>OFFK01001192.1_pt1 | contig 19527 bp, 19 predicted proteins | sample 1521361 | NCBI WGS metagenome assembly OFFK01 (sample SAMEA3504096, study PRJEB24116) | mouse gut metagenome | biome: mouse gut; feature: mouse-associated habitat; material: faeces | place: Denmark | collected 2011
CTGCCGGCGTATCTCCTTGAGTCCCTCTCTCCCTACTTTCCTTAAGTCTATATACTCCATACTCTCTATTTTAGCACTCTTGATCCATCTTTCCTAGCTTTTTTCTCAAAAGTAATAACTCATGCGTTCACCCCCTTTCCGTTGCTCTCTGAAACCAATGGTATAGAGTAAAGGGCAGGCGAACCTTGGCCTTTAAGAAAAAAGTTCCGAATAATTTTTTGAGTATGATCGCGCATTTTGCTACCTCCGAAAGTTTGAAAGTGAGTGAGATTTCAGACTTTCGCGGAGGTGGTGGGGCGCGTATCTGATAGATTGGGAAGCGCCGCATACAAAAAACGTCAGACAGCCACAAAGACTGTCTGACGTTTTTTAACACACTTATATTCAATGTCTGATTAGCACAATTAGATACGTTTAATAATGCGTCTGAAAAGTGCTGAGTGGGCGCAGACTGTGCTGCGCTTTTTTTGACGGTATTCCTGCCGTATATCTAAAAATAAAGCCATCCATGACCTGTTCCTTTCTACGGACAGACACAGATGGCAAGAGAAGAAAGCCCTAATGTGAAAAGCCGTTTTTTTTTATTGGCTTCACAAACAGGGCAAATATATTCTATTGTAAAAACGCATGATAAGCACATCTCTACACGTTCTATTAGGGAATTTATAGAAACGCTTACGCACGATAGAATGTAGTAGAGGTGATTAAAAATGCGTAAAAATATTTTACAGCACATAGGGGCCATAGTCAGCGGCAGACGGAATGAAGAACATCTGACACAACAGCAGCTTGCTCAGCAGACCGGCAGAGGACTTCGACATATTCAAAATATAGAAAAGGGACGGGTCAATGCGTCTATCGAAGTCCTTGCCGATGTAATCTACCAACTTGGCCTTTCGGCAGATGTCTTGTTTTACCCCGAAATGCCGAAGATAGAACAGCAGACAAAGCAATTACTTTGCAAATTTGCGGCCTGTACTGAAGAGGAACGTGCGTTTCTGTTAAAAACTCTCGATTGTATGGTAGAGCAGATGCAAGATCAACATAAAAACGCAAATAAAAATATCAAATAAGAGAAAGACGCTTGAGAGATAACTTTACTTTGTCAAATGGTTGCTGATGAGTATAAAGTAAATTTCTGCGAATATTCAGCAAGAACTTATGATATTTTTCCGTCACTCACTGTAATAATCCGGCTGCTGCTTTTTGCAGCTTCCGGCGAATGAGTAACCATGATAATTGTCTGTCTGCTTTCCTGGTTGATCTCCTGCAACAAATTCATAATGTCTGCCCCGGTACGGCTGTCAAGGTTTCCCGTTGGCTCGTCAGCAAACAAAATTTGGGGCTTGCCGATCAATGCGCGGGCGATTGCAACACGCTGTTGCTGCCCGCCGGACAACTCGCGGGGCGTGTGTTTTCTCCTGTCAGATAAGCCGACAACCTCTAAAATTTCAGCAAGCTCATTTTTATAGTCACGCATTTTCTTTCCGTCCAACAAAAGCGGGAGCATGATATTTTCCTCTACGTTCAAGTTTGGGATAAGATTATAGAACTGGAATACAAAGCCTATATTCTGCCGCCTTATCCGGCTCATTTTTTCATCACCCAGCTTCGATATATCTATGCCATTGAGAAAGACAGCTCCGCTTGTAGGCGTATCAAGACCGCCAAGAATATAAAGCAAGGTACTTTTACCGGAACCGGATTGCCCCATGATAGAAACAAATTCTCCTTGCGAAACTTTCAAAGATATGCTTTTCAATACCCTTGTTCTGGTATCGCCAAGCTGAAAGTCTTTTACAATGCTTTTCCCCTCAATAACGATTTTTTCTGTTAATTCTCTCATGTGACAATGCCTCCTATTCAAATTTAATTTCTTCTATCAGTTTCATATTACGACTTTTCATGAATGGTACGACGGAACCTAACAGCGTAATGAAAATCCCTAATCCCCCTGCGGCAAGAAACGTCCATAAATCCAGTTCCGGCAGCATGGAGATTTTGGGAGCTGCCACAAGGAAAATTGTCTGAATTTCCATGTAGGAAACAAAAACAGCGATTACTGCACCGATAAGCCCGGAAGAAAATCCCTCTATCAATGTCATTTTCCTGTTTTGGCGGTTAGATAGACCAATGGATTTATACATGGCAATCGTGCGCCGTTTCTGCATATAGTTAATCAAAAGATTGTTGATCACACCGACGGTTGCAAGCAGCAGGATAAAATAGGTCATGGTGTGCATTGGTTCTAAAAATGCGCCAACGGTTGAAAGTGCGTCTGAATTAAATTCCTCTACGGTGCGGCTCCAATTTGATGTTTCCCCAAATAAAGCCCGTATCTGTACCATGATTGCGTCGGGGTCTGCGGCTGTATAAGCTAAGAAGTCATAGACTGTTGCTCCAAAGTCTGAAACAGCGCAGTAAGCGGGGATAACAGCTTCTACATCCGTTGCCCTTGATTTGAAACTGCCAGCAATGGTATAAGGAATTTCCTCTGTTCCATTTGAGAGAAGTATTTCGTCCCCAACTGAAAAGCCGATACGTTGCAAACAATCCTCGCTTAAAATGACAGAGCGTTCTTTGTTCCCAAAGGAAGCAACAGCCTGTCCCAATAAGCCTTTATCTGTAAATTTTAGAGCCAGCATGGAACTATACCACTCCAAATTGTCTGTACCCTCTAAACGGGAAAATGTGATACCTCCTGTTTTTATCGTATTTTCAAATACATAGACAGCAAGTACCTTTTCAATCCCCTCCATTTCTTCCACCCGTTCCACAAATTCCGGCTCCATACGTCCGTCTGCAAACCCTTGAAGTTCCGCGCCATGAAAAACGTCGCTGATATAGGTTGTTACAAAATTTCCCACAACGCTGATCGCAATAATCGCGGATATGCTTATAAACAGCAGAGTTATGTTTTGTGTAGTGTTTTTGTTATCTTTCATGTTACGGGCGGCTATCCTGCCCTCGTTTCCGGCTATCGCTCCAAAAATACGTTCAAAAACTCCGCTTAAAATGTTGGTAAAAATCGGTATTACAAGGATTGTCGCCGCAATAAGTCCCAGCAGAGAAAAGCCGACTGTAAGATAGAGCATATTTCCCGATGCAAGGTGCGGCAAAAATACTGATATGGCAAATAGAATGGTTCCAATTCCAACAATCAGCGGGTGCGGGATATGACGTTCCTCCACTGTGCCTAAAACAACATCTTTTATCGGCAGACGGCTTGCCCTGCGGACTGGCAGCCATGCAGAAAGTAACGATACGGTGACTGCAACGGTAAAAGAAAGGAAAGCGCCGGGGAGAGAAATAATAACAGGAATTTCTATTCCCTGTGAAAGTGTCTTTCCCATTCCCTGTAAAATAGCTTTTAATACGAAGATACCAACAGGAATACCGATTAGCCCACCTATACAACCGTAAAATAGGCTTTCCAAAAGCAGAATACGGGTTACGGCTTTTTTCGTTGCGCCGATACTGTGGAATGTGCCAATAATCGGCAAACGGTCTAAGGTAATGACTTTATAGCTGCTATAAATGATGAAAATGCTCATAGTCAGTGAAAAAAAGCTGATAAGGAAAAACGGCATAGATTTCTGTCTTGCGTCGGCAGCGATCTGCATTTCATTGACAATCTCTGATACCCGGTATTTTTCTGTATCAAGGGCATTTCGCAATTCAGAGATTAAATCGTTTGTAGTGGTATGCCCGGCGGCTTCGATCAGAATTTCACTGTAACCGTTGTCTTGCCCCAAAATCTCTTTTAAGGTTTCCAAAGGTAAAAGGGCGGTCGCTCCCCTTGTATGGCGCAGGAAAACCGTATCATAAGCGGCGATTTCCAGCACTTCAAAATCTATGGGCGAACCGCCTATCTGTAAGGTGATAGTATCGCCTTTTTCTATTCCATACTTTGATGTAAACCTGTCTGGCAGAATAATCTGATAGCCCACAAAGTTCGTTATTTCACCGCCATTTCGCAGACGCGGCTTGTTGATCTGATTTAATGCGTCTATATCAGCGGCAAGCAGATCAACGGTTTCGTAATATCCGTTTTCATGGTAAAGGGAAGTTCCCTCTAATATCCCGGCTTTTGTCTGTATGACAGGCAGGGTGGGAATATCCCCTGCATAAATGCCGCCCGTCACATTCTGCACGGAAACAGTGGCACTCCCCGCCATACCACGCGCCATTTTACGCTGTGCGCTTTCATAAGACACCCCAATAGAAAAGGATACAAACAACAGCATAGCGGACAGAAGTATTGACAGGAGCATAACGGCGGTTCTTACCTTGCGTTCCTGTATGTTTGTTAAGATATACTTTAGAATGATTTTCAAATTTACACCTGCTTTCTATGCGCTATTTCAACGCATTTTCGATTGCTTTCAAAACGGTATCGCTGGTAAATGTTGCGCCGGATATTGCGTCAACTTCCAATGTCTGTCCGGCACATACTTCTCCGGCAATCCTTTCAGCTTGTCCCATGTAAGAAGCCTTATGTTCTAATACTTCAATATCCATTATTTCATGGTTTTGTACACGGACTTTAACAACGGCTATTAAAATTTTGTTTTGACATACGCCTATATACTCACCATCTGCCACTGTGCTTAAGTCCACCGTGCCAATCTCCAAAGCCTGCGGGCGCAGCAGCAGGGCGAAAACGGCAAAGCACAAAAAAGCTGTAACCAATATAGCTGCCAAAAATGGAAATACCTTTTTTATGTTCATGTTCCACCTCCTTACCTGTAATCAAAAAAGGTTGACCGTCACTACATTTCACATAGTAGATGGTCAACCTTAATCTCATTTTCATTCTATCTTAATTAACCTTAAATGCCGGGAAAGCGGATAAGAAAAGCGGTTCCGGCTCCGGGACTGCTGGTAACAGAAATTGTACCTCCATGAAGTTCTATAATGCTTTTTGCAATCGCCAGCCCCAAGCCTGTTCCTTCGGACTTGCTCTCTGTATTTGTTCCTCTATAATAGCGATCAAATAATTGGTCTGTTTCTTCCGCACTCATACCTATTCCGTTGTCTGATAGGTTTATATTCAGCCAACAATCAGAAACGGAAATTTGCACGGTTACTTCCGTATCTTTGCCGCCATGCACAAAAGCATTGATAATCAGATTTTGAAATGTCCGTGTGAAAAGCTTTTTATCAAACGAAAATATAGCCGTTTCGTCTGTTATATTTTCGCTACACTGAAATGCAATCGTGCGTTCCTCGTATTTGGGGCGGTTCAGAATGTCAATGGATAATTCTCGTAAAAAGCGGACAATGTTCTGTTCCTGCCTGTTGATTGGAAGCATATCATTTTCTAATTGCCATGTTAATTTTAAGTCGTCAATCAGATTTTCCATATATGCCGCGTTTTTTAGCATTATTTCTGCATACCGCTTACATTGGGGGATTGTCTTTTCTGTATCATCACATAAAATCTCCGCATATCCTTTTATCGGGGACAAAGGAGTTTTTAAGTCATGGGTAATATTAGAAATCCATTCCCGGCGTAGGTTTTCTGTTTTTTCACGCAGACGATCACTCGCCCTTACTTCCCCGTCCAATTCGTTCAGACTTTTTATCAAATCTCGAAATGCGCCTTTTTCTTTGGCGGGCAGATAGCAGCGTCCCGAAATATCCCGAATGGAAGCGGATAATCTGCTGATTGCTTTTGTTACCAATAGTCCATAGCCCAATCCTAAGAAAAGGACGATTACTAATAAAATGCCGATAATGAAAATGATTACCTTTTTCCCGCCTGCAAACCGTTCTCCGTTTAAATACATGGTTACTTTTTGAATGTTCATAGGGAAATACAGAACATAGGCATAGTCTTTTTCGTTTCCTGTTATGACACCAATAAAAGCAGTCATATCTTCCGGGCTTGCATTGTCAAAGTGTCCCGTCTGATAAAGCTGTAAAAGGTCGGTATTAGAATAATAGTCCTGTGCGTTATTTGGTTTTTGATACGCATATACTTCATTTCCGGCATCGTCCAGAATTTGCAGCCCTACATGGGTTTCCTGTAATAATTCAAGCCCTGTCTGTTTTATTTTAGGGGTGTCGTTTACGAAAACAATGTATTTTGAAAAATCTTGTGTAAAAATTTTAGGCTGGTCGCTACGGACATTTTTACCGTTTGGATTTGTCGCAGTAATCAGCATTGCAAAAAGGCAACACACGGCAATGAGGGTTCCTAAAAGTGATAAGAAAAATATCAAATAAATATGAAAGGTGGTACGGTAGCCGGATTGCTTCATTTAATCAGTCCTTTTCTTTAATTTGTAGCCCAAGCCTTTTATCGTAATCAGTTGCTTTGGAGCAGACGGAGTATTCTCAATCTTTTCTCTGATATGGCGAATATGTACCATGATCGTATTATCACAAATGCAACTGTATTCTCCCCATACCTGTTCGTACAGCCGTTCTTTGCTGATGATCTTATCTGCATTTTCCATGAGATAGGACAATAATAAAAACTCACGCCCTGTCAGTTCGATTTCCTGTCCTCGTTTATAAATCCGGCAGCTTTCCTTATCAAGTGTAAGGGAGCCAACAGCCAGTAAATCATTCAGACTTTTGCTTTTGTCAGATTGGTATTGCTGGCGGCGAAGCTGCGCTTTGATACGGTAAACAATTTCCCGTGGGCTGAAAGGCTTTGTAATGTAATCATCACCCCCACTGGAAAGCCCAAGTATCTTGTCAATATCATCATTCCTTGAAGATAGGAACAGGATAGAACAAATTGAAAATTCCCGTATCTGTTTACATACCTCGATCCCATCAATATCCGGCAGCATAATATCCAATACAATCACGTCCGGCTGGAATTCCCTGCATATCTGAACTGCGTCCTTTCCTGTGTATGCTTTTTGAATATCTACAAAGTTGTCTTGACGTAATGCTTCCTCTATCAGATCAGAAATATCTTTTTCGTCGTCTACTAATAATATTTTACTATTCATTGTCTGCACCGCCTTTTCGCTTTTTCCTTTTATCCATAGGCTTCTCTGCGTCCTTTGGTATCAACCACATACGACTAAACTTTGCTATGCCGGGTATGCGGTTTTCTTCACATAGCTTTTGCACCCGTCTTTCTGAAATGCCCCATTTCTTCGCCGCTTCCGGGGCAGAAATATACTCTAACATCTTCATTCACCTTTCCCATAAATTCTATTGCTACAATTATATACGGTTAGCCGAATACACGCAAGAATCATTACTGTATTTTTTGTAATTATTTAGACCAATTGATGTAACTGTGTAAACGTATTCAATTAAAAAAGTAAACTGTACAATACAATAGGGTGAACAAATATGTCAAAAAGACCAGTACCACGATATGATTTTAAGGCTTTTGGGGCTGCAATCAAGGCTGCACGGACAGGACGCAGGGAATCCAGAAAGAAAGTTTGCGATGAGATGTTTATCTCACCTCACTACCTTGCGAACATTGAAAACAAGGGGCAGCACCCAAGTTTGCAGATATTCTTTGAGCTTATGCTCCGCTACAATATTTCCGTAGACCAGTTTCTCTTAGACAAGCCAGCGGGGAAGGACACCCGGCGGTTACAGCTGGATGCATTGCTGGATAGCATGAGTGACAACGGGCTACAGATTGTGACCGCAACAGCCAAGAAGATTGCAGAGATAGAAAGGCCGCAGGAAATGGAGAACACATAACCCGTGTTCTCCATTTCCTGGCTGTCAACTTGACTGGCATTGTTCTTGTAATATTTTACACATTGTTTTTATTTCCGCTTCTTCTGACGGATTCAATTCTCTGTCATTCTCCGTCATCTGATCTTCCAGGAAACCGGCATAAGCGTCCAGCAGGGCGTCCAATAACATTTCCGGCGTTTCCATAAGTTCCGCCTGATACCATTCATTCCTTTCCGGCTCCCATGCCATCAAGGTATATCCATGGCTGGTAAGAACAACTTCATAAAGCGGGTCTTGCTGAAGGTAATCGCTAAATACATTTAATACTTTCTCAAAAGTCAACATTCCTCTTTCTCCCTTCCATCAATCACAAATCAGTTCACTTTGTATGATTTCCTCTGCCTGCGCCTTTAATGTATTATGTGTATGCCTCCTTGTCATTTCTGTGGTATGCCAGCCGCCTACATAGCGGCTTTGGCTGGCATTGGCGCTTTTTGGGGTTCTTTCTTCGGCAGGCTGCTGGCCGGGATAAACACGCCGTTTTCCATATCCTCGGCATGGATAGCGGCTTTCTTCGCCTCGATTTCAGCCTTTTTCTTTGCCTTGATTTTATCCTCGTACCGTTTCTGTGTCCCGTTGGCCTTGCGCCGGAGATACGCCTGGTGCAGCTTGTCCTTGCGTTCCTCTTTCTTCCGCAGGGCTTCCAGTTCCTCCGGCGTGAGGTTCACTTCCCCGAAATGGGGCGGTATGTACCTTCCGACAAAATTGAAGTAAATCTCAACCTCCTGCGTGGTTTCAATGCTGCCTTTCCGGTCACGCTCATGGACAAGGATTTTCTCCACAAACTCATTCAGCATGGTGGTAGTCAGGTTGTCAAAATTCTCATACTTGTCAACAAGGGCGATAAATTTCTCCGCTGATTTCCGGCTCTGCTCATATCCGGCGATTGCCTTTTCCAGTTCGGCAATCTCGCCGGAAAGGGATTCCTGCTCCTTTGCGTACTGTGCGTCCAGGGCGGCGTATCTTGCGTCCGGCAGCTTGCCCAGCACATTGTCCTCATAAATCTTGCATATCAGTTTTTCCAGTTCCCCGGCCCGTTTCTGTGCCGCCGCCAGCCGTTTCCGCTTTCTGGTGATGTCGCTGGCCTGCTGCTCGGCCTGGGTTTCCTGAACCGCTTTGATAAACTCTGCCCGGTCATTTCTGGAATACTCCGCAATCGCCCGGAGCATATCGGAAACCAGTGTCAGGACGGCGCTTTCGTTGATTCGGTGCTGCGTGGAGCAGAGGACGCCAACCGGAACCTTGCTATATTGGGAGCAGGTATACTGTGAGATACGCTTGCCGTTGTTGGTGCGGTGGACGTACATCTTGCCGCCGCAGTCGGCGCAGTAGAGCAGGCCGGTGAGCGGGGCGGCTTCTCCCCAGCCGTCCGGGTAACGCTTCACGTTGGAACGGATTCTCTGCACATTCTCAAAGGTTTCCGGGTCGATAATGGCGGCGTGGGTGTCCTCGAAGATTACCCATTCATCTTCGTCAACGTAGTGGCTTTTCTTGTCCTTGAAATGCTTGCGGGTCTTGAAGTTGATGGTGTGGCCTAAATACTCACGCTTTTTCAGGATATTGACGATAGTGGAAGAACCCCAGCCATAAGGGTCTTTAAACGTCTTGGACTGATTCACGCCCTCCCCGTAATGGGAGAGGTGCAGGGAAGGTATCTCAATCTTTTCCTGTGACAGCCGGTTCGCAATCTGGTAGGGGCCGTATCCTTCCAAAGTCATAGCGAATATCCGGCGCACCACGTCAGCGGCTTCTTCGTCCACAATCCAGTGTTCCCGCTTTTCGTCCCACAAGTAACCGTAAATAACCGTGCCGGTCAGGTGCTTGCCGCTCATGCCTTTTGCCTTGAACACGGATTTAATCTTGCGGCTGGTATCTCTGGCGTAAAATTCATACATGATGTTCAAGAACGGGGTAAAATCATTCTCTCCGTTGGCGCTGTCCACTCCGTCATTGATGGCGATCAGCCGGACGCCTCTCTGCCGCAGGATTTCCATGACCTGGCCGACTTTGAGATAGTCACGCCCCAGGCGGCTCATGTCTTTGATGATGATTGCCTCCACGTTCCCGGCCTCCACTTCCTCCATCATGGCGGTGAATCCGGGGCGGTCGAACCGGGTTCCGGAGATTCCATCGTCCGTGAAATGGGTCGGGTTGGGAAAACCGTTGCGGCGGGCGTAATCTTCCAGCATGGATTTCTGGTTGCTGATGGAATTACTCTCACCTTGGAGTTCATCGTCACGGGAGAGCCTCTCGTACAGCGGGGTAATCTTGGTTTTCGTCATAGCGTCTGCCTCCTTACATGAAATATGCTCTAAATGGGTTCTTCACTAACCATGAGAAAATCTCGTGATTAAGAAGTCATTTAGAGCATATATCACCAGATAAGTCTGTGTACGTCCGATCTCGCCCACTATAAATTCCTGATTTTGTTTCAGATCCTTCACTTCCTCCACTGTCGTGCCCTGTGTCTTCTTTAGCGACCGGATATCATTCTGCATCGTACTCTGCCTCATTGACATCGTGTTCTGCGTTTTCTTCAACATGCGGATGTCTCTCTGTATTGTACGCTGCGTCTTCAACACCGCACTCTGTGTTTCTTTCAGACTGCGGATGTCTTCCTGCATTGTGCTCTGTGTTTCCTGCATCGCATCCTGCTTTTCTTTCAACATGCGGATGTCTTCCTGCATGGCGCTCTGCGTTTCTTTTAACATACGGATGTCTTCCTGCATGGCGTCCTGTGTCTTTTGCATCGCATCCTGCGTCTCTTTCAGACCGCCCAACATCGACTCCATTTTTCTTTCCGATTTTTCCATACGATCGTCAACAACGGACTGCACCATATTCTTTAACATATCCAGATCCTTCTGTTCCAGCATTCTGTCACCTCCTGATTCATCAATATACCCTCTGGCTGCCAGCAAGATCCTACACTCAATATTCATCCCCAAATATCTGCCACACCAACCCCATAGCCGGGTTTTATGTCTGTAGACTCATTATACCAATTCATTTATTTTTTTCAACCGTTTTTCCATATTTTTACGCAAAAAAATATACGAAATATTAACGATATTTCGTATATTTTGTAATTTCATATTACTTCCGCTATACTCTTTCCCTCTATCTTACCAGACATGCAGCCATCATGCAATACACAACCAGCAAAAATTTCGCAGGATAGCAACAGATCGGCCCGCGACGAGAGCAGATTTCTTTGGTCAAATTTGCATATTCACACAGACTTTACAGTAAATGCAAAGCCCTGGCCCAAACTGTAACGCAGAATAAACTCTGTCAAAATACCTTCAGGTACTGCTCATATTCCTCATAAGTAACCGTTACCCAGCCTTCGTCGTAGTTAAACCCGATCTCCATCCCTTTCGGTGTGTAGAAAACAATGATATCCGGCGAATTAAAGAGCGCTGTGATCTCCTGGTCGGTCATACTGGTCAAGTATATGATCTCATCATTCTGGATATCACTCTGCTTTCTGAATTCTACTGAAAACGCATCATCAATGCTGAGAATGTTTTCATTGTCCAGAATAACGCCGTTCTCCATATCTATATTGATACAGTACAAATATGCGGAATTATAATAGTCCGTATAGATATATTCAGAAAATACGATGCTCAACTTTTCTTCATCCATATAGGTGACAAACCCCGATGAAACCGCAGCGAAATAGCTTCCCTCATCTTCCATATAATCCACATATTCTTCTTCAAAATAGTCTTTGAAGAGATCCACTTCCTCCTGGATCACATCGTTCATATGTGCAAGATTCGGCACATTTTCGCCTGCGATCACAGGATAGGTCACCATAATATCCACATCTTCATACTCTGTATCATACTCATAATATTCAAAATCCACAGAGTATGTCAGATCTGTTTTGATATCGTCCTGCAGTACGTAGTATTGATCGTCATAATCATATCCATAATCATCATAGCCGTAACCATAGTCATCATAGCCATAATCATCATAATCATAGTCATAAAAGTCGTCGTCAAAATAATCATATCCGTCGTAATCATACGGATCCATCTCATCTTCTTCTCTGCGCTTTTCTCTGTTTTTCTCCCTGTCGTCATGAAACTCATGCTCTTCATAACTGTCGCGGTAAGATCTGTCCCTCTCCTCAGAAAACAGGGTAACAGCTTTATAAGTCAGCGCAAAAACAGCGATCAAAAATAGTATGATGATGCCGGCAACAATACCGATGATCAACCTGGTATTATTCTTCCTGGCCGGCGCTGCATAAGGACTGTATAAATTCTGCTGCTGCGGACCACCGCTTTTATACTGCTGATTTCCGTAGGGATTATTCTGATACGCTCCACCCGTATACCCCTGCTGGTTTCCATAGGGATCATTCTGGCATGAACCGCCCGTATGCTCCTGTCGATTTCCATAAGAATCATTCTGGTACGCTCCAGAACCACCCGCATACTCCTGTCGGTTTCCACAGGAATCATTCGGATTCGTACCACCCATATACCCCTGCTGGTTTCCATAAGGATCATTCTGATACGCTCCAGAACCACCCGCATACTCCTGTCGGTTTCCACAGGGACCATTCTGATAAGCCTCACCTGCATACCCCTGCTGGTTTCCATAAGGACCATTCCAACACGGACTATTACCATATGGATCAACGCCCTGTCCCGGCCTGTTTTCATAAGGGCTGTTATGATTGCTTCTAGAACTGTTCTGATACGGGCTGCCGTTCTGCATCCCGCTGTTTCCATATGGGCCATAACAGGACCCTGTTGTGTACGGACTGTTATTGTGATCCTGCTGTCCATACGGATCATGATCACACGAAGCACCGCCCGGCGCACACTGTCCGGAGAAGACACCGTCCGCCTCCGTCACATTATCTTCTTCCGGGGTTCCGTAGATCGCGGTATTCGACTCGGACGTATATACATCGGAAACCGCATCGTTCTCTTCCCTGTTATTGTTATGATCGTCTAACTCTTCCGGTCGCCCCATTTGTTTTCTCCCCTCTGCTTTTCCATCACTACTGTTATTCTATTTATCTTTGCCGCCAAAAGTCACTTCACTGTAATATTGCAAAATACACTCCCGCATCAAGGCCAGAGCGGAGGAAACCGTATTTTCCCTGATCTTCGCCCGGTCACCGCTGAAAAGGCATTTCCTGACAGTATAGCGCCCGCAGACCTTACATCCGATATATACCAGTCCCACCGGCTTTTCCTGTGTGCCGCCGTCCGGTCCGGCAATGCCTGTCACACTGACGGTCACATCCGCCTTGGACACCATGGCCGCCCCTTTCGCCATCTCTCTGGCAACTTCCTCGCTGACCGCACCATGCTTGGCAAGCGTGTTCTTTTTGATGCCCAACAGTCTGCGCTTCGCCTTATTGGAATAGGTAATATAACCGGATTTAAAAACCTCCGATACCCCCGGCACGTTGATCAGTCTTGCCGCCAAAAGCCCGCCTGTACAGGACTCCACCGTACTGATGGTCAGCCCGTTGGCCAGCAGAAGATCCACCACCGCCTTCTCCAGCGTCACATCATCCTCCGTTGTGTAGACATGATTGCCGAACCGCCCTTTTAACTCCTTGACCATGGGCTTCACCAGCTTTCTGGCCGCCTTCTCGTCTTCTGCACGGGCCGTCACCCGCAGATGAACCTCCCCGGTCTTGGCATAAGTTGCCAGTGTCGGATTGGACTGCTCATTGATCAGGTCTGCTACCATAGTCTCTGCCTTACTCTCTCCGACTCCGCAGATCTTCACCGTCTGCGAATAGATCACACAGGACTGCAGGCCGCTCAGATAAGGCATGATCGACGTCTCAAACATGGGGATCATCTCATTGGGCGGTCCCGGCATCAGTATCACATGTTTACCGTCCTGAGCCATAATGATACCCGGCGCAGTACCGTTCGGATTTGCCACCACACTGCAGCCCTCCGGCACCATGGCCTGCTTCCAGTTATTGTCCGTGATCTCCAATCCTCTTTTTTCAAAAAAAGACTGAATGGCCGCCTTGCTCTCCTCATGAAGATACAGCGGCCTGCCCATGACCCTGGCTGCCACTTCCTTCGTCAGATCGTCCTGCGTCGGCCCCAGCCCTCCTGACAGCAACAGGATATCGGCCCTGCCAAGCGCCGTCTTTATCGTTTCATACAATCTGTCCTCATTGTCTCCCACCACATCCTGATAGAAGCAGGAGAGTCCCAGTCCGGCACACTTTTCAGACAGATATGCCGCATTGGTATTCACGATATTGCCCAACAAAATTTCTGTCCCTACTGAAATCAGTTCTACGATCATATCTCCATCCCTCCGCGGCGTCTGCGCACTTTGCGCCGCCGTACAACTCGTAAGCCCCGGTGTTTGTGCCTCTGCCGGTTCTTTGCCCTCTCAACGATCCGCCCTGTGCCGGATCACTTCGTATCCTTCATGACCTCTTTGTTTTTTACCAGATAGTCCACCAATGACACTACTGTCAGAATTACTGCAACCCATGTCACGATCGTGGTCAAAAGCTGCAGCGCCGCAAGATCCGCGATCATCAGACAGATCATGATGATCTGAAAAGTCGTCTTAAACTTCCCCCAGTAGCTTGCCGCGATCACGACGCCGTTGTCCGAGGCCACCAGCCTGAAACCGCTGATAATGAATTCTCTGGCGATGATCACAATGACCATCCAGGCCGGAATCCTGTCAACCGCCACCAGACAGACAAGCGCGGAACAGACAAGCAGCTTATCCGCCAGCGGATCCATAAACTTGCCGAAATTCGTTACCAGATTGTATTTGCGGGCAATCTTGCCGTCCAACATGTCTGTCAGACTGGCGATGATAAAAATAGCAAGTGCTATCCATTTGTCAACAGGTGTTATGTCAACCAAAAGAAACACTACAAAAAAAGGGATCAAAATCACACGAAACATTGTCAGTTTATTCGGTAAATTCATCTTCCAACACTCCCATCAGATCATATTCATAGACATCACTAACTCTCACTTTAACAAAATCACCCGTTATCAGCTCCCGTTCCGTATTCACGAACAGCAGACCATCCACGCCCGGCGCATCTCTATACGTCCGCGCCACATAGGCATTCTCGTCGGCGACCCTGCCTTCGACCACAGCCGTGACCACCCTGCCGACCATATCTTCCGCCACCGCAAAAGCGATCTCCTGCTGCAGTTCCATCAGTTCCGCGAATCGCTTCTGTTTGACTTCCTCTTCTATCTGGTCTTCCATAAGCGCCGCCGGCGTATCTTCCTCCTGAGAATAGGTAAAGACCCCCAGACGGTCAAACTCCATGCGGTCAATAAAGTCAAGCAGCTGTTCATGATCTTCCTTCGTCTCACCCGGAAAACCGGTGATCAGCGTGGTCCGCAGACAGATATCCGGAATCTCCTGCCGCAGCCTTTCGATGATCTGCTCCAGCTGCGCCCTGTCTGTCCTGCGCCCCATTCTCTTAAGGATCCTGTCGGAAGCGTGCTGAATCGGCAGATCCAGATAATGACAGATCTTCTTCTCCTGCCGGATCGTCTCGATCAGCGCATCGTCGATCTCCTCCGGATAACAGTACAAGATCCGTATCCAGTACAGGCCGCTGATCCCGCAAAGTCTGTGTAAAAGCTCCGGCAGCGCCTTATGTCCGTAAAGATCCATCCCGTACAACGTCGTCTCCTGGGCCACCAGGATCAGTTCCCTGACGCCCTGCTCTGCCAGACGGGCGGCCTCCTCTACCAGACTCTCCATCGGCACACTGCGGTAACTGCCGCGCACTTTGGGAATGATACAGTAAGTGCAGTGCTTATCACACCCTTCTGCAATCTTCAGATATGCATAATGGCCGCCTGTCGTCACCACACGGTCCACGCCCGTCAGCGGTTTCTCCTCCAGGCTCCTGTAACGGTTATGCCTGACCCCCTTACAGACTTCCTCCAGAGTCAGTACAATCTCGTCGATCGCCATGGTGCCGATAATGGCATCCACCTCCGGGATTTCCTTCTGGATTTCTTCCCGGTAACGCTGGGCGAGACACCCCGCCACGATCAGCCCCTCGATGGCCCCGCTCTCCCGCAGCTTCGCCATCTCCAGAATGGTATTGATGCTTTCTTCCTTGGCATCGTTGATAAAGCAGCAGGTATTGACCACCACCACATCCGCTTCCCGCTCGTCATCGGTAAACTCGTATCCGTTCTTCAAAAGCATCCCCAGCATCATCTCGGAATCCACCAGATTCTTGTCACAGCCGAGCGATACAAACAATATTTTCTTTTTCATGCTCCCTACAGTCTTTCTAACAGCACCATCCTGCCGTTACGCTTCCGCTTCTGTCTCTTCTTCCTTCTCTTCCTCACTCAGGATCTTGATCTTGCTCTGATTCAGCTCTTCCACAGCCACAGACAGCGCTTTCTTGCCTCTGCCGTCCACCAGCTGCTCATCCCCGGCAATGATCTGCCTCGCTCTTTTGGAAGTGGCCATCACGATAGAATATCTGCTGTTTACTACCGGATCCTCCCCCTCCTCTACGCCGCTGTTTACTACATTGATCAAATCTGCATAAGATGGATGTAACATTATTTTTCTCCTTCCAGTTCCCTTCTGATATTATCAATAAATTCCATATTTCTATGCGATGCATTGTGCGCCGCAATAATGATACGGTGCACCTCATCGACGCACTTCTCCAGATTGTCGTTCACCACGATATACTCATATTTCTCGATGCCGAGCGCCTCCTGCGCCGCACGCCGCATACGCTTCTCGATCACTTCCGCCGATTCCGTGCCCCGGCTCTCCAGTCTGTATCTGAGCTCCTCCGCCCCCGGCGTCATGACAAAAAGCGTCAGAGCATCAGGATACTGCTCCTTCACCTTATGGGCTCCCTGAATCTCAATCTCCAGGATAACGTCCCTGCCGTCCGCCAGCTGATTCTCCACGTATTCCCGCGGTGTCCCGTAATAATTGTCACAATAACAGGCGTATTCTATCAGCCCGCTCTCCGCGATCTTACGCTCGAACTCCTCTTTTTTCAGGAAAAAATATTCCCTGCCGTCCACTTCTCCGGGCCTGGGTTCTCTGGTCGTTGCAGAAATAGACAACGCATACCCGTCATATTTCTCCACCAGCCTCTTGACCAGGGTGCCTTTCCCCGCTCCCGAAAACCCGGAAATAATAATCAAAATACCTTTACGCTTCATCTGCCTCTCCGCCTTCCATCTGTGCTCTGCCGGAGATGGTCTCCGGAAGTAAAGCCGACAGCACGATCTGGTTATTCTCCATCACCAGCACTGCCTTCGTTTTACGCCCCTGTGTAGCGTCGATCGCCGTTCCTGCCTCCCTGGCCTTCTGCACCAGACGCTTGATTGGCGCAGAATCCGGGCTGACGATCGCGATGATCTTGCCCGTATTGACCACGTTGCCGAACCCTACATGAATCAGCCTTCCCATGCCTGAACGCCTCTCTTTCACCGTCACGTTTATTCAATATTCTGAATCTGCTCGCGCACCTTCTCGATCTCCGTCTTCAATTCAATGGCCCGGTTCGATATCTCCAGATCGCTGGTCTTGGACAAAATGGTATTCGCCTCACGGTTCATCTCCTGCGCGATAAAGTCCAGCTTGCGCCCGATGCTGCCGCCCTGCTGCAGATTCTCCTTCGTCGTCTCGATATGACTCCGCAGCCGCACCAGCTCTTCATCCACGCATACCTTATCCGCAAAGATCGTCACTTCCATAAGCAGACGGTTCTCGTCCACCTTCGCGTCCTCCAGCAGTTCCTTCACCTTGTCCCGCAGCTTCTGTTTATACTCCGCAATGATCTGGGGTGAACGCTCCGTAATGTAATCCACATGCGCCAGCATACCGTCCAGCTTGCCGATCAGGTCGTTTTTCAGATTCTCGCCTTCCCGGATCCTGGTCTCCACGAATCCTTCCGCGGCGCCTCTGACTGCTTCCTCCAACAGCTGCCAGAGCTCATCCTCGTCCAGTGTCTGCTCCTCCATGCTGAGAATCTCCGGATATCTGGACAGGGCGGACACACGGATATCATTTTCCAGAGAAAAGTCCTCCGCCATCCTGTTGAGATACAGCATATACTCTGCTGCAAGTTCCTTATTGTATTTCACGCACACATTAGACTCCGTGAAATCCTCATAGGTAATAAAAAGGTCTACTTTCCCCCGCTGAATATGGTTCTTTAACTCACCGCGTATCGCCGCCTCGAAAAAGTTCAGCTTCTTGGGCATTTTGATACTCACATCCAGATACCTGTGATTGACGGATTTCATCTCCACGCTGATCCTGCGCTCTCCTCTGGCGATCTCACATCTGCCGAAACCGGTCATACTCTTTATCATAGTCGTGCACTTGCCTTTCCTGTGTTGTGTAGGCACACTGCCTGTGCGTACAGATTTTATTATAGAATAATTACCCGGCGTAGTCAAGAAAGTTGAAAATTCCCTGCACTTATTATAAAATAGAAAAAATAAAAAGATAACAGACTGTGAGGATCGATCATGGCTTTTGACGGAATTACCATTGCAAATATCGTATCGGAACTGCGGCAGGCCCTTTCCGGCGGACGCATCTACAAGATCGCCCAGCCCGAAAGCGACGAACTACTGCTGACTGTAAAAAATAACGGCTCCCAGTACAGACTCCTTCTGTCTGCGGATGCCTCCCTGCCTTTAGTCTATCTGACACAGGCCAACAAGCCCAGTCCCATGACCGCGCCGGGATTCTGTATGCTGCTGCGCAAGCATCTGCAGAATGCACGGATCGTGGACATCACACAGCCCGGTCTGGAGCGCATCCTCCATCTGGAATTGGAGCACTTAAACGAACTGGGCGACCTGTGCCGCAAGAAGCTGATCATCGAAGTGATGGGCAAGCACAGCAATATCATCTTCTGCGACGAGAAAGATATGATCATCGACAGCATCAAACACATTTCCGGCATGGTCAGCTCCGTCCGGGAAGTACTGCCCGGTCGGGACTATTTTATCCCGCAGACACAGGACAAGCAAAACCCGCTGTGCTTCTGCCCGCAGTATGGAGAAGAAGGACTGATACCCCTGACTTATGGAAACTTCTGTGACCATATGCGGGCAAAACCGATGGCAGTCTATAAGGCGCTCTACTCTTCCTATACCGGCATCTCCCCCATCATGGCGCAGGAAGTATGCTACCGGGCCGGTATCGACGCAGACCTGCCCGCAAACGCTCTGGAAGAAACTGCACTGCACACCCTCCACGACGCGCTCACCGCCATGATGGGACAGATCGTCACCGGCTCCTTCGCGCCTGCCATCGTTTATGACGGACAGGAACCGATCGAGTTTTCCTCCCTGCCGCTGACGCTCTATGCGGACAGGCGCACGGTCTCTTTTTCCTCCATCAGCGCCGTTCTCGAGCAGTACTATGCGCAGCGCAGCATGATAACCCGCATCCGGCAGAAATCTGCAGATCTGCGCAGGATCGTGCAGACCGCCCTGGAGCGCAATGTCAAGAAATACGACCTGCAGATAAAACAGATGCAGGATACGGAAAAAAAGGACAAATATAAAGTATACGGAGAGCTCATCAATACCTACGGCTATAACATAACACCCGATTCTAAATCCATGGAGGCGCTCAACTATTACACAAACGAGATGATCACGATACCGCTCGATCCCACGCTCACGCCTCTGGAGAACGCGCAGAAATATTTCGAGAAATACGGAAAGCTCAAACGCACCTACGAAGCGCTCTCAGAGCTGACCGTACAGGTTAAGGAAGAGATCGAACATC
>OFFK01001195.1_pt1 | contig 19497 bp, 17 predicted proteins | sample 1521361 | NCBI WGS metagenome assembly OFFK01 (sample SAMEA3504096, study PRJEB24116) | mouse gut metagenome | biome: mouse gut; feature: mouse-associated habitat; material: faeces | place: Denmark | collected 2011
GCGCCAGCCGCTCTTCCATCACGTCAAAAGCTTCCCTGACTTGCTGCTCAATCGGGCCGTCGATATTCCGCACACAATAATTCAGGAAACAATAGTCCCCCGCCTGGACAATCCCGGAATGCGCCCACTCCTCGTTCACTTCATACCTTTTGATCTCTTTCATGCTCCTACACTCCTTTTTATCATATTTTCAAAAACTTCCAGCTTGACGCTTCAATCGCCGCCCCCATGTTCTGATACACCAAAGAAAACCGTACTTCCAATCTGCTTTCCTTTCATCACCAGCTCCTATCCGCCTGCCCCTATAGGCTATGTAATCTACGCATCCGCCTGGAATTCCGCATTCCATGGATTCCGCACTCCACGGATATCTGCTTCCGTGGCTTTCGTATTCCACAGATTTCTAAGGCGAAAGCGGCAAGGGGAAGTAGCCACTGAAAAGCAGCAGCGCAACACGGAGGGCGCTGCTTCACGTAATCTCCCGGGTCAAGTCCTTCACCCAGCCATACTTTCTGTAATGTACCATCACCCAGGGAATCTTCCCCACCTCGTCCAGGCAGGTACAGGCGTACACCACCAGCACCGGCCAGTCGAACAGGAATGTCCCCGCGGCGGCCAGCGGCACGGCAATCCCCCACATGCACACCGCCAGGCTGTACAGATCGAACAGCGTATCCCCGCCTGCCGCGAAAATGCCGTTGATGATAATGGTGTTCACCGCGCGCCCAATCATATAGAACGCCATAATCACCATCATCCCCACCAGATACTTCCGGGCATCCTCCGTAAGCTTCACGAACCCAAGCACCGCAGGGGTCAAAAGCAGCATGACGCCCGTAGAGAGGAATCCGCACAGGAACGCCAGCTTCACCAGACGGTTCCCATACAGCTTCCCCCGCTCCAGATTGCCCGCGCCCAGCTCGTGTCCCACCAAAATGCCTCCGCCGCTGCTGATGCCGTTGCAGAGACAGCAGATCAAATCCCTGACCACGGAGGCCACGGAATTGGAGGCCGCCGCGTCCGTCCCCATATGCCCCATGAACGCCGTGTAGGAGGTGAACCCCACTCCCCAGAAAAGGCTGGCCCCCAGCAGCGGGAACGCACATTTCCAGAAATCCGATGCCAGCAGCGGGTTGCGCTTCCGGAACCGGCTCCACTGGGGGCGGATATAGCCCTTCCGCCTGGAGCAGAGGACGCACCAGACCAGCTCCACCACCCTGGCAATCAAAGTGGCCAGCGCCGCCCCCTGCACTTCCATGGCTGGCAGCCCGAACAATCCAAAGATGAACACCGCGTTCAGCACAATATTCAGAATCACCGCCCCGGAGCTGATCATGGCGGTCTGTGACGCATGCCCGCTGACTTTCATGATGACCAGATAGCACTGGGAAATGCCCGTGAGAAGGTAGGACCATCCGGCCACTTTCAGATACCGGATACCTATGGCAATCAGCGCTTCCTCGTTGGTGAAAATTACCATTAGATATCTGGGAAAAAATACGCATCCCACAAAGAACAGTAAGGAAGCGATGCCGCAATACCGTAGAGCGATACAGAAAATACCGTCAACCGTCTGCACGTCTCCTTTCCCCCAGTACTGGGCCCCCAGAATGGCGGCGGCGGAGACCACTGCGCTTAGGATCATATTCTGGATGAACTGTATCTGCGTTGCCAGAGAGACTGCCGCCATGGAGTCCTGGGCCACGCTCCCCAGCATGATGGCGTCCGCCGCCGCCACGGAAGCCAGCATCAGGCTCTGCAGCGCAATGGGCGCGGTGAGCATCAGCAGCTTTCTACAGAAAATCTTGTCCGAAAATATACGGTCTTTCATGTCCTTACATCCTTTTCTCTTCACTAAATGAACTGTCTGCAAATAACCGGGCTTTTTTCCCGAAGCAACTCTTATCCGTTATTTTCCGGCAGTTACTAAGGAATTGTCTACAAATAACTGATGCAAGTTTATAGCCGTTTTCGTTGTATTTCTGGGCTTTCTCCTAAACAAGTTGCATCAGTTATTTTCCGACAATTCCTAAGTATGTAAATCAGTGTTTTTCTGCTCTTCCAGCCTTCGCCGCTTGCTCAATTTCCAGACGCTGCTGGAAATCCGGCCAACTGACCCTTTCCCTTTTCCCGTACCTGTCTCTTTTGGAACTGTCTAAAATAACTGATGCAACTTGTTTCGGAGAAAGCCGGAATTCCTTACTGTCCTCAAACCGCAAATGAATCGAGACCTCACTGGGAAGTCTCGACTCATTTATCGGCTATATTCCCCCTCATGGAACAAATGTTCTTTCGTCTGCGCCACACAGCATTCCCAGCATACCTGCTCTTCAAATAGGCCTTCATCTACCTTTTCTGGGATTCCAAATTCAGGTACCATGCTTTGTTCCACGTAAGCCCCATTGTAATGCGTAAACAGGCCCTTGCCCAGGGTGGTCTTGCCAATGCCGCTTGTCCCGATGATAAGGAAGTGTCTACAAATAACTGCTGCAAGTTTATGACAATTTTTATTGTATTTCCGGGCTATTGCCTGAAGCAATTGCAGCAGTTATTTTCCGACAATTCCTAAATATGAAATCCTTCATTTCACGTTCCTTTTTTTATTCGGAAAAAATGCTTTTCTCCATATACTGGCCTTCTGATCATACGACCAAGCGGCTTCTAGTTTTCTCCCATCTTCACTAGCTTAGCCTTCCTGGCCGTACGACCAAGCGGCTTCTAGTTTTCTCCCATCTTCACTAACTTAGCCGCTTGGTCGGCGGCGATGCAGGCGTCGAGGATTTCCTGGATGTCTCCGTTCATGACTTTGTCCAGCTTGTAAATCGTCAGGCCGATTCGGTGATCTGTGACGCGTCCCTGGGGGAAGTTATAGGTGCGTATCTTCTCGGAGCGGTCGCCGGTGCCTATCTGGCTGCGGCGCAGTTCCGCTTCCGCGTCATGTCTCTGCTGCTGCTCGATGTCGTACAGCTTCGCTTTCAGCAGGGCGAACGCCTTGGCCTTGTTCTGCAGCTGGGACTTCTCCGTCTGGCTGTACACCACGATTCCCGTGGGGTAATGGGTCAGGCGCACCGCGGAATCCGTGGTATTGACGCACTGTCCGCCGTTTCCGGAGGCCCGCATGACATCGATACGGATGTCTTTTTCATCGATGACGATATCGATGTCTTCGTCCACCTCCGGCATCACGGCCACACTGATTGTAGATGTATGGATACGCCCGCCGCTCTCCGTCTCCGGCACCCGCTGGACGCGGTGCACGCCGCTCTCGTATTTCATTTTGGAATAGGCGCCCTGGCCGTTGATTGTGAACTGCACTTCCTTCATGCCGCCGATGCCGATTTCGTCTACGTTCAGGGTATCCACCTTCCAGCGCTGGCTCTCCGCATAATGCACATACATGCGGTAAATCTCCGATGCGAACAGCGCCGCTTCGTCTCCGCCCGCACCTGCGCGGATCTCTACAATTACATTCTTGTCATCATTCGGGTCTTTGGGCAGCAGCAGAATCTTCAGCTCCTGCTCCAGCGCTTCCACCCGCTTCCTGTTCTCGTTCAGGGTCTCCTTTATCATTTCCCGCATCTCTTCGTCGCTTTCCCCGTCCAGCAGTTCCAGGGAGTCCGCGATTTCCTGATTGCATTTCTTGTATTCCGTGTACGCGTCCACGATGGGAGTCAGATCGCTCTGTTCCTTCATCAGCTTCCGGAACCTCTCCTGGTTGGAGGTCACCGTAGGCTCATGGAGCTCGCTTAAGATTTCTTCAAACCGAATCAATAAATCCTCTAATCTGTCAAACATATATCCTCACATTCTGCCGCTGCCACGGCCTGTCACAACTCTTCCGTTATCTCAAATACCGTGCGGTATCGGGCGTCTCATCCCCTCCTGTGCCAGTCATCGCCCCATTTCCTCTGGCGCTCTACACCACCGAAATCGCCCATTCCTCCGGCGCTCTACATCACCGAAATTTCCCCATCCCTCCGGCGCTCTACACCACCGAAATTTCCCCATCCCTCCGGCGCTCTACATCACCAGAAGCAACTCTCATCCAATGCACTATATCACCCACGGCATTCCGCCCCGGACTATGTCTTATGTCACTCGAATCCCTTCGTTCCATAGACCACCCGATCCAGCCCACCATAGTCCTTCACCAAATTTATCTCCAGAAATCCGGCGTCTTCCATCAGTTTCCTGACATCATCCGCCTGATCATACCCAATCTCCAAAAAAAGCATTCCTCCGCCGCACAGATGCGGTCTGCACTCTTCCACTATCCTTCGATAGAACGAAAGCCCGTCCTCGCCGCCGTCCAGCGCTCCCAGGGGCTCATGCTCCCGCACCTCCGGCATCAAAGTCCCGATTACGCCACTGGAAATATAAGGCGGGTTGGATACGATAATGTCAAACTTTCCCTCTGCCTTTTCAAACAAATCTCCCTGTACAAAAGAAATCCTCCCGTCCCGGTCTCCCGCACCGGCAGCGCCGTCCTCTCCGCAGCCCAGCTCCCGGACATCCTCCGCCCCTGTTCCTACAGAAGCCCCCGCTTCCGCCCAGGCCTTGGGCCCCAGCAGCTTCCGCGCATTCCGCCTTGCCACTTCCAGCGCTTCCGCGGAAATGTCTGCCCCCACGCCTTCACAGTCATTGCTGTAATGCAACAAGCTGATCAGAATACAGCCAGACCCCGTGCACAGGTCCAAAATTCGCATACCATCGTAGAGATTCTTCAGCACTTCCTCCACCAGAATCTCCGTATCCTGCCTGGGAATCAGCACATGTTCATCCACCAGGAACTCCAGCCCCATGAACTCCTGTACCCCTGTCAGCTGCTGCAGAGGAATCCTCGCTTTTCTGCCGGCAATCAGCCTTTCATAGGCGTTCTGCTTCTCTGAATCCACCTCTCTGTCGCCGTGAACCAGCAAATCGTTCCGGCCTGTACCGCAGACAGATTCCAGCAGCAGCCTGGCATCCAGCTGCGCTTCCGTTATTTCAGCAGACAAAAGCTCCTCTCTTCCCCAACGGTACAGTCCTTCATAAGTCATGGGCACACACTCCCCTGTCAAATTCCCTGAATCCCCAGTCTTCTGCTCCCGGTCAGCGATATCTCCCGCCGTCTTTCCTTCGGCCTTCTACGGTTCATCGTCCAAATCTATTCATTCTTCCGTTGCTTCTGTTTGAAAATCCTTCGCCTCATATCCGAAATGCTCGCTCAGATATCCCTTCCAGTCGAACACGCTCTCCACCGCGGCAATGGCCACTTCCACCATGCTCTCATCGGGTTCCTTGGTGGTCATGCGCTGAATGGCCATGCCGGGGGCGGAAATAATCCGCACCAGGATATTGTCCGAACGTCCGGCCAGCCTGATGATCTCATAGGAAATCCCGGCCACCACAGGCATCAGCAGTATCCTGATCACCACCCTCATGGCAGGGTTCTCCACCCGGATGAAGAAAAACAAAACAATACTCACAAAAAATACGAAAAAGATAAAACTGGTTCCGCATCTTCTGTGAAGCCTGGAGCTGCGCATCACATTGCTCACCGTCAATGGCCGGCCCCTCTCGATACAGTTGATGCATTTATGCTCTGCCCCATGATAACGGTACAGTCTCCGGATGTCCTTCATGATGCTGATAGCCAATATATACAGAATGAAGATCACGATGCGCATCACGCCTTCCATGATAGCCAGCAGCGACTGGTTCCGCAGAAACCCGCTCAACAGCGATGACAGATAATAGGGCAGCACCACAAAAATGCCCAGCGCCAGCACCACAGCAAAACAGGTGACCAGCACGGACATCATCTTCTCTCCGTTCCCGCTCCCCTTTTTCTGCTTCCCGTCACTTTCCTCCTCCTCATAGAAGGACGCGGAATAGTTCAGGCACTTCGTGCCCAGGATAAGGGACTCTATAAAATTAAAGACACCTCTGACGAAAGGAATCTCCTTGACTTTGCTTCCGTGCAGGATTCCCTCGTAATTGTCCACCTCCACGGAAATGCCCCCGTCAGGCCGCCTTACGGCGACGGCATACTTTTCTTTGTTCTTCATCATGATGCCTTCCAGCACGGCCTGACCGCCGATGCCGGAATAGCGGTTTCTCTTTTTAGCCATACACTTCCTCCAATAAATATCTGTCAGTGTAAAAAAGGCTGAGATGCACGCACCTCAACCTTTCTTGCGATTTCTAGAAATTCACTTCATCCTTATTTCACACCATATTTCCGATTGAACTTCTCGATACGTCCGTCAGCTCTTGCAGTCTTCTGCTGGCCGGTGTAGAACGGATGGCATTTGGAGCAGACTTCTACATGAATCTCAGGCTTTGTAGAGCCCGTCACAAAAGTGTTGCCGCAGTTACAGGTCACAGTTGCCTGATAATACTTGGGATGGATTCCTTCCTTCATCTCATTCACCTCTCTATAATAGTCTCGCAGCGGCACGGCTGTATCTTCCGTTCACCGAAACCGCAATATATTTGTCGTTCACATCCGCACTGCTTATGGAACCACAAACAGCGCTATTATTGTAGCATAAGAACACCGTACTTGCAAGTCCTATTTTAAATAAATTTGTTTCTTTTTACCATTTGGACGAACTCATTGTTGTTTCTTGTCCGGGCGAACATGTCCAGTATGCGGTCTGTGGCCTCGTCCGACTTCAATCCGTTCAGGGCCTTGCGCATGATATTGATGGCATCCAGCTCCTCGCTGGTCAGAAGCAGGTCCTCACGCCGGGTGCCGGACTTGGCCAAATCGATGGCAGGGAAGATGCGCTTCTCGGAAAGCTTGCGGTCCAGGATCATCTCCATGTTGCCCGTACCCTTGAACTCCTCGTAGATCACATCGTCCATCTTGCTGCCGGTGTCCACCAGGGCCGTGGCCAGAATGGTCAGGCTTCCGCCCTCGCGCATGTTCCTGGCCGCTCCGAAGAACCGCTTGGGCATGTGCAGCGCCGCGGGATCGAGACCGCCGGAGAGCGTCCTCCCGCTGGGGGGCACCACCAGGTTGTAGGCCCTGGACAGACGGGTGATGCTGTCCAGCAGAATGACTACGTCCTTCTTATGTTCCACCAGGCGCTTCGCCCGCTCGATGACCATCTCTGACACCCGCTTGTGATGCTCAGGCAATTCGTCAAAGGTGGAATAGATGACCTCCACGTTCGCGCCTATGATGGCTTCCCTGATGTCCGTCACTTCCTCGGGACGCTCATCGATGAGCAGTATCAGCATATGCATATGCGGGCTGGACCGCAGAATGGACTTGGCCACTTCCTTCAACAGGGTCGTCTTACCGGCCTTGGGCGGCGATACGATCATACCGCGCTGCCCCTTTCCCACCGGGCTGACCAGATCCATGACGCGCATGGCCACGCTGCAGCCTGCCGTCTCCAGACGAATCCGCTCATTGGGAAAGATGGGGGTCATATCTTCAAATGCCTTGCGCTTCGACGCTTCTTCTATGGTATATCCGTTGATGGTCCTGATGAACAACAGCGCGCTGAACTTCTCCTGCTGGGTCTTGATCCTCTTGTTGCCCCGCAGAATGTCGCCGGTCTTCAGGCCGAAGCGGCGAATCTGGCTGGGAGCCACGTACACATCGTTCTCCCCGGGCAGATAGTTCTCGCAGCGGATAAAGCCATAGCCGTCCGGCATGACTTCCAATATGCCGCTGGCCTCCTCACCGCTGTCCAGCTCCTTGGGATAGGTCTTCTCATCGTACACTTCCATGGAACGGCTGGTGCGCTGTGCCGGAGCTGCCGCCTGGCCTGACACCCCCTGATTGGCTGCGCCCGCTGCCGGCTGGCTCTGTCTGGCTGTCTGATTTGGCGCGGCCTGGCCTGTCCCGGCGGGCTGGGCCGATGCCGCCTGATTCGGCGCGGCCTGGCCTGTCCCAGACGTCTGGGCTGATGCCGCCTGATTCGACGCGGCCTGCGCCCCCTGACCTGCTCCGGCCTCCTCCGATTTCTGGGCGCTCTCCCGCTGGACTGTATTTTCCGCCTTATAATTGCTTTCGTTCTGCACCGCGCTCTGGCTGCGGGTGCTCTTCTGCTGAGACGCTGCCGTCCGCTTGTTGGTCACGGCATTGCGTTTGCGTGCAGGTTCAGGCGCACTTTCGCCAGCCTGCTGTGCCTCCTGGCCATCGGCCGCCGTCTCGGTCTTCTGGCTTTTGGCGGACTCCTCAGCCTCCTGGGCTTTCACTCTCTCATCCTCGGCCAACATTGCCTCGACCAAATCGGCCTTTTTCATGGAAGACGTAACTTTCAGCCCGCGGACTTTCGCAAGCTCTCTTAACTGTACAAGTACCAACGATTCATACTTTTCTCTCATAAATTCCTCCTGATTTTAATATGTCACAAATAACAGAAAACGCGGTCTGTCAGTTTTCCATCATCATGAATAAAAAGGGGGGCACAGCTAGATTAGTCATTGATGTGCTGCCTTGACACGCATGGTGAACCCATGTCTTATTTTACTATTATAATACACTTTTCCAAAAATAGGAACCCCCAATTTTATTTATGACGCGCCCGTCTTATTATCGTCACTATTCGTGCCAAATGTCAGCTAATTCAGACCTTTGGACGAACCCCACTCAACTGCTAACCGACATCGGCCATAAACAGCAGCATTCCGAAAACAGAGCAGCCGTAAGCTTCCCCACACCCGAGAAGCTTACGGCTGACACACTCGCCGCGCCCTAAAAATCAGCGAATACTTCCATCTGTTTTTTCAGTTCCTCCACAATCCCCCGGTTGGTATCCATGCGGCCCGTGATATCTCTCATATCCTCCACCAGGCTCCTGCTGCTGTCAGCCACCCCGCCAATACCTACAGCTCCGTCATCGATTGCTCTTGTGATGCTTTCAATGGAACCGGCTATCTCTGTCATGGAATTCCTGAGACGGTCTGTCCTGCTGTTGAACGCATCGATCCTCTCCTTTACATAATCGGCATCCTCTTTGTACTGCCTCCCGGAACGGACGAATTCCCGGAATTCCGTCAGAATCGTCTCGCTCAAGTAGTCTGCCATCTCCTGGGAATTCTTTGACAGATTATGTACCGCGTTGGTGACGACCTGGTTGACCTCCTGGATACGCCCGGCAGTCTCGCTGCAGGAATTGGCCAAGGTCTTGATTTCTGCCGCGACGGCTGCAAATCCCTTTCCCGCCTTTCCGGCCCGCATGGCTTCCATGGAGGCGTTCAGGGCGATCAGGTCCGTGGTGGAGGAGATCGTCACAATGTCTTTGGTCAGTTTGGTCACCTGATCCACGCTCTTGCTGTTTTCAATGGCCTCTTCCAGCACCTTCAGGATATCGGCTGTCTTCTTTTGAATCACTTCCGCGTTGGCCTGAGCCGTTGCCTCCATCTCATTCGCCCTTGCCTTCATGGCGGTGGAATACTCCGTGATGGCGCCGCATTCTTCCGCCATGTCATGGACATCCTCCTTGATGCCCGCCACGCTGCCATTGATATTCTCGGCATTCTTCGCCACCTTTTGAATCGCCGTGGACAGAGAGCCTGCCAGGGCAGAAAGCGTTCCCGCGCTCCTCCCGGACGTGCGAGTGTGCTTCAGCACCTCCCCTGTGACCTCGTCCAGCTTCTTCGAACTGTCCTGAAGGGTATCCACCGTCCCCTTGATCGGTGTTATCACATATTTTTTGATGATCCGGATGGTCGCGAGCACTAATATCAGGCATGTGGCCACAGATGCCACCGCGATGATCAGGGACACGATATAGACAAAGGACAGATTCTGCCTCGCGTCGGCTGTTCTTGCGCTTACGGCCCCGTACAGCTCATCTATGCCGTCTGCCATGGCGGAGCCGAAGCTGGCCACATCCCCATTTGCACAGGCATAGGCATCCTGGGTGTTGCTGTCCGCGCTGGCACATACCAGATAGACCAGAGCATGCTTAAAAGAATCATAGTCCTCCAACAGCTGCGCATATATATCCGCTTCCTCCGCTGTGACGAACTTCCTATATTCCTCCAAATACGCTTCCAGAATCTCCTCTTCTTCCTTGATTTCCCTCACAACAGCAATCATGGTTCCATAGTCCGCCGCCACGATATGAGACAGCGCCATCTTATGGATATTCGCGGTCGTGTGGCGGATATTCTGTAGCGTCTCCAGGCCTGCCATATCATTATCCACGATATTCGAGGCATTGGAATTCACATTGTTGATGCCGAAGACCGACAGGGCATTGGAAACCAAAGCCACGATTCCCAGCAGAATGATGGGGAGTATGAGACGTTGTTGAATGGTGAGCTTGCTTTTCATCTTACATCCATAAATCCTTTCAGCATATGATTCTATCTTGCGCAGACGGCTTCCGCCATTTCATCCAGCTGCTCCTGTAAGCTTTGGCCGGAGGGATTTCCTGCCGCCATGTTTTCCGCGAATTCCGTGACGGGATCCCAGAACTTGCCGCCTACCCGCTGAAGCTGGGAATACTCGGACTGCTCCAACAGAGCGGCGATTGCAGGGGATTCCATGATCGCCGGGGAATCGGCCACCGCCATGTTGGACGGCCCCTGCCCGCGCATTTCGAAGCGGAGGCGCTGGTTCTCTTCGTCAGTGATCCATTCGGCCAGCCTGGCAGCCCACTCCGGGTACTCGGAATAAGCGTTCACGCCAATCAGTTTGCATCCGGAAAAAGAAGCCATCTGTACCTGGCTGCCGTTGCAGCTGTAAGTGGGCAGCTTGGCAGCCCCGGTGTCCTCTCCCCACGCCTCGTTAACCGCGACGGCATTCCATACGCCGCTGACGCCCGCAACCACGGAACCGTCCTTTACCCCCTGCAGAAACTCCTCGTCCGTGCGGCTGGCAAATCCAGGGTTTTCCGCGATCCTGAGCATGGCCTGGGCCACATCGATTCCCCGGATGCTCCCCTCCGTCTGGTTCCATGTGCAATAGTTCGTAATCCCGTCATCGTTCAGCCCCACCTGGAGCCCTGTATTCCCAAAGAAAGAATATACATACCACGCCGAAGACCAGTCCATGGCAAAGAGCTTGCCCTTGGCGGCCGCGGCTTCCAGTATGCCGTCCAGCGTCCTGGCCTGTTCGTCCGTGATGTATCGTTTGTTGTAATACAGGAAATATCCGTTGTCCGCGGTCAGCGGATACGCATACAGCACACCGTTCACCGTGGCCGCCTCCACCGTGCTCGAAAGGTTCCTGCTCCGAATCTCGTCCGCATTCTCGATGGGGTCTAACGCCCCGGCGGCGGCCAGGGCATTCAGCTGGTCATCCGCGAAGGTGAACACGTCCGCGCCGTCCTCCAGTCCCCCCAGCAGCACGTCCTTGCACTGGGATTCCCCCTGCACCTCGAATGCAATCTTGAAATCCGCCTGTCCCTGATAATGCTCCTGAAAATTTTGAATGACCCGGCCCATCAGTTCCGCGTCTTCCTCGGCTCCCCAGACGACCAGCTCGACTCTCTGGGGCTCTATGCTCTCCGGCTCCGCTTCTTCCGCCTGGCCGCACCCCGTGAACGCCGCGGCGCACAGCAGACCCAGAAGCAGCCTGCACACTCTTTTTTCCATGATATATTCCACCTTGATGCTCCCGTTTTTCTGTGAATATTATATCATCGAAATCGGTAGATTGCAAGACGGAATAGCCGGGGGCTTTTCCCTCAAAGCGGCAGGCTGGAGGCGACGCAGAGCCCGCCCCATCCGACACGGGAGTTGGGGTATTCGTTCTCTCCCCGGAGCGCCCGCGCCCCGGCCCTCAGATATGCCTTCACCTTCTCCCCATACAGAAAGGGATCGTTCCCCCGGACGATTCCCGTTCCTGTCAAGCAGATGTTTTAAAATATTTCAACTTTTTTCACTGCTTTTTCCCGAAACCCCATGGGAGCCTGTTACATTGTTGCTACCTTTGCCACTCCCAGCTGTCATAGGATTGCCACATCTTCCAACACCAACCGGAATATTGTTGCCACATTTTCATGCCGAAATTTTAAATTTCTGACAGACAGCCCCTCTGTCCGTCAACTTTCCCACCATGAAACCTCCAAAAAATATCCACCGCCTTATCCTGGCCAATCTCAATTCTATCTACAAAAGCATCGGCCATCTCCTTTGTCAGTTCTGCAAATCCGGCATACTTTAACAGAAACTCCTGCCCTTTCCTTTCTGATTCCGGCAACTTCTCACACTCCGCCATCTCATCCCGTATCCCGGCTCTTCTCTGTTCCAACACAGAAATCCTCTGCTCTAGCTGTCTGCGTCCTTCCAGATATCCTTCCCTGGTATAATCTCCGATATGATAGCCTTCCAGAAGCAGTCCTTTCTTTTCAATCAGTTCCTGGATTTCCTGTTCCACAATCTCCATGTCTCTGACAAGCCCGGTCTGCTTTTCCTTTACTGCCCGTAATGCCGTTTTCCTCACAAATTCCAGATCGGCAAACTCTTTCACCTGCTTTTTTATCTGTTCAAACACGATTGTTTCCAAAACCTCATTACTGATACTGCCTGTCATGCACTCATTTTCACTGCTCAGTTTCTGATTGGCGCAGTAGAAAAACAGCTTTCCGCCTGCCAGCTTCATCACTTTCAGCCGCCGTTTGCAATAACTACAGTACCCCTTTCCTTTCAGCGCATACAAAATCGGATTTCGCACGGCCGGCGCCTTTTGGAAAAACTTTTCCTGCACCTTGTCAAAAACCTCTCTGCGGACAATCGCCGGATGGTGGTTCTCCACCACCTCCCATTCCTCTCTGGGTTTCAATATCTTCCGGCTGCCGCCCACCTCTGCCTGTGATGATTTGTGCCAGACCATACTTCCCACATAATTTTTATTGGTCAATATCGCCCGCACTGTCCCTGGCTGCCAGTATTTCCGCTCCTGTAAAAGTTCCTTCCGTCTCTGGCTCTTCCTCAGATTTTTAAACTCCAGAGGAGTTAAAACACTTTCATCATTCAGCGTTTTGCAGATCTGTGTCAGGTTCCGACCTGCCAGAGACAACTCAAAAATATGCCTGACCACTTCCGCCTCTTCGGGAAGAATCAGCAATTCATAAGGATTTTCCGGGTTCTTTCCATATCCGAAAGGCGCATTTCCCGTGGCATACTTCCCCTGCTTCCTTTTGGCCGACACGGAACTTTTCACCTTTTCAGAAATATCTTTACAATAGAAATCCGCAAGCAGCGTCTTGAATCCAATATCAATATCCGCTGTTTTTCCAATATAGTCTTTGCTGTCATAATGGTCGGTAACAGAGATAAAACGGATCCCCAGAAACGGAAAAATCTGCTCCAGATACGTTCCCATCTCAATATAGTCTCTGGAAAACCGGGATAAATCCTTTACAATCACGCAGCCTATCTCATTTTGCCTGACTTCTTCCAATAATGCCTGGATTCCCGGCCTCTCCATGGTTGTTCCGGAATAACCGTCATCATAAAATTCGCTGTATTCATAATCCGACAATTCCTTATGCTCCGAAACATACCGCCTGATTAAAAGCCTCTGGTTTGCAATGCTGTTACTCTCTTCCTTCCCGTCATCATCCTCCATGGAAAGGCGGTAATAGGCTCCAATCTTATTCCTTCCCATAACAGCTGTCTCCTTTCCCGAAGAGGAACCGGATCTCCAACCTTCCCTCCGGAAACACATCAATCCGTTCTATCAGGGAATCCACCAGATGTACATTCAGCTTTTTATAACCTCTTGCGCTTTGCAGAGAGCGTAAAAATTTGTTTTCTTCTTCCATCTGGATTTCACTCTTTCGGATTTTGCGCTTCAGTTCTTTTATCCGTTTTTCGCAGAAGCTGTCATGTTCTGTCCTGTTATCCCGGAAAGCAGCGTATTCCAGATCCGTAATCCTGCCTTCCTTGTACTGTCGGTACATCTCTCCGGCTTTTGCGGCAAGTCTTTGATGTTCCTGCAGAAGCTGGGCGATCTCTTCCCTATAAACGGCAACCGCTTTTTCACACTCTTTCCTATTCAGCGATACCAGTTTTTTGGAAGTAACTTTTTGCTCTTTCAAAATACCTTTGATGCGCTCTGCCACATAGCTTTCCACGGTTTCTTCCCTGATATGGTTCTTTTCGCATTTCCTCCCATCAATATAGTAGGCTCTCCGGCATTCATAAGAATAGCTTCTTTCGCCATTTGTTTTGTTTTTGTGAGAAACAGCGTGCATTTTGCCCCCGCATTTTCCGCAGTAAAGTACATTTCGGAATATATTTTCATGATTTTCCGGTGGTCTGTTCCCCGTATCTTCTTTTTTCTTCCTGGTTAGTATTTGTTTCACCTGTTCAAACAGTTCCTGGCTCACTACCGGCTCATGGCTGTTCTCCACTATAATCCAATGTTCCCTGTCTGTTTCACAGGTTCCTTCTCCGCCCTCCTTAAGAAGAGACTGACGCTTACGCTGTACCAGCTTTCCCATATATACCGAATTGGAGAGCAGGCCACGAATGACCTCCGGATTCCACTGGTGCAGAATTTCATTTCCCCTGCAAAATACATGCCCGCAGCGGTTATAATCACTGATTCTGTGGATTTTCCGCTCATACAGGACAGATGACAACTGACCCGGCGTCATTCCCTTTGCGATGCCGTCATACAAAAAACGCACCACCGCCGCGCTTTCCTCGTGAACCACCAGCCTGCGAACCCCGTCCGTTTTCCTTGTCTGATATCCATACGGCGGTGTGCTTCCGATATAACCGCCGCTTTCGGCGGCAAGTTTTCTGGCAGTAGTCACCCGTTTGGATATATCTTTTGCGTACATATCGTTTACCAGGTTCTTTAGATTCATGGTCAGCTTCCGCTCCGCCACATCCTCTGCCATAGAATCAAACCCATCTGCAACGGCAATAAACCGCACTCCCAGGAACGGCAGTATCTTCTCGATATAATTGCCTGTTTCCACATAATCTCTGCCGAATCGGGATAAATCCTTTACAATAATGCAATCCACCACACGGTTCCTCACATCATCCATCAGCCTGTCAAAGCCTTCCCGCTGAAACGATGTGCCGGAAATCCCACGGTCTATATAAATATCATGCACAGTAAGTTTTCTTCCATTTTTTATGCGGTTATTCTCTTCAGCAATATACTGGCGGATGATTTCAATCTGGTTCTCTATGGATTCCGCTTTCCTGTCATTGTGATCTACGGATAAACGGCTGTATATCCCCACACAATAACTTTCTGTTTTTTCAGGATGCTCTACCATTTCCCGACTCCATATATTTCCTGTGTTCATGGACTGTACCGCTTCATATCTTCTTGCCGTCCTTGCCATCTATATCACCTCCTGCACTGTGGATTTCTCGTGACATAGCTTACGCATAAGAGCCAGTTTCTCCATCTCATTGGCAAAGCGGAATTCAATCTCCAGCCTTTTATCCTCAAAGACATAGATTCTCCGAACGGTTGTCACCAAAAGTTCCCTGGTAAGTTCGTGAATCTCCAAAGTTTCCCGAATCCGGTCAAGCTGGGTTTTTGCCGCAACCCCATTCCGAAACATGTCTTTAATAATTTTCTTTTGCGCGTTAATGGACGTTTCCAGCCCTTCGCATTTTCTTTCATACAGGCAGTACAGCTCATCGAATTCTTTCCTGTCAATCAGCCCTTCCTTCAAATCAATATGCAGACCATTCTTTAAATCGCAGTATTTTTTATATTCCATGCTGAGAGCGCCAATCTGGGAATCATACTCTACCACCTGGTCGTAATTGATGTTAAGTTCTTCCAGATATTCCAGAATACCGGAATAAGAGGCCATCAGTTCCAGCCAGACCCTGATTTCCTTAAAAACAATCTGTTTCAGTTGTTCTTCCCGGATGCTGTGCCTGCTGCATCCCAAAGACCTGTTTTTCGTCTGGCAGATGTAAAAAACCTTTTCCCTGCCCTTATAATGGTTCACTCTCCGGATCATAGGCGTCCGGCAATCCCCGCAGGTCAAAATGCCGCTAAACAGGCTGGCACAATCGGAATCCTCTGATTTCCTTCCGTCATATTTCAATAAATCCTGCACAGTCCGAAATTCCACTTCCGATATAATGGCCTCATGGGTATTTTTGACATAAATCCATTCTTCCCTGGGCTTATTGATCCGCTTTTTCAGCTTGTAGCTTACTTTTTCCTCTTTTCCCTGAACCATGGTTCCGATATAAACCTGATTCTCCAAAACCCGCTTTACGGATACAGCCGCCCATTTCCCAGGGCTGTCTCCTCCAAATCCTGTATAATACTTCATTCCCAGAGACTTTTTATATTCCATGGGAGAAAGCACTCCGGACTGGTTCAGCTTATCCGCAATGGCAGCCATACTCATGCCCGCTATCTTCCATGCAAAAATTTTTCTGACCACATCCGCCGCATATTCATCTATCATCAAAGCGTTCTTATCGTCCGGGTCTTTCCGGTAGCCATATACGGCAAAAGCGCTGATACATTTTCCTTCCAGACGTTTTACCTGCTGCTGCGCCTTGACTTTTACGGAAATATCTCTGCAATATGCGTCGTTTACGAAATTTTTTACCGGCACGATCAGATTGCTCTCCGCCCGGTCTGCATACAGGCTGTCATAGCTGTCCGTCACCGCAATGAAACGCACAGAAAAAGCCGGAAAGGTTTTCTGAATCAACCGCCCGGCTTCTATATAATCTCGTCCAAATCTTGATAAATCTTTTACCAGCACACAATTTACTTTCCCGGCACGGATATCTTCCATCATCCTTTGAAATTCCGGCCTTTCAAAATTTGCCCCGGAATAACCGTCATCAATATAGATGTCAAATAACCGTAAATCCTCATGGCTCTGAACATAAGCCCGAAGCAGGTCACGCTGGCTGCTGATACTGTTGCTTTCTGTCTTTTTACTGCCGTCAATGTCAGCATCGTCTTTGGAAAGACGCAGATACAGCGCAGTATCATAAATATTTTTCTTACTCATTTGCATCACTCCTGACTTTTATTCGCTGACAAGAAGCCCTTTTAGGGGAATTATGCCGCTAAAGTCAGGATTCCGCTTTCAATCCTGACTTTAGATTAACATAATATTCCCGTTTTGTCGAGTCCTTTTAATATTTCAGTTCGGCTATCTGCTTTAAATACTGTTTCAGAGCATCGGTTGCGGAATAGTCCTCCTGACCGAAATGCACCCGCACCACATATCCGTCATTTAAATGGGTCGTAAAGTCATCTTCCCCGGATATGATGCTTTCCAGTTTCTCTCTGACTGGTGTTTCTTTGGCAATGGAAATCTGTGCGATATCCCGCAGTTCGTTTCTTTTCACTTCCATAATGTTCTTCAAATCATCGCTTCCCCCAGTCCTTCTCCCAATACTTTATGTAAATAACGATTTGTCCTATGACATGCATGGTGATTCCAGCGGCAATCTCCACCACCTGGAGACTGGTCCCGTCAAAGCCCCGCATGGAGCGTTTCAGGCCGTCAAAGTGGGGCAGAGGTCGCTCCGCTCCCGAAAAGTGAAAAAAGGAAGTACCATGGTCTCCCACGATACTTCCTCTGAAATCTTTCCACTGCTTTTGTTTTAACGCTCCCATCCCTGCAGGTTCTCCCAGCCATACTCAGTTTCCTGCTCCGGCAAAGGAGCAAATTCAATGCCGTCAATGCAGTTCTCATACAAGAACTGTTTATAGACAAATGGCGGTACATCATCAAATTTTCTCGCCTCTTTTAAAATACTGGAAATCACGGTGGCATCCGCCAGGCGGAACTGGGTCAATCTTCCCGTTTTCGTCCAGAATCTTTTCATCCGCCGAAACATTGACAATCTCGCCCACCAGCCTGCAGGTCTCCTCATCGTAGCTTATCAGCCTGCACTTTTTCCTCTGCCTGTGTCTTCATCGACCCCCAAGGTTAATGCTCCCCGCACAATCGGGCCGACGGTATACAGCAGAACAATGTATACCATCCCCAGGTGCCCCTGCTGATATGGGCCAGGGGGCTGTTCTGCTCTGTGGGTTCATTTATGTACGGCAAATCCATGTCTGATTCATTCATATCTGGTTCATTCTCATGGGGTTCTTCTTCTGATTCGTTCTTATACAGTTCATCCAACTCCGGTTCCCTCGTGTCCTGTTCGTCTGACTTTGGTTCGTCCTCATCCACCCAATCCTCATCATCTGCCCATTCCTCAAAGTCCATGTCCGCTTTTTCCTGCAATTCCGCCCTTTGGGCCCTTTTTTCCTCTTCGTGGACACCGGTAAATGTCAGGGCACCGCCTTTTTCCCAGTCAAAACCTACCACAATCATGTTCACCCAGCATATGCGCGAAGTCATTATTTCCGGGAATTCCCTGCATTCCCACCCATCCGTCTTCCAATAAATAAGCTTCGGAACTTACATATATGAGAATACCCGCAATGATTCTGCTCTTTATGACACTTTCCCGCTTACCTGCCGTGTCCAATTCATCCAATGCAATGCACACCGTATAGGGCGAGGAATTGGGATTCCCTTATCCTGCACATGATAATGATCGAGGTTCTTCAATGTATCATCGCATTCAAGGGAATGGCTGCTTCGCTGCTCTTTAAAACAAAACTCTCTTTTCGGAAAAGTGTTCCTGCTGTCGTCAGAGCTTAACTCTTTATGTAAACGAATATTCACATACTGCCTGTCCTTTCTGATAGGTACACTCAATTATTTCAGCAGGATTCATTTTTTCAATATAGGTCAAACACCTGAAAACCATCCCATGACCCACAAAAATAACCTTATCATAATCTGAATATTTATCTGCCACGCGTATCATTCTTTTTCGCATATGGCTAAGGGATTCCCATCTGCATTTTTTTCCTGGCGGATACTCACCGTTGAATTCAGTAAATTCTCTGGCAAATGCAAAGCTTTCTTCAGAAGTTTCATACTGATTGTTCTCATCAGGTATCCATTCATGCAAATCGATATCAACTTCAACTCGTATTCCTGTTTCTCTTGAAAGAATCTGAGCCGTCTGTAACGCTCTTGTGTAAGGAGAAGATACAATAAGTTCTGCCTCTTTCAGACGGGCATCTTTTGCCGTTATTTCTGCCTGTTGTCTTCCTTTTTCGGATAAAGGGGCAAAATCCCTGCCAAATCCCCAAAATCCATTTACAAACATATCATCGTAATTTGCTTCTCCATGCCTGACAAGATAATACAATGCCATTTTATGAATCCTCCTGATGCCCTTTCATCCTCCTCACTTCCCGCTGATGCGCGGGTCGATGAGCCGATAGATGACATCCACCAGATAATAGACCACAATCACTACGAAAGTGATGTACAGGATCAGTATCTGCACCACCGGGAAATCCCTGGTGGAGATGGCGCTGATCAGCAGCCTGCCGATGCCGGGCAGTCCGAACACTTGTTCTATCACAATACTGCCCGCCACGATCTCCGCCACGATCATCCCCAGGAAAGTGACCACGGGCATCATGGCATTGCGCAGCACATGGGCATACATGACCCGCCGCTTGGTGCAGCCCTTGCTGTAGGCCGTGCGCACATAGTC
>OFFK01001200.1_pt1 | contig 19438 bp, 20 predicted proteins | sample 1521361 | NCBI WGS metagenome assembly OFFK01 (sample SAMEA3504096, study PRJEB24116) | mouse gut metagenome | biome: mouse gut; feature: mouse-associated habitat; material: faeces | place: Denmark | collected 2011
TATCTGGTCTAAGTATCGCTTCTTTAGCCCGTTGTGATTTGCTGAGATCCCCAGCTGCCCCTCCTAGAACAGCTCTCGGCAATCCGTTTCTATTGTATGCGGGCTTTTTTGAAACCATTCCCAGAACCAGAAATTCATTTTTCCGGCTATAATCCGGCCTAGTTTAGACCATAACCAAATACATTCTGACACGATTTCTCAGGAAACGACATGCAGAAGTGGGTTGCTCGAATCGGGTGCCAAGCTTGCATATCATAGCCCCAGCGAAAACAGAAAGGGGCTTTATATGCTATTTACAAAAACACTCAATGTTGCTCTCAACACCGACAAGGTAGCCATCCTGCCGCCGATGGACGTGTTCTCATCGCTTGATTTGGTTAAAGAAGCCGGCATCCACGCCAGATGCACTATTCTCGACCCCTGGTACAACAAGGGGTTTGGAGGGGAATTGCCGCAGCCTCAATATGATGAATTCATTATCAGACTGCTGAATCAGTCGGCGGAGATCAGCGATATCATATACCTGTGGGGTTTTCCGGAGATCATCGGCCCATATGTCCGCAATGCCCCGGAGCACTTCCGCATGACCGCCTGGCTTACCTGGTACTACAAGAACTGTCCCTCAGTGATTCGCGGCTGGCGGCCCAGCCAGAATGCCTGCCTACAGTTTGTCCGGGATGGCTGCAAACTGTATCCGGAACACTTCTTGACCGATGAACAGAAGGAGCGTTTTAAATCGGGGAAGATGCGCTTTGTCCCGGGCCCCTCCAGCGTCATTGAAGCTCCACTCATTGTTGGATTCGTTGGAAAGAAGGAACGCACGGGTCACCCGTCCCAGAAGCCGGAGGCCGTGTTCGACAGACTGCTCCTGATGGCGGCCCAGCCCGGCGACATCATTATTGACCCCATGGCTGGGTCTGGTACGACAGCTGCCTGTGCCCGCCGGCTGGGCATGAAGGCAATCGTCGGCGACATGAACGAGGGCTACATCAACATGATGGAAAACCGGCTGGACGTGAAGCGCATGGCCCTCCCGGAATAGCACCCCTCACAGGCTGCATAATATAGATACAGAGGGCATACCTCAAATACTGGAAAAGGGCGTCATTTGCCCCATCCTTTCAAAAAAGCACAACCAGGAAGGGGTTGTTTTGTTTGGGTGCAGTTATTGGAACATTCGCTTTCCTTTGTTTCATTGTATGTGCGTTTGTTATAGCTGCGTGTGACGCGGATTACAGTCGTTTTAGAATTCTCCCCGAAAAAATTTTAGTAGCTGTGAGCGAGAAATATCCTGATGGTTTGGCAGACTACACCGTATTCGCAATGAGGTTTGAGAAATGGTGGCAGCTGTTCAAAATCGATCCAGAATCTTTTGAGTTTGTGGATAGCGATGGGGCGCGTCTTGCAACCGGGAAGAATACCAAGCAATACTACTGCGTTACGCACCCCTGCTACTACGACAAAGAGAAAGGAATCTTCCTTCTCATCTCATTTGAAGGGCTGGAATATTTCAAATATAATTGGAATGCAAGCAGCATTGCAGACATCTACAGTGCCCGCCTGGAACAGGGAATGAGCCTTGCCATCGTAGGAGACATCCGCTCTAAAATCGACAAAATCGCGGAGGATGCCAACAAAGACATCCAGAGAACGCTGGATCTGCAAAAGGAAATCGTTCTGCGCATGCAGGGGGAGCAGGGGGAGCAGAAACCCTCTTAGCCGCCATTGGAGAAGAGGCCCAGGCGGGATCCGCCAAGGCACCTCGTCCGCGTTTCTTTGTATCAACCCCCAGGAAATGTTTGCAAACTACAACAATCTTGCATATAATATCAAACCAGAAAGCAAAAGGAGGGAAGGCTGTCATTAGCCGTATGTATTGAAAAACCAAGGAAACGAATCCATAACTGCCCTCAAAGGTGCGGATAGAGTCCGCAAGCGCCCCGGAGTCATCTTTGGCTCCGATGGCCTGGAGGGCTGTGAGCACGCTGTCTTTGAGATCATGTCCAACGCCATCGACGAGGCCCGGGCGGGCTTTGGGGATAAGGTGATCGTCACCCGCTACCTGGATGGTTCCCTCCAAGTGGAAGACTTTGGCCGCGGCTGCCCCGTGGACTGGAATGAGAAGGAGCAGCGATACAACTGGGAGTTGGTCTTCTGTGAGCTGTACGCCGGCGGCAAGTATGACCGGGCTGGCTCCTACGAGTATGCTCTGGGCCTCAACGGTCTGGGCTCCTGTGCTACCCAGTACGCCAGCGAGTACATGGACGTGACTGTCCAGCGGGACGGTTTCAAATATACCCTCCACTTTGAAAAAGGCGAGAATGTCGGTGGTCTCAAAAAGGAAAAGGTGAAAGGGAAACAGACCGGCACCTGCATCCGGTGGAAGCCTGACCTGGAAGTATTCATGGAGACGGATATCCCTGTCGACTACTTCCTGGACGTGATGAAACGGCAGGCTGTAGTAAACGCCGGCCTTGCTTTCCAGTTTATGAATGAGACAGAACCTGGCAGCTTTGAGACGACCGAGTTCCTGTACCGGAACGGGCTCATTGACTACGTGACGGAAATCGCCGGCGACAGCTCCCTCACCACCCCTGTATTTTGGGAGTCCGGGGAGCGTGAGGGCAAGGATCGGAGCGATATGGACTCCTACAAGGTCAAGCTGTCTGTAGCGTTCTGCTTTTCCAACAAGGTTCAGTTCATGGAGCACTACCACAACTCCTCCTGGCTGGAGCACGGCGGATCCCCTGATCGGGCTGTCCGGTCTGCCTTTGTCTCCGCCATTGACGGCTACTTGAAGCAGCAGGGGAAGTACAATAAGAACGAGAGCAAAATCACCTTCCAGGACATCCAGGACGCGCTGGTGCTGGTGACCAACGACTTTTCCACCCAGACCTCCTACGAAAACCAGACTAAGAAGGCCATCAATAACAAATTTGTCCAGGAGGCCATGACGGAGTTCTTGCGCAGCCAGATGGAGGTCTACTTCATCGAAAACCCCATGGACGCCCAAAAGATTGCAGAGCAGGTACTTATCAATAAGCGTTCCCGGGAAAATGCCGAGAAGACCCGGCTGAATATCAAGAAGAAACTCACCGGCTCTATGGATTTGGCCAACCGGGTGCAGAAGTTCGTAGACTGCCGGACAAAGGATCCCTCCCGCCGGGAGCTGTACATCGTGGAGGGCGACTCCGCTATGGGCAGCGTCAAGATGAGCCGGGACGCGGAGTTCCAGGGGATCATGCCTGTCCGCGGGAAAATCCTCAACTGCCTGAAGGCTGACTATGCCAGAATATTCAAGAGTGAAATCATCACCGACCTGCTTCGGGTTCTGGGCTGCGGTATTGAGGTCAAGGACAAGCATGCCAAAGATCTGGCTACCTTTGATTTGGCCAATCTGCGCTGGAACAAAGTCGTTATCTGCACTGACGCCGATGTAGATGGCTACCAGATTCGAACCCTTATCCTCACCATGCTGTACCGGCTCACCCCCACCCTGATTCAAGAAGGGTATGTCTACATCGCCGAGTCTCCCCTATTTGAGATCACCTGCAAGGAGAAGACCTGGTTTGCCTACTCCAACGCCGAGAAAGACAAGATTGTGGCAAAGCTCCAGGGGAAGAAGTACGACGTCCAGCGGTCCAAGGGCCTGGGCGAGAATGACCCGGAAATGATGTGGCTGACTACCATGTCCCCGGAGACCCGGCGGCTCATCAAGGTCATGCCCGAGGACGTAGAAAAGACAGCCCAAATCTTCGACCTCCTCCTGGGCGATGACCTGACCGGGCGGAAAAACTATATTGCCAGCGATGGGCACCTGTTCCTGGAACTGGCTGACATATCCTGAGAGGAGGCACCTGAATGGCTGCAAAAAAGAAGAAAGAGCCGGCGGCTCAGACGAAACCCAGCGCGTCCGATATGCACGTTATCGGGCTGCGCTCCGAGGTGATGAATCAGCCCATCACGGATACACTGAAGCAGAACTATATGCCCTATGCCATGTCGGTGATTATTTCCCGGGCCATTCCGGAGATTGACGGCTTCAAGCCCAGCCACCGGAAGCTGCTCTACACTATGTACCAGATGAAACTGTTGACCGGCGGCCGCACCAAGTCGGCCAATATCGTGGGCCAGACCATGAAGCTGAACCCCCACGGGGACGCGGCCATCTATGACACCATGGTTCGGCTGTCCAAGGGATACGGTGCTCTGCTCCACCCCTTCGTGGACTCCAAGGGCAACTTCGGCAAGGTTTTCTCCCGGGACATGGCCTGGGCGGCCAGCCGGTACACGGAGGCTAAGCTGGATACCATCTGCGGAGAGCTGTTCCAGGACATTGATCAAGACACCGTTGATTTTGTAGATAACTACGATGGGAAGATGAAGGAGCCCACCCTGTTGCCCACCACCTTCCCCAATGTCCTTGTGTCCGCCAACAAGGGTATCGCCGTGGGCATGGCTAGCGACCTGTGTGGATTCAATCTGAGCGAGGTCTGCGACACTACGATTGCCTTGCTGAAGGACCCCAAGCACGACATCTTCTCCACCCTGCTGGCTCCAGATCTGCCCACCGGCGGTGAGCTGCTCTACGACCCCAAGGCCATTGCCGATATCTACAACACCGGCCGGGGCTCCTTCAAGGTGAGGTCAAAATGGCGGTATGTAAAGGCGCAGAATCTGATCGAGATCTATGAAATTCCCTATTCCACCACTACTGAGGCCATCGTGGATAAGGTAACAGAGTTGGTCAAGCAGGGGAAAATCAAGGAAATTGCCGATATCCGGGACGAAACCGATCTGTCCGGGCTAAAGCTGGCTATTGATCTGAAGCGGGGCACCGACCCGGACAAGCTGATGGCAAAGTTGTTCCGACTCACTCCCCTGCTGGACAGCCAGGCCTGCAATTTCAACATCCTCATCCAGGGTCAGCCCAGGGTGATGGGTGTGCGGGAGATTCTCGCCGAGTGGACCACCTGGCGGATGGAGTGCGTGCGCAGGCGGCTCCGGTACTCCGTTGGGAAGAAGAAGGACAAACTGCACCTGCTCCAGGGCCTGGAGAAAATTCTACTCAACATCAACAAGGCTATCAAAATCATCCGTGAGACAGAAAAGGATGAAGATGTTGTTCCCAATCTGATGAAGGGCTTCAAAATCGACGAAGTTCAGGCGAACTATGTAGCTGACATCCGGCTGAGGAACATCAACAAGGAATACATTCTGAACCGAACCCGTGAGATCGCCTCCCTGGAAAAGGAGATTGCCTCAATGGAGGCTATCCTGGGCTCCGACCGGCGGGTCAAGACGGTTATCTGCAAGGAACTGGAGGATGTTAAAAAGAAGTACGCCACGCCCCGGCGGACAACCATCATCTACGATCACCAGGTGGATGCGGCTGCGGATGTGGAGGAGGAGGCCCCCGACTACTCCGTCAGTGTGTTCCTGTCCCAAGAGGGGTACTTGAAGAAAATCACCCCGCAATCTCTACGTATGGCCAGCGATCAGAAGTACAAGGATGGCGATGGGCTGGCCCAGCAGTGGGAGGCCAGCAACAAAGACGAGCTGATGGTATTCACTGACCAGCAGCAGTGCTACAAGACACGACTCAGTGAGTTCGACGATACGAAGGCCTCCGCCCTGGGCGACTACCTGCCCACCAAGCTGGACATGGCTCCGGGCGAAAAAGTCGTCTGGGCCTGTATCCCAGGCGACTACTCCGGTACGCTCCTGTTCTTCTTTGAGAACGGCAAGGTAGCCCGGGTGGGTCTGGCAGGGTATCAGACGCAGACCCGGAGAAAGAAACTCACCGGCGCTTACTCCGATAAATCACCCCTGGCAGCGGTGCTCCTGCTCCGGGAGGATCAGGATATAGCAGTCCTCTCCTCTGATAACCGGTGCGTGGTATTTGATTCTTCCCTGCTGGCAGTTAAGGGGTCTCGGACTACACAGGGAGTAGCGGTAATGGCCCTGAAGGTCGGGCGGACGGTAAGTAAAGCATCTCTACTGAGTGAGATGTCCATTCAGAAGGTCTCCCGGTACAAAGCTAAATCTCTACCTGCGGTAGGAGCAAACCTGCTGTCTGCAGATAGCTAAGTAGTTTCTCTTTGGCGTCCTTGCTGTATTGGCAGGGGCGCTTTTCTTTTTTGGGGTTAATACAAAGAAAATGCGGGTGGCGGGGCGGATTGCGTTTCTCCGTGGCGGATTCCTCCTGGGCTATTGCTCCAATTGCCTGGCGTATGCCTCGGAGCCAAATCGTCGAAAACCGGCAGATTGGCTATTATTGATTTTCAATATTTGTCACTTTTGACGATTTAATTTTGCCAATAAAGGGCAAAATCTCTGCATATGAACACTTTAAAACCAGTTTTTGAAAGGACGAACTCATATGGAAATCGTCAATTTTGGAACTGTTTTTGAGAATGGGTTCGTGCGGCATCCCGGCTTTTACTGCCAGGGGCCGACCCATTCCCCAGGAATCTTTCTGGGCAACACAGTTCCCGGCTTGGAAATCCCATGGATCAAAGTTGGAGACATGTATATCGCCAAACGCAATGTTTGCACCCACATCAGCTGGGATGCGCTCAACAGCTTGGGGTACATCTTCGGTGTTCCTGTTTACATCGACGGGCAGCAGTACATCTGCCGCTCGCTCAGGGTTGGCAGCAACGGAAACCCTGATAATGAGTGGGATACCTTGCTGAATCAGTATGGCAAGGACAACAGGATTTGGAACTGTGAGTACGATCAATTCTGGGGTCAGGAGACCGTTGGAAATTCCGACTCCATCGTTCGTGGTCGGGGCGCTGCCTCCGCACGGGGCATTCGGAATGCTGCCTGCACCTACGACAACGTGGGCTTTCGGCCGGTGTTGGAGTCCCTCCCCCCTGCTGCCTCCCTGTCCACCGCCATGGCTGGCAGCAAAGTCCGGCTGTACGGGCCCAGAGGGTTTGTCGAGGGGCGATTCCTGTCTTGCGATGGTAAGGCCGTCGTCCTCTCCGGGGCAAGCACGACATCCGACCTCAATTGGATAACGCGGAAGCGGGATTGCATCGTCGCAGATCGTGGCTGCATTATGCTGGCTACGAATTTGGAAGCCAAACACATGGATCTGATTAGGCTGCCGAAACACCACGCATGGACTGAAAGAACTGTCGACACTTATAAGGATGTTGCCTAGATTGAACCAGAATGCAAAAGGCCACCCCGTTTAGGGGCGGCCTTGTCTGTTTTTTCTATCTCAGTCGTAGTAGTCGCTCACACTCTGGGCCCTGCTTTCCATGCAGAACCGGTCAATTTTCTCGGTAAGGGTTTGGTCGTCCAGAGCGGCAAGCCCATCAATATCCTTGCGGGGATTCTTGGCATGCTCTTCGTCAGAAAAGAGCAGATCGTCCAGACTGATGGAGCATCCCACGAATGCGTCGACCCGCTCCTCAAAGGTTAAGGGCGCATAGGAATAGTTCTCAATTTCCTTGACGCGAGTGATGATTTTCCTAGCCTCTTCCTCAGTCATCCCGTCCCGGATCAGTCTGTAGGCTGCGGCGGCCATGCTAACCGCTTCTTTTGCATTATGTCCGTCCAACGAGTCTAGGCCAACGTTGTTCAAAGCAACGAGGACATTATCGAAACACATGCTCAGCAACGGTGCATTCTCAGCATTGATGATTTTCTTTTCCATAATTGCTACTCCTTTTTTCAATGTTTCTTCCTGCATTGAGAGCTGGCATAAGTATATGCAATGATTCAACAACTGATTTTCTCCCCTGTCGCAGAAAAACAGACGGCAGCCTAACAAGCCGCCGCCTCTGTGTTTTTCAAGACAAAAATCCCATTTGCTGGCCCCTGGTATACTATTTGCAGCTCCCCTATCTGGCAGAAGTCTGCTGGATGGAACAGTCCTGCTGGTTTTGGCAGACGAATGGCTCCGCAACCCTCCAGTATTGTAGCCACAAACTGGGAGCAAAAGTAGTGGCGGCTGCGGGAAACGGAAAGATTGAAGAAGCAGGCGAACAGCCCTAACAGGTTGTAGTGATACTCTTTCCGCTGGGTATACATGGAACAGATCTGTTGACGCAGCTGCAAGTACATGGCATCGCTGATGGACAGCTTGCACAAGCAGCACGGCGTGGTTCCCAAGCGAGCAACGGCAGATTCCATTACCAGGCCACCTGGCAAGGCAAGATACCGATACTTGCGGCCAAAACTGTAGAATGCTCCTTGGGGGCCATCCAGTCCGATGGAAACGTGGGTGTACATGTCTCCTGTGGCGAAATGTATTAGCCTGGAGACCCAGGTGCTGGATCGTGTCAGCAAAAGATAGACTGTGCGTTCTTGCAAAGCCCAATCCTCCCTAACCTTTAGGGGATTCCTTCAGTGCCAGACCGTCCCATATTCTGCAACCCTCTTCCTTGACTGCTCGCCCATCTTTGGCATACTTGTTGATTTTGGCTGCCATGATGAACTGCTGAAACAGCGGATGGGCTTTGTTCGGGCGGGACTTCAGCTCCGGATGGAATTGGACACCAACAAACCAGGGATGGTCTGACAACTCCACGATCTCTACCAGTCGTCCGTCGGGGGACAGCCCTACCAGACGCAGGCCGGCAGCAGTGAGGGTTTCCCGGAAGTCGTTATTGAACTCGTAGCGGTGCCGGTGCCGCTCGCTGATTTCCGTCTCTTTATAGGCCCGCCGGACGAAAGAATCTGCTTTGGGGAGGCAGCAGGGGTAGGCTCCCAGCCGCATAGTGCCACCCTTAGCTGTCACTCCTACCTGGTCGGGCATCAAGTCAATGACCGGGTGTGTGGTGTTTGGATTCAACTCCGTGGAGTGGGCATCCTCCATCCCGCATACGTGGCGGGCGAACTCGACCACCGCCATCTGCATCCCCAGGCAGATACCCAGGAAGGGGATTTTGTTCTCCCTGGCGTACCGGATCGCGGAGATCTTTCCCTCAATGCCCCGGCTGCCGAACCCACCGGGTACCAGGATGCCGTCTACGCCGGCCAGGATTTCGGCAACGTTTTCATCGGTAACCGTCTCGCTGTCAATCCAGTGGATATTGACCTTGACCTGGTTCGCGATCCCGCCGTGTGTCAGGGCCTCAGCGACTGACAGGTAGGCATCGTGAAGGGCCACATACTTGCCAACCAGGGCAATATCTACAGTACCGCAAGGACTCTTGGCCCGCTGGACCATTGCTGTCCACTCAGAGAGGTCTGGAGCAGTACAATCCAGTTTCAGGTGCTCCACGACCACGTTGGCTAGGCCCTCCCTCTCCAACATAAGCGGAACCTCATACAGGGATTCCGCCGTGAGGTTGGGGATAACGTGGTCTTTAGGAATGTTACAGAACAGAGAAATCTTGTCCCGGATGTCCTGGGGCACCGGAGCGTCGCTGCGGCAGACAATAATGTCCGGCTGAATCCCCAGAGAGAGCAGTTCCTTGGCGGAGTGCTGAGTGGGTTTGGATTTCAGCTCTCCAGTACCGGGGATGGAGACAATCAGGGAAACATGGATGAACATGACGTTTTCCCGGCCCCGCTCCACCGCTACCTGGCGGATGGCCTCCAAAAAGGGCTGGCTCTCGATATCGCCTACTGTGCCGCCGATCTCTACAATGGCTACGTCTGTGTCGGGGGTGTCCAGAGTGTAGATGCAGCGCTTGATTTCGTCGGTGATATGGGGGATGATCTGGACAGTGCCGCCCAGGTAGTCTCCTTTGCGCTCCTTGTTGAGAACATTCCAGTACACCTTGCCCGAGGAAATGGAGGAGTTTACCGTCAGATTCTCGTCAATGAAGCGCTCATAGTGGCCCAGATCCAGATCTGTCTCCGCGCCGTCGTCAGTGACAAAGACCTCTCCGTGCTGGTAAGGGCTCATAGTACCGGGATCCACGTTGAGGTATGGGTCCAGTTTCTGGACTTTCACCTGCAGGCCCCGCTGTTTCAGAAGACGGCCCAGGCTGGCTGCCGTGATACCTTTGCCCAGGCCGGATACCACACCACCTGTAACAAATATGTACTTTGTACTCATCTGAGATACCTCCTTTTGAGCGTTGGTTGGGGCTATGTTTCTGTTCCTATCTTATGCACGAAATGAGAGATGTATTTTGTAGATATGTCTTTTTGCCAAAGGAGCCGGCCCCTTTCCAGAGGCCGGCTTTGGCATTTGGATCAGGCGATATACCATTCGCCGCCTTTTACGACAAACGTGGTGTTGCCGTCGTCCTCGAACGAGATGCAGACGGCGGGGGCGTCCTGCTCCCCCTCCTGCGGCAGTTGGACGGCAGCCTTGCAGTTATATCCGCACAAATCGGCGAAAATCGAGCCGAAGCCGCTGACAACATCATGATCTGCAGCGCCGGTCACAATGGTGGCGGCAACATCGTTTACCTCCAATCCGGCCAGCTTGCCGTCCTGGGGATCGTCGACGTACACAATACCGCCGTGCCACTCCTCCCGATTTTTAACATTGCACCGGCTGAACGGGAAAAATCCTTTCTTGGACATCTCGGCCAGCTCGTTGAGGTATGCAACAAACTTGACTGCATTCAGGACTTTGCTATCAAACACTTGGCATCTTCCTTTCAGAAATTTGTATTACCATATTATGCGGCCTGCAATCAGCGTATTTTGTGTAAAAAAAAGAACGCCCAGGGGTTGAACCCTGAGCGTATTAGGATGCCTCAGCAGCAGACCTCCCGGCGGGTGTCGGCTTTTGCCTTGGCGCGGGAATACCCCTTGCCATTGGGGACGACCCTGGTGACGGGATTCAACCCGTACCAGCTGCCCCGCTGCTGGGCGTGGAAGGCCTTCTGGGCCTTCTTCTGCTGCTTCTCCAGGCTGATGATCTTTCTCATTCTTTCTTCTCCTCACTTTCTTTCCTCTGCCACCGGATCCGCTCAAAGTTCGGAATCCGGACAAACCCATTTGTGTCGTTGAACCATGCAGCCCGCTTCTTGCCGTCGCTGACAACAATGACATCGCCAACCTTGATGGGGTGGCGGTCGAAGGTCTTGGGCAGATCCTCGTTGAACTTGGCCGCAAAGGCATCCATATCCTCCGGGATCTCCTCCAGCTTGCCAGTCCACGCCACCTCGTAGTAGTAGTCGTAGATAGCCAGGCCCCATTTCCTCCATGCGGACAGGGGCACGTTGAAGTGCTCCTTCTCCGGCTGATAGAGGACGTAGGTAGACCCGGAAGTCTGTTCTGTCAGCCACTCGCCGAAAGACTCCCAGAAATCCTCCGGCTTTTTGCGGAACGCACGCGTCAGGGCGTTGTACTCCTTCTGCCGGTCACTGATCCAGTCCATGTAATCCATGGGGGACCACATATTAGCCGGGTGGAGCCCCAGAGCGTTGAAGTAGCAGCGTGCCGGGGTGATGTAGCCGTGTTCGTTGTCTTCCATCCGCTGCCGGGTGATGAAGGCAACCTCTCTTCCTGCGATCACAATCAGCACCCCCCATCGAAGTCCTCGACAACCTGGCTCATGATCGTGCAAGCCATCTCGTCGATGTTCGCGGCTAGGGCCTCGTCATCCAGGGCCAGCACGCGCTCCAGAGAGGTTGCCACATCCACCTCGGTACCCTCCGTGGTAACGAGGTTGAGGAAGTTGTCAACCCGCTCCTCCAGAGACAGGGCGGCGCGGGAGTGTTTCTGGACAGACTCCACCCGGAAGACAATCTCCTTCGCCATCTCCTCGGGGAGCCCCTCATCCGCAATCAGCCGGTACGCAATTGCGGCCATTGTGATGCCTTTTACGGCGTCCTCCGGGTTCGGGCTCAGCTTTGCAATCTCCTTGAGAGCCAGCATGGCGGTATCAAAAGTTATTTCCATAATTCATAATCTCCTTTATGTATTGAGTTTCTCCTGAATTGCAGGATGTCTCCAATGTATGCAAAACTTCGCTGTTCAATTTCAAACTCAATGTTGCTACCAACATTGTCACTGGGGCATTAGTCCAGGAGGCCGCCGCCAGGGGAGAAACCAATATCCCAACCCTGCCGCACTTTCTTTGTATCAACCCAAAAATAGCGACACTCCGAACCCAGTCATAACGACCCCTATACGCAAACATATCTACGCCGCAACTCCTTGTGCCGTACCCAGAAAAACACATCAGCCCCTTTCTTCCGGAATAGCTTTCACCCTAACCGCATATGATAGAGGGCAGAGGGAAAGATATTTGGAATTTTGATCGAGAAAGGAGGACGCTGGCGTACACATCTCATTGCCGCAGAGTCGGGCACATTACGCTGGCAAGAAATATATGATGACAATTGAGCAGAAGACCCAGAGCTTGATTGCCCTGGGCAAGAAGAATGGAAAGCTGACTGAGGATGAGATCGCGGAGGCTTTGACTGAGTACGAGAACCCCGATTTTGGCTATGTATACGAAGCAATTCGGCAGGCCGGGGTCACCATTGAAGAGGATGAGCCCATTGATGACCTGGATTTGACCAAGATTACCCCCGAGGCCGATTGGGCCGGCGGGTCTATGGATTCCATCTCCATGTATCTGCACGAGATTGCGCAGTATCCTGTCCCCACAAAGGATGAGGAAGAAGCGCTTACCAAGACGGTATATGACGGCAACATGGCCAAGCAGTCTCTGGACGAGGGCGGATCCGACATGCCGGAAGCGATGCGGAATGAGCTGAAAAAACTGGTAAAGGCCGGCAAGAAGGCGAAGGATGAGCTGGTTGAGCGGAACCTCCGGCTGGTTGTCTCGGTTGCCCGACGGTATCAGAACAATGGTTTGCCACTCCTGGATCTCATCCAGAACGGCAACATGGGCCTGATGATCGCCATTGACAAGTTCGAGCCCAACCGGGGCCTGCGTCTGTCTACCTATGCTACTTACTGGATTCGCCAGGTGATTATCCGGGAGCTGGCCAACACGTCACGGAACATCCGAATTCCGGTCCACATCTCTGAGGAACTGCGAAAAGTCAAAATTACGGCCAACGCTCTGGGCGGCGATGCTGGCGCCACTCCTGAACAGATTGCTGAGGCGGCGGGTATGACAGAAGAGCGGGTGTCTTTTCTGATGACTCTGCCTGATACTTGTTCCATGAACAGAACTGTTGGCAAAGATGGCGAGGACGAATTTGCTGACTTCTTCGAGAGCGATGAGATGGGCGTCCAAGAGCAGGTTGAGCAGGGTGCTCTCCGAGATGCTCTAATCAGCACAATGGATTCCATACTCAGGCCCAAGGAGAAGGAAGTACTCATGCTTCGATTTGGTCTGACAGGAGATCATCGGCCCAAAACCTTAGAGGAGGTTGGCGCCATGTACGGGGTAACCCGGGAACGCATCCGGCAGATTGAGGGCACAGCGCTGCGGAAAATGAAGGCTACCGGTAGGAAAAGGAGCTTTGTTGATTTCCTGGAAAACTAATACAGCAGGTTGGGGTCTTTTCCAACCTGCTTTTTTAAATCACTTTGCCGAAATTCGCATACGATTTCGGCATAAATCAATTTTGGGGGTAGTACATAATGGAAATCATAAAACTGGGAAGCATCTATGCGAATGGGCATACCTATATCCCCGGGTTTCGCCGTGATGGCAACGAGAACATTTCTTTGGGAGATACCGTCCCCGGGAAAGAGCTCCAATGGATACAGTACAAGGGAAAACTCATTGGGGATCGCTGCGTATGTATCAATGTCAGCTGGAAACAGCTGGACGAGATTGGCTACATCTTTGGATGGCCTGTCCTCATTGATGGGAACTGTTACCTGTGCCGCAGCCTCAAGGTTGGCTCAGAAGAAGGCGAACCCAATGAGTGGGACGATGTGCTGAGATCCAGCTGGTATGATGATTCCCTTTGGCATTGGCGGAATACCGAATTTTGGGGTCAGGAGGCCCCAACAGACTCCTGCGAAGTACGCGTTGTCCGGGGCTACTACTCCGCCACCTACTTCAGCGCCAAAAGGCTAACCATGCTGAGTACGCTCATTGGGTTCCGGCCCGTGCTGGAACCGCTGCCGGCCCTGGACTGGTCAGGCATTTCAGCTGGGCTCAGGCTCATTGTGTACTGCAAGGGCGGCTCTATTGTCGAAGGCACCCTGAGCAGCCTCGATGACTACGACCTGTGGCTGTCAAATGTGGTCTGGAACCACAGGGATGGCCGAAAACCTAAAACAACGAAAAAGACTTCTCTGATTTCGAAGGATGATGTTGTTTGGGGAGAGTTGAAAGGATGAAACCGGAGTATGTATTGCTTGGAAGCTTCTATGGTGAAGCTAGAACACCAATGCCGGCTGATGACACAACAACGTATATGAACAGAATATATGCTATAGGGGACACGGTACCCGGAATGGAAATGCAGTGGGTCAAGGATGGAAACCGTCTGATCTCCACCTATACCTATGCCCGTGGGGCCTCCTGGAACCGAATTGACCGGGCCGGCTATATCTTCGGGCGGCCCATGCGGATTGACGGCAAGGCATATCTGTGCCGTAGTCTACAAATCGGAACAGCTTCGGCAGGACCTTCTGAATGGAACGAGTTATTGGACAAGTACGGTAATCTGGATAACATTTGGCATTGGTCCGATGTAGGCTTCTGGGGCCAGGAGATCCGGGAGGACGATCCAGACAGGTGTTTCTTTCGAGGATATTATTCCGCAACGTACATTGGAGTTGAGAAAAAAAATATAGGCTATCTTCAGGTTGGCTTCCGCCCTGTGCTGGAACCACTGCCGCCTTCACCTGAATTATCCAAGCGGCTTTTGGGAAATTTGCTCCGAGTGTATGGGCCCTATGGCCCGGCTGCAGAAGGGGAACTGGTCGATTTTGATGAATACGATTTAGCACTTGTCCCTTCTGAGGTTCAGCCTGACAATGACTGGACTGCGGTCTCTGGGGATAAAATCGTCATCAATCGAGAGAGTATCTCTTGGATGCAGAAAATCTGACATATAATTATAGGCAGACTGGGAATGTTTCCTGGTCTGCCTTCTTTTTGCAGGTTAATACAAGAAAACTGGGGGTGGATAGATTCGCCTTTTGCCTGGGCTGACACCGCCCGGGCTACTGCCCCAATGTCAATGTTGCCGACGACATCGGAACCGAATACCCTGAATGTGCTGTGTGAAGACCGCATATAATAGAGGCGGGAAACACCGAAAGGAGGTATCATCGTGAAACCTGAAATTGTCAATCTAGGCAGTCTGTACTTCAACGCAACCCCTGTCATCCCCGGAGCTATGTATCAGCCCAACCTGTCCCTCGCCATCGGAAATACCGTGCCCAGGCACAAGATACAATGGCTGAAGGACAGCGACCACCTGATTGCTATTGGCAATGTATGCAACGATATCTCCTGGGAGCGGCTTCACCGGCTTGGATTCATCTTTGGCACTCCGATCCGTATCGATGACCGGCTTTACCTGTGCCGCAGCCTCAAGGTCGGCTCCAAAAAAGGCGAGGACAGCGAGTGGGATAATCTGGTGGCCCACTATGGAGAGGACAATACCCTCTGGCACTGGAGGGAAGTTTTCTTTTGGGGCCAGGACTCCGTACAAGGAGATGATCATCTCTGTGCAGTACGGGGCTGCTACTCAGCAAAGTATTTTGGACACTATCATGTCGCAACCCATGGAACCGGTCTCGGCTTCCGCCCTGTCTTGGAGCCCCTCCCCTGCCCTTCCACTTCTCTCGATACTCTGTTGGGAAAGAACATCAGTGCATACGGATCGCAGGGGCATGTCATCAAGGGCGTTCTGGCCGAGTTCGACGAATATGATATTGTACTCACTTCCGCCGCTCCGGTGCCAGAGAAATGTACCTGGGCTTACCAGGAAGGGGCGGAGGTTGTCGTTTCCCGTGGGCAAGTACTTTGGCGGGAGGAAAGCGTTGCAAAAGATATCTAAAAGGAGGCGGTTTTGTGGCCCAACATATTGAAAATCGCAATGCTTTGTCAGAGGGTGAGTCTGTGGGGTTTCGGGAGAAGATGGTCCACCCGGATATTGCCGCTGCACAACGGCGGGATCAGGCACTGGTATGGATTGCGGAGCACGTAGATATCCAGTTAACCACAACTGGGTTCATTGTGATTGTCAACGACGACGAAGCCGCCCCATAATAGAAAGGCCCCAAGAGAAATCTCCCAGGGCCTTTTTTGCGCCTAAATGCTGCTAACAACGGGGACAGAATTAGATGTCTTCCATCGCCTTCAGCTCCCACCGGTGCCCACAATACCGCGGGACAAAGAACGCGATACGCATAGCCCAGTCCACAAACATAGCCATCCAGATACCGAGAACACCAAAGCCCAGGTAGCGCCCCAACAGGATGCCAAAGCCCACCCGCATCGTCCACATGGACACAGAGGACACCACCATGGTGAAGGTCGTATCTCCGGCAGCCCGGAGCGCCTGGGGCAATGTGAATGCCAGGGGCCAAATCAGGAGGCCAAAGAATCCATGCATCCAGATAATTTGGTATGCGTATTTCTCTGCCTCCTTTGATACATTATAAAGCTGTAGGGCAACGGGTGTGGCGAAGTAGACCAGGACAATGCAGAAAAACATAAAGAAATATGTCATCTTGAGGAGTTTCTTTGTATACATTCTGGCCTTTTCATAACTCCCGGCCCCCACGCACTGAGAAACTACCGTTACGATGCCTAGCCCAATGGCATTGCCCGCTACACACTGGAACGTACAGAATGTGTTGCCGATGGCGTTGGCTGCCACAGAGGCTGTGCCCAACACCGCAACGGTGGAGAGGAGCAGGATTTTACCTAGCTGGAACATGCTGCTCTCCAATCCATTGGTGACCCCATAGTGGAGGATGTTTCTAACGATGCGTCGATCATGTTGCAGGCTGAGCTTTTCCACCTGCATCGGCATACCGGGACGGCGAAGCAGTACCATCATTGCCACAGCCGCAAAAACCCGGGACAGCAGGGTTGGGATGGCCACCCCCTCCACTCCTCTATGGAAACCGAAAATCAAGATAGCGTTCCCGCCGGCGTTGAGGATGTTCATCATCAGGGAAACCCACATGGAAATTTTGGAATTTCCCATTACTCGGAAAAGTGCGGCCCCCGAGCTGTATATGGCCAGGAAAGGCGTAGATGCCTCCACAATCATGAAATATGTATTGGCATAAGCGGCCACATCAGCCTCCACCTGTCCGAACACAACGTTCAGGATGAAGCCCTTGCCCAAATAAAAGAGGACTGTGATAGCCAAGGAAACCTCGATCATAAACAGGAGAAGTTGTTCGCCGGAGTGCCCAGCTTTTTCCCGCTCCTGCCGGCCCAGATACTGGCCTGCGATGGCAGCGCCACCGGTGGCCAGGGCAGAGAAGGCGTTCACCAGCAGCACATTGACGGTATCTACCAGAGATACCGCAGAGATAGCTGCCTCTCCTACTTGCGAAACCATGACAGAATCCAGTAGGCCCACCGTGATGGCCAGCAGCTGTTCGATGACCAGCGGGATAATTAGCCGCCGGAGATCTTGACTGCTGAAATCCACCTGAACTTTCTTGATTTCCATTTTGCACACCTCTTATGGCCCAGGCGGCAAATATTCCCCCGGGCAAGCCTGTCAATCCTACTACTCTGCCTCGCCGTTGTCAACAACATTAACGCCAAAATCAGCCAGCAAAAATCCGCATAGGATGCAGATACATACCAATTTTGGAGATGATACATAGATGGAGAAGTTGAAATTAGGCACTTTGTACTTTGCCAGGAAGCTGTACAATGTGGAATCTTGCTGCCAGCACCTGGAAGGGCTCGTCATTGGCGACACTGTTCCGGGGAAGGAGATTGTTTGGATCAAGGATGGAGACAAGCTAATTGCTGACCGGACCGTTTGCTTTGGCATGAGCTGGGACGAGCTCAACGAGATGGGATTCATTTTTGGCAAGCCTATCCTTATCGATGACAAGCCCTACTGGTGCCGCAGCCTTCGCATTGGGGCCCGGTCAGGCGACCCCAACGAATGGGATACCGCGCTGGACAAGTATGGAGAGAGCGACGATTTTTGGGGCTGGAGGGACTTTCTCTTCTGGGGCCAGGAATCCAATGCGTCGCGCTCAGAGCAGCGTTTTCTCCGGGGCAGAATCAGCGCCCGCGGGCGAGAATCTTTCCCGAGGGACTCGACGACCGAATTCATAGGGTTCCGGCCTGTCTTGGAAATTTTGCAGTCTGTGCCGAAGCTGACGGAGAAGCTGATTGGAAAACAGCTGTATGTATTCGGGCCAAAAGGGGACATCGTTTCCATCGCCGGTACTCTGATCGGCTTCGATGAGTACGACCTGGTTCTGTCCAACACGGATAGACTGCCTCTCAGCTGCGGCTGGGCCACCCGCCGGGGCAAGACTACGGTCATCAACAGATCCTCAATTATTTTCCTGCAAAAAATCGGCTAACGAACAATAGCAGGCTGGGGTCCCCCGGCCTGCCTCTTTAATGTTGCTGCCAACATTGAATTTGTTCCCTTTGCATAGGATGCTTTCAGAAACCAATACGGGAGGAAATACATAATGGAAATTGTACAACTGGGGAGCCTATATCTGAATGGGGAGGTTCGAACCCCAGGAACTGTGAAGGGCGTCTTTGAGACCCCCTTCATTGGGGATACAGTCGGCGGCCACGAGATTCAGTGGGTGAAAGATGGTGAGCGGCTGATTGCGGACCGGTGCATCGTGCAAAACATCACCTGGAATGACCTGGATGTCTTCGGCTTCATCTTTGGCTGCCCTGTCCTCATCGACGGGAAGCGGTATTTGTGCCGCAGCCTCAAGGGCGGGGCGCTGCCGGAAACGCACAATGAGTGGGACGATTTGATGAAAAGGCATGGCGGCAAAGAAAGCCTTTGGCACTGGCAAAGAGTGTACTTCTGGTGCCAGGAGGAGCATGAGGGCCAGAAAGTGGTTCGCGGAAGTATTTCCGCCGACAGATGGCGAACTTTCGAGTCTCCGCACACTGACCCCTTCGTCGGGTTCCGGCCTGTACTGGAGCCTCTGAGCTCGGAGCTCGTTGTGCCTGGGTCATTGGTTGGAAAAATCGTCAAGGTACACGGCCCCCGGGGCATGGTCATCACGGGCATGTTGAAGGGAGTTGACGACTACGACCTAACTCTGCATTTGGCCGACTCAATGTTGTGCCCCACCGACGGGGTTCAGGCGAACGGCGAATTTGCGACAATCGACCTCAATTCTGTGCTGCAGGTGCAGGAGGTCAAGATCTGACGCAGGCAGGCTGGGATTTCCCGGCCTGCCCTCTTTGTTGCTATCAACGCCGAAATTGAAAGCAGAAACCCGGACGGCATTGGCCGTCCGGGTTTGCCCCGGCCTTTAGGCCTGGGGTGACTCACTCAATGGCGATTGTAGTGGACTTGGGCAGCTCTTTCTGCTCCCGCTTGGGAAGGGAAACCCTCAAAATGCCGTCCTCGAACTTGGCGGACACATCGGCGGG
>OFFK01001203.1_pt1 | contig 19382 bp, 19 predicted proteins | sample 1521361 | NCBI WGS metagenome assembly OFFK01 (sample SAMEA3504096, study PRJEB24116) | mouse gut metagenome | biome: mouse gut; feature: mouse-associated habitat; material: faeces | place: Denmark | collected 2011
TCTATTGTCACACATTTTGCCGCCATAGTCGAGGTACGCACTATCTACCGTTTACGCTATTTCGCTGAGTGTTTCTTTATCATCGCGAACTTTGGAACATTCTCTAATCGCATAAACCACAATGCCTAAAGTAGCAATAAGAGAAAAATAGTTAACAATGGAATTGCCAAAATTTATTTTACCAAGGTTTTCTACACCTAAAACTCTAGCAATATAAGGAAATGTAATTAATGGGAACACCATAGTAGATAATGTCTTCACAATATTGTAAACTGTATTTTTTAACATATCTAATCCCCCTTCCCCATCTTTTCCCTGTCATTATTCCTTCTATATATGCTCTTAATAGTATGTGCAAATTTATAAAAAATATATAATGCTTTCTGCGGCAGTAAAGATATTATTTTCACAATGTGCAAATTGGCTGCAACTGTATAAGCCATATAGGGTTCATACTTCTTATAAATCGTATAGTCAAAGATTCCCTTAGCCCTGAGAATAAGAAAAGAGTATAATCTATCAAAACGAAGGTTGCTATATGTACCATGGCTGAGCATAACTTCTTTTTTACATAACTCATATTTATCAGATGAATTAGCTACATAGTCATACCATCCATAACATCCAACTTCTATTGTTCTGTCATACCAGCTTTTCTTATCGCTTTTTGTATATACCGAAATAATCGGTGTTGCTTCAAAATATCCATAAAATGACTCATTTTTAAAACAGTCAAAATATATAGCATTTTGAGCAAACAAATCTGTTCCATATTTTTTGTAATATTCTTCACTGCTAAATAATTTATAGGATTCTTTTCTAAAAAACACATTTCCCATATGTGTCATATCCCATGTCAGCTCTTTATACATTTCTACTATTGATTTATATTCTTTTTGACATATCTTTTGGGGGTCTCGGTAAGTGAAGTCAATTAAATCGTAATCCTTATCCAATGCACTAAACAATTGGCCATAATTCTTAAAAACCGGAGTGACAGAATCTCCACATATGCAAATGTACTTTGCATCAGCAATGGCGCATCCCTCTATCAGCCTATAAAGAATTGATGTTCCTGGAAAAGATTTATAAACTACATTGCTTAATGCCAAGGAGTCAACTGCTTCTTTCGTTTTTAAATCTTCGCTACCATCCATAATATAAGCAGCACTATCATATTGTTTCCACTGATTCGCTGCTTTCTTTAGCAAACTTGATACCATGGTGCTCCTGTTATATGTAACAATTACAAATGCTAACTTGTACATTTGAACTCTCCATTTTTACTAATAATTTACTCAAATCTGGTTATGCTTCGTTGTGCTAATTATATGATTTTGTCGGCACTTGCGTGACCTGTTTCATGATGAACGAATGCTTTTAGTGCAGCAAAATAATAGCAAAATTTTAATTCGCCTTTTAAGCAACGATATAACATCTGGACTGTAGAGTATGAATATGCATATATTTTATTTATTCCCTTGAAGTGTTGCTGAATCATAAGATATTTATTGCGCATTGTATAAAACTGGGTCTTTGCAGATGTCACCCCTGTACTTGAGCTTACCTTATGATAGATAATTGCATCTGGTATATATATTATCTCATACCCAGCCTGTAAGATTCTAAAACAGTATTCTGCATCCTCCTCGTATAGAAAATATCTTTCATCCAGAAGTCCTATAGTCTCAATTAAGGTTCTTGATAGACATAGGCAACACCCTGTCGCAAATGTGACTTTTTGGGGATGCGCTTTTGACATTTTGTCTTTTTCACCATAGCTCCAATGTTCTGTCCGAGCTGTTCTTAGGTTCAGGGAGCCTCCTGCATACCATATTGTATCACGTTTGTTTTCATAATATATTTTTCCTATAGTCACTCCGCATTTAGGGTTTCCCTCAAAACCATTTATTAATTTTTCCAAAAAATTGGATTCAACCAAAGTATCATTATTTAATAAAAGTACATAATCCGCATTGCTATTTAGTGCGTATCGGATTCCGATATTATTTCCCGCTGAAAACCCCTTGTTTTCTGATGACTTTAACAAAACAAATCCAAGCTGTTTCTGGACTGACAACAATTGAGGAATGGAATCATCTGTGCTGCAATTGTCAACGACGATAATGGCAACACCTTTATAAGAACATGCGCTTAAACTAATGAGACATTCAATTGTATCCTTTGCTCCATTATAATTGACAAGAATAATCGCAACCTTCATTATCTCTCCCTACACTGAAACTCTTGGTTTTACATTCTCCTATTGCATATATTTTTAGAATGCCATGATTTCTCTAGCTTTTTAAACAGCATTACAGATTATTATTCTCTATAAGCGAGTTTCTCCCTCTTTAAGATAAATTTTTTCTTGTTGAGCGCTTCCAACAAATATAAAGCAGATTTTGTCCTCATAATCGAAATTGAGATTTCCGAAAAAACATTCAAAACATCACGTTAAAATTGAAATACCATTTCCTAATAGCTTCAAATTCGTAAACCATTTTTTAATCTCATCAAATGATTAAGTATAAATGTGGTTACAGCAACATTGCAGACATATAGCGTCATAGCTACTGCACTTAATGCAATCCCCTAGTGTAATGTACTGTTGTTATTTACCTAAATAATCATCGCTTTTTTTCTCGCAGAGCGTGACCTACAGGTATTGGAAGCAATCAGTTGGTGCGAGTACATGTCTTTCAGAATGTAGAAAAAGGATGTCCGTCAGTCTCTTGAAAGCATTCGATCAGTCAAATCCAGAATTTTTAAACGACTCCCCGTCTCCATGAAATTATTGAAAGAACGCAGGTACTTTTATATACTTCTCCACAGTTTATCATTACAAACTATAACATCATCTACCTTAAAATTCATCTGCCAATACAGTGATGCCAAAACAGTATAGCAAAATGGCGCATACGAAAGTGATATTGTTGATACACAATTCTCCGAAAACATAGAAACAATCATTGGTAACACAATTGCAAAACTACAAACCCTAAGGTTCCTCGAGTTAGTTTGTATAGCCTGTTTGATAATACGCCCAAAAACAAAAAAATATCCAACCAATCCTATAAGCCCGTTTTTTATAAGTATATTGAGAATTGCCATATCAACTGCGCCATCATAATTCATAAGCTTACGGAAATTATCAGAATAATTATCTGTTCCAAAAAAAGTTGCTGCATTGCCAAAAATCCTATGGAATGTATCATTCTCGCAGTACATAAACCAATAGCTCGTAAATCCGCTGATTCGAGAAACATATGTTCCGCTTCGTTTCAAAACATTTTGATAAATCCATAACACTGCTACTATAGTTGCTACAAAAAAAACAGAAAATCCAATTAGCATCAATAATTTATTGAGTTTTATGTTCACTTTAATCTTATCCATAAACATAATTAACAAAAACATTATCGTCAACAACCATACTGCTCTTGCATGACTCAAAAAAAGCAAGAATCCCTCCATAAATAGAACAATTAAGTCTACAAGCTTTTTCTGTGCATATTTTCTATACATATACACTACACTAAAACTAGCCATTAATATCATTGCAAAATAATTTTTATGGCTCATGCCGGCATCAAACCCCAGCGCCAATAATCCCATTGGCTCATCCACATTAGAAAACACTCTCGTCTTAGTGAACAACGATAGCAGTAATACTAACATTTCACCTGTCAAAAGCCCATAGGCACCAATCCGCATATCTTCGAAAGACTGCATTAATCCATCTGATGCTAATGCTGATAAAGCTATAATTAACATTGTCAGAAGAAGCCTTATTTTCAAACTTAAACCCATTGGCTGAAGCAATATTCCTATCGAAAAAAAAGGAAATGTTATAGCAAGGTTTATATTGATGCCAATCTTATATGCATTTGGCAGCTTAAGGTAACTCGTGATAATGCCACATAACAATAATAAATATCCCAAATATGCAACCGGATCATCTAATTCTCTGTTGATGAAAAACTTTGCATTACTAAATGTAATAATTACAAAAGAACAAAATATTAACAATTGCTTTTTGGACATTCTATTTTCCATCTGATACTCCTCCAAATTGCTATCTGACTCCCGAACCTCAAATCACCAGATTTTAATTACTAAGTCTTCCATTTCATACAACTTTTTGATATAATTCGACTATCTTCTTTGCGATTTCAGTCCATGAGAATTTCTCTCTTATATAGTCATAGCCCGCCTGACCCATTTCATCATATCTGCCGTATGAATCCAATGCCTTCTGCAAAGCCTCCCTCAAGCTGTCTACATCGCCAGGCTCGCACATGAACCCAGACCTGCCCTCAAGGACAACCTCCTTAAATGCGCCCAGCCTCGTTGCCACAACCGGCTTTTTATATGCATATGACAGCTGCACCACCCCGCTTTGGTAGACATCCAAATACGGAAGTACGCAGAAATCTGCGGCAGAATAGTAATACTTTATCTCCTCATCCGGGATGTACCTGATATCTGTCCTAACCGCTTTTCCCATTCCTTTCTGGTCGATAATCTCCTGGTATTGGGAGAAGTCGTCTTTCCAGACGCTCCCGGCAATAACCAGTAGCACATTCGGATTCTCATCCTTTATTTGGGCAAAAGCATTTAGCAGAACCCCGACGCCCTTTACCTTTTTAATCTGTCCGAAAAACAATACAATCTTTTCATCATGCAAAAAATCCAGATGATTTCTGGCAGTATTTTTGTCGATGCGTTCTGCATAATCTAAAAAATGACCATGCGGAATCATAACCTCTTTTCCTGCCATCCGCGGGAATAATTCATCAAATCGCTCTATGTTGTTATCAGCTTGTACTATGATTTCATCTGCCAAATCATAAATTTTCTTATGGCATCTGTAATCATAAAACTTTTGATTGAACGGCAATATATCATGTATCGTTACTACAATCTTTATGCCTGTCTTCTTTTTAATCTTATGCAAATAATAATAATCAACTGGAGAAAAAATCAGCCATTGTATATGTAGTACCTGATATTCCCCTTGCTCAATCTCCCTTTTTATTTTCTTGTACGAGCTTATGTAATTTAAAAATTTTCTGCTTTTCTTGATATTTTTTTCATCGGTATTGAACCATCTGTATTTTTCACACCCGCACCCAGCATCCTCTTCTTTTTGATCCATCACAAGCGCCACATTGGCTCCAACGGCCTCAAGCGCATTCGCTAAGGAGAAGCTGTACTTATAATTTACTTTTGCAATCTGGTCAACCAATAAAACCTTCATAATTTGCTTTACCCCTATCTTCCAGCCATTGAACGCTTTCTTTTGTCAATGTCTATATGCTGTGCCCATCAACCATGTAGCGTCCAGCTAACACAACAGTTAAAAACAGGAATAGAATGAGGAAGGGCTGAAAGCCACAGACTTATTTGTGCGCAAGAGTGCGCATCCACTACTTTTATACCGTAAAAACATCTAAGTACCGTGATGAAATGCGCTCCCAGCTATAAGCATTAGATACTCTAACCTTTGCCTTGTTTCCCAATTCCTCGATTTCTTTATTGCTCATGGAATCCACCCTGTCAATTAATGCAGCCAGGTTTCCATCCTCTTTATTCCAATATAGCGCAGCGTCTTCAGCAACCTCCCGGTTAAAGCATACATCCAAAAGCATGTTCAGCTTCGTGCTCCCTAATGCCTCCAACAGGGAAGGGTTGGTTCCGCCAACCGAATGGCCATGGAAGTATCCACAACTCTTTTCTCTGATTTTCTTGAGCAGTTCTTGGTCATAAACCGTACCGACAAACTTAATGCGCTTATCTCTACTATAATGGAGCTTTTCTTCCAGCTCCCGCAGCATACTATCATTATCGGTTGTGATGATTGCCAAATCCTTGTTCGTCCTGCTTTTCATAAATTCCCGGATTATCGTTTCTAGATTATTTTCGGGCACACAGCGCCCTACAACTGTAAAATATGCTACAGATAGCCCATGCCTCTTTTGCCAGCCAACGAATTCAGGGGCATCATCCGTAAGGACGCTCGGCCTTATCTCTGCACCGTATGCAATGAAGGTAGTTGCTGGATTGTATCGCCTATATTCAGTCTGGATGTACTTCTCTATGTTGACGCTGTCACAGATAACCAAATCCGCATGCCGCACCATCATCCTCTCAGATTCCTTCCAATATCGTCTGACAGGCGCTGACCACTTGGATCTTTTCCATTCATGGCCATCTGGGTTCAAATATACTTTCCCTCCTGCCTTATGGATTTCCTTCACATATCCATGCATGAACGGGCCAATACGGCAAGCCATAATGTAGACTATCGGGTGCCGCACACCATTAGTCCTTATATGCCTACAGCATTCTCTTAGGGCAGCTATGTCATAGAAGATGGCCTGGGCAGCTCTAAGCCAAGTCGGGACACCAATCAGGAAACAGTCAGCACCACAATAAGTGAACCGATTGTCTATCACATTCGATGCCCCTCGCAGCTTGGAGACGTCCATGCATCCATCTCCATTTTTCTTACAGGCGACATGATATCTGACTTCTTTATTTTTTTCATGGTATTCCAAAAGCTTCTGGACAAATGATTCGTATCCCCCATATTGTCCAATGCCCTTGCTTCCTACAAGATATACATCTGCTTTGTATCCGACAGTCATAATTAATGGCATCCCTCCTCCGTGACACAATCCACGTCCGGCCCTTTCACCACTCCATCCCAATTGTACGCCGCTCCTACTCCGCTGTCAGGGTGCGCCTCCCTTCCGGACTGTTCCGCTTCCTCCTCTAATCCGCCAGCCACCTCCCAAGCCACACCCTGCCGCCGTCCGCCTCGGCCACATAGGTCTGGGCACCCTAAGATCCCCATGCTCCCGATAGTACCGCTCCGCCAGTCGGTACCTGGCCTCCCAGGCTCCGCCGCCCCAGCGCATGCCGATGGCATCCAGCTCCTCGTCCTTCCTGGCGGCACTGGCCCACCGCTCCCGGCTCTTCCGTGCCATCCAAATACAGGTCGATCCAGGACTTCCGGCTCCTCCTCCAGGTCGTCAGAATCCATCATCCTGTACATCAGCTTCGCATAGGTCAGGAAGGTGATGCCCGACAGCGTCTCCCCCTGCCGCCAGGTAGTTCTCCTTCTGGGAACAGAAGATGTACTTGCTAGGGGCGAGCCAGACAATCCCCTCGCCGGGGTGCTCCTCCGCCAGCTCGAAGGCGATGTAGGACTTCCCCGTGCCGGTGGGGTGAATCAGAGCGGCGCCCTCACGCTCCTGCATCATATGTACAGCTTTCCGGTACGCCTGCTCGTTATGTGGGTACAGCTCAGCGGCCATCTCCTTCCCTCCCCTGTCGCAAAAAGTGTACTTTTTGGGGCACATCAGAGGGATGGGCATATTTACCAAAAAAAATGTAACTTCACTCTTGATTTTATGCCCAAGTTGTATTAAAATAGGGATAATTTGTTGGACGATTGGACAGCCCCAAAAAGTACACTTTTTGGCGCACATGAAAAAAAGATTACGTTCCATAAACAAAGTCATCTGTTCCTGAATCCATCCCTCATCAGGCGAATCCACTTCTTTCACACCCTGAAAGTCGGATAATCTATACTCAAATAAACGAAAAATACCCTGAAAGCCTGTATTTAAGCCAAAATCGCATTGAGTATATATTGCAATATGTACTCAATGCGCCAAAGCCTTGTAATTACTAAGATTCCGTCCAAAAAACAGATGTTTTGGGGTTCACACATAAAGATTTACGCCGCCAGGCGCACCACACAAAAAATCCGCCCCACAACACGGAACGGATTTTTCAGATTAGATTATCAAATTAGCATCTCTTCCAGAAACCAGCAAGCCAACGCACCCACATACATCATTTACCCGCCAGGATTGCCTCGCGCATCGCTTCGTGCAGCCCCGTGTATAGCTCATCGTAGCAGACGCGCTTCTGCTCCAGCCTGACAGCCGTGGTATGCAGGGACAGCGCGACCTCTCCGTCCCCGCCGGAGAATGTCTCCCCGTTCCTTGCCCGAATCGCCTCCGCAATATTCTCCGCATAGGCTTCCTCTCTGCTGTCCGTCAGGATGCAGAATTCATCCCCGCCAATGCGGAACACCACGTCTCCCTCTCCCGCTGCGGCGCTCATGCGGTCCATGGCCTCGATTATGGCCAGGTCCCCCGTCTTGTGGGAAATCTCATTTATCCGTATCATCTCTTTGATATCACAGCAGACAAAATAGCAGTCCTTCCTCTCCTGGAACAGATCATAAAGCTCGCTGATATCCACATGCCTGTTGCCCATATTGCCTTGACCTCCATTCTCCATCGGTATCCGAAGCCTCGGATACAGCTCATATTTCATTTTCCGAAATTCTGAGGGTTTACAGTTCCATACCTGCCTGAACGCGCGCGCAAAGGATTCGTGTGTGCTGTATCCGTATTCCAGCGCAATGTCCAGAATCGTCCTCTCCGGGCTTCCGGCCAGGAGCCTGGCCGCCTGCATCATCCTTCTGCGGACGATGTAGTCATGGACGGATATACGTTTCACACAGCGAAACATTTTTTCCAGGGTGGATTTGGAACAGAAGCATGCGGCCGCCACATCCTCCGTCCGGATGTCATCCCGAAGATGACCTTCAATATATTCCAGCGATGTCAGCAGCAGCTCCACACGACGCATCCCAAACCACGCCCCCTTTCGATATCGTGGTTCCATTATAACAGGGATTGGAGCACAGGGCTTGACTTTTTGAATCGATTCTCAGATTTATGAATCAAATCAACACTTTTGACAAAATATAGATACAATGCTATGATTGCATAAGGTAGGGAATACTGTACTGTCTGTAAGAGCGGGAACAGATGATTGTAGGCAGAGGGAGGCAATGCGTATGTGCAGCCGTTATCATATAGATGATGGGACAGCAAAGGAAATCGAAATACTGATAAGGCAGACGGAGGAAACGCTGCACCAAAACACTGCCGCCTTAAGGCAAATCTGCAGCACCGACATTCACCCTGCGGACAAAGCCCCTGTTCTGGCAGCAGAAAACGGCGGAATCAGCTGCATCTGGTTGCGTTGGGGCTTCCCTATGCAACCGGGACAGGGAAAAGGGCTGGTCTTCAATGCAAGATGCGAGTCTGCTGCCGAAAAAAATCTTTTCCGGGAAGGCATCCGGCATAGGCGCATCGTCGTCCCGGCAACGGCTTTCTATGAATGGAACCGCCAGAAAACCAAATATATTTTTCAAAAGGAAAGCCGAAAGACACTCTTTATGGCAGGATGCTGTAGACATTATGGCGATGATGAGCGCTTTGTCATCCTGACCACTGCCGCAAACAGCTCCATGCGGCCTGTCCATGACCGTATGCCATTGCTGCTGGACGAAGCGGAAGTAAAAGAATGGATTCTGGACAACGAAAGGACAGATTCGCTCCTCCGAAAAATACCATGCCCGCTGAATCGCAGCACGGACTATGAACAGTTAAGCTTTTTCTGACTGTCCGTTTTTTTACTGGTGCGCAGGGCATCTGCCGGGAAAGGCATAAGTTTTCCCTACAGAAGCTACAGCAGTTATTTTCCGACAGTTCCTTAAGTACAATCCGGCATAGAATCGACGATATCTGCCAGCCACTTCCTATACTGCTCTTTGACCGGCTCGGGGCTCACGATGGCGGCGTCCTTCCCGATGCCCGCCAGCCAGCCGAAGAACTGGCCGCTGACCGTCACCTTCGCCCGCACCCGGAACGTCCCCTCCGGCATCTGGCGGATGTCCGCCTCTCTCCCGAAGCGGTCCAGCACCACGCCCACCAGGCGGTTGGGGAACTGCAGCGTCACCATCTGCTCCTCCCCGCCGTACATGCCGAAAATCTGGTTTGTGTAGGCCGCCAGGTCCACCTTGGCGAACTGGTCCACGCCCTCCCGGGCCTCCCGGCATACCTCCACCTTCCCCATCTTGTCCACGCGGTAATGCTTCATGTGTCCGTCCCCGCTGTCGTAAGCCGCCAGATAATAATTCTCGTCCTGCCAAATCAGCGCCCAGGGGCTCACTTTCCGCAGGCTGTTGACCCTGGGCACCAGCTCCTTTCTCATGTTCCAGTCCAGATACTGGAAGGAAATCTGGCGGTTCTCCTGGATGGCTCTGTGGATATTGTCGATGCTGTAGTAGACGCTCTCGTTCTCTGTCTTGATGCGCCCGGCCACGTACACCTGGCGCTGCAGCTTCCCGGCATCATGCTTCCCCGCCATCTGCTCCAACTTCTTGATTAGGCTCCGGGACTTCCTGGTGGTCAGGAAGCGGGAGGACTGCACTGCGTCCACCAGGAGCTTCAGCTCCGCCAGCTCGAACTCCCTGCCTGCCATGTAATAGCCGCCGCCCAGCCTGCTCTGCACCTGGACGATGTCATATCCGAAGTCGCACAGCTTCTCGATGTCATCATAAATGCTCTTCCGCTCGGAGTGGATGCCGTTGGCTTCCAGGTTGGCGATGATGTCCGCCGTGCTGGCCGGATGGTTCTCGTCCGTATTCTCCGATAAGAACTTGACGATATACAGTAATTTCAGTTTCTGGCCTGAGGATCTCGCCATATCTCCACCGCACCTTTCCCTGTCTCTTTCTGAGGGCACGATTCAATTTTACTCCATTTCTGCCAGTACGGAAAACTTCATCTCATCCCCGCTGATCTGGGAGCCCATGTATTCTTCTATAAACGTAAAGTATCCGTCCGCACCCGCCTGTTTCTCCCAGCGATCTATGGAATCCCTGATTCTCAGCAGGCACATGATCGGCTCCTTGTAGTACTCCCGGAGCTCTGCCGGTTCTGTCGGCATCCCGGGAATGCTCTTTATCTCTTCGTTGGTGAAAGGGTCGAATGCCATCAGCAGCGCTTCCTCAAGCTTTCTGTTGTCCTCGTCCCGGAAAGCTTCCACGTCATATGCTTCTCCCGTATACCGGCTCTTGATATCGAACAACACCAACCCGATTGCCTCCCGCAGGCGGCGGCTGTTTGACTTCGGGTTCGCCCGGCGGATTTTCAACGCATTGCTTTCCATAGGAAACAGCAGCATCGCGTAGGCATCCTCCTCCCCTTTTCTTATCTTTCCGAACTCCTTTTCCATCTGGGAATAAATTCTTTCAAACTGGTATGCCTGCATCGCTTTCCGCTCCCTTTTGTTTTTCCATGCTTTCGCCCAATACGATCTCACGCACCTTATGTAAATCATCGATTACATAATCCGGCTTATAAGCCGCGCTCAGCTCAGCGTCCGTTCTGTCTGTCTCCTTATCTGCCGCCCTATGGTACCAGCAGGTGGCGATTCCGGCCTGTATGCCGCCCTTGATGTCGCTGGTAAGGCTGTCCCCCACTATCAGGATCCTGGACCTGTCCTTTTCTTCGATATGTTCCAGGCAATAGTCGAAAAAGACGGGCGAAGGCTTCGGGCTTCCCACCTGTTCCGAAATGAAGATGCCGTCCATCACCTCCGCCAGCCCGGAAAGCTCCAGCTTGTTCCGCTGGGTGGAGGTGACGCCGTTGGTGACCACATACTGGCGCACCTTCCCCCGCAGGGACTTACAGATATCCAGCGAATCATCCAGAAAAGCATAGACGCTCCCAAGGGCAGCCTGGTATCCCTCATTGAAAGCCTCTATGTCCACGCCCTCTATGCCCAGTTTTTCGAACAGCAAAAGAAAGCGTCCCGTCAGAAGCTGCTTCTTCGTCACTTCTCCCAATTCAAGACGCTTCCAGTAATCATCATTGATCCGGACATACAGCGCAATCTGCTCCCCGGTAATCTCCCTCCCCATAGAGCGGAAGCACTGCGTCAGCGCCTGCTGCTGGGAACAGGAGAAATCAAGGAGCGTATTGTCCACGTCCCAAAGGACAGTGGTGAACCTACTCATTGCTGCCCTTGATGGCAGCCACTGCCTCGTTCTTCGAGGCTTTCTTCTTCGCCATATTGATGCCGATGGCCGTAGCCACCCCAGCCACCACTACGATTACCAGCATTACCATCAGATAAGACATAAATGAATTCAAAAAACTAACCAGCATAATCCCTTACTTCCTTTCGTAATACATGAGATGCCTTTTCCGGCCTCTCTTTCCTTCTATCATTAAATATACCAGATATGGGGCATTTCCGTCAAGATAATCGCTGTAGTTTTTTACTTTCTCTCATCCAGATACAATCGTACCTGGTTCTGCAGGATCCCTGCCACCTCTTCCACGCTCTTGGTGCCGTGGAAGCACTCCGAGAGCCCTTCTTCCAGGATCTGCCCAACCTCCTGGGGCATGGGCGGGCGGGGCACCGCTTTCTCGTAGAGGGACAGCAGCCTCTCCTTCGCCTGCTCCTTGTCCACCGGTATCGTCACTTCCGCCCCGTCCATATAGCGGACAAGCTCTTCCGGCATGGTGTCCAGCTGCTCCAGGAAGACATCCTGCCGCACGCTGAAATAGTAAAGCTTCGCCAGATCCTTCTGTGCCCGCTTCCCCAGCAGATACTTCAGGAACGAAAGCGCCGTCTCCTTCTCCTCCCCGGAAGCCGTCGCCCGCACCGCAAGCGGCTCGTCGGAGACGATGTAATGGCAGGACCCCTCCTTCCCTGGAAGGCCTACGTAATTGACCTGGTCTCCAAGCTTTGTATCGTAATAGGCTATCTCTTCCGCGTTGGTCAATGACACAAACTCTCCCAGGCAGTTCCCGCTCCTGATCCGTTCCGCCATCTCTGAGGAGTCCATCTGCCCCATCTCCCCAGCCAGGCGGTCGGCCAGCTCCACGGCATCCGTGAACCTCTCTGTGTCGAAATATGCCTTACCCGCCGCCGGATCTATGAAGTAGCTTTCCTCCGGGGACCTGCACAGGAATTCCCGCAGGAACCCTTCCTGGTTCTGGTATTCGAACAGCATCTCCAGGCCCTCCGCGTCCTCCAGGTGCCCCAGGAACTGCCCGTAGTCCCAGCTCTCCTCCTGATACGACACAGTGGCAAAGGTCTGCAGATACCAGGAGAGGCACAGGCCGTACTGCTTCCCGCCGATCTTCCCGCTTTCCAGGGGGCCTGACAGCAGGGCGTCCTCCATCCCCCATTCCGCCAGCGCGCCATCCAGGCATTCCCAGAGCTTCTCGTTGTCCGCAAAGGGCACCAATGAAGTGTCCACCAGGACCGGCCCCTTGCCGGAAGCCAGTTCCGTAAGGAGCCTGTCCTGCTCCTCGTATGCCACCATTTCAATCTTGCAGTCGTTATGGCTCCAGTTGAAGTTCGTTACCGCGTCGCGGTAGGTCTCTTCCTTGTCCTTGGCCACGGCGAACGTCACCTCGGATATCTCCTTCTTTTCTGCAGCCAGTTCCAGACGCAGGTAGAAGTCCTCCCGGTTACGGCGCAGAATGATCTCTATGTCACCGTCCGGCTGTGCCCGCATGGCCCTTATGAAGCCGGCGGTGCCCAGACTGATCCCGCTCTCCTTCCACAGGTACAGCTCCTGGTTGTCTTTGCCCTGATAGTCGCAGCGGTACAGCCCTCTGGAGGTGGCGTAGAGCAGGGTGCTGTCATCATAACAGGTAAGGTACATGGGCTTTCCTGATTTCCATTCCTTGTCCTCCATCCTTACCAGCTCCTGCAGCCCGTCTGTGGAATCCATTTCCATAAGATAATACGTGCTCCCATCTTTTGTCTGGTCAAAAAACACACAGCCCACTCTTCCATCGGGAAACGATATCAGCTGGTCCAAAAAAACTTCATTTCCCTGGACTGCTTCCTCCCATAGCAGCTTCCCCTCCCTGTCGCAGACCATGAACCGTATCGATGTCTGGTCCGAAGGAACCCATGCAAGGTACAGGTTACAGGCCTCATCTGCCATCACGTCCTCCCCTGGTACGAGATATGTGCCTTCCTCTCCATCATATGCTTCGGTAACCGCCACAGGAATGGTGAATCCGGCTTGTACCTGGCCGACCTCATCCACAATGCAGACCCGGCTCGGCTCCGGATACCTATAATCCAGCAGTCCGATTCCCCTTCCGTCTGTGAGCTGGAAGAAATGGCATTCTGCTGCTTCCTCCTCAAAGAACGCCCCCTGGCGGCCAAAGGATAGCTGAGTCTCCGCCATCTCGCCCTCCTGGTTCACCATCTGAATCACCGCATAGCCCTCTGAATCCGCCCATCCCTCCGGCTGGAACCATGCATAACGCCCCATCCCTTCCGATCCCATGCAGACCTGCCAGATTCCGCCATATACCAAATCCTCCGGCGCGTCATATTCCAGCGCCGTCCTGTATGCTTCCGTATAAAAATACGAATCGTCTGCAAGCTTTTCGCCAAGAGACAGGGAGGGAGATTCCTCGCGGCCCCCCTGCCCTGTCGCTTCTGCCCCTTCCTCCTGGGATGCACCTTGGCCGCACCCGGATAAGGAAAGCGCCAGCCCAAGACATAATAGCTTTGCAAGAAATCTCCCTACTGTCTTCATCTACCCTATCTCCTCTGTCTATACATACTACTTTCCGCAAGTATGTCCGGTCTGACCGCCGTCCTGCACAACCATGTCACCATTCTCCAGTCCGCAGTCCGCGCATCTTATCCGAAAGTGTATCTGGTACTGCTGATAATAACATGTAGCGGTTTGTCCATTATTTCCATAAGTATAAATATGGCTTCTGGTGTAAGATGTAGTCTGCTGATATACCCTGTCAACAAAGTTATGCGGCGGGCATTTTGCCTGCACGGACATGGCAGATACATTACTTTGTCAAAATTTGTTTTGGGTTTCCGTTACTCACCTGATTATTATGACTACAACATCCTAGTAATTTGATGTATATATTAACACCCTTTCTCCTTTATGTCAATAGGATTCAGCCTATCCATTCCCACGCCCACTGGAGTTTTACGCTTTAACATCTCGTAAATAACCAATACAAGTTTGCAGCAATTTTTATTGTACTTCCAGGCTTTTTCCTAAACAAATTGTAGCGGTTATTTTCCGACAATTCCTAATTACCACAAGTATGCCCGGTCTGACCGCCATCCTGTACAACCATATCTCCATTCTCCAGTCCGCAGTATGCGCATCTTACCCGTAGATGTATCTGGTACTGCTGATAATAACATGTCCTGAGCTCTCCAGAAGTTGCATGCTTAGGAATTGTCGGAAAATAACTGCTGCAATTGCTTCAGGCAAAAGCCCGGAAATACAATAAAAATTGCCATAAACTTGCAGCAGTTATTTGTAGACAATTCCTTATTATGGCTTCTGGTATAGGATGTGGTCTGCTGGTATACCCTGTCAGCAAAGTGGTGCGGCGGGCATGTTGCCTGTGCAGACATGGCAGACGCACTGCTTCCCAGCAAAGTCAATGCAGCTAAACATGATACTACTGTTCTTTTAATCCTCATTTTCGTTCCTCCTCGTTTTGTTTGAAATTTGTTTTTCAATTTCCGTCATTTTCCTAATCTTTATAACTACATATTCATAGTAGTTGGATATATTTATACTATTACTCTTTCTTCTTTATGTCAATAGGACTCCTGCTATAGTGATGATAGATTTGCTGAAACGTCTGAAAATCAACGTGGAAACGGCCAAAGTTGCTTTGTTACTCTGTTGTCAATATTGTACTACATGTCATCAGTAATTTCAGGATCCATTTTAGCTATAGATAAAGTCACCACAGCAATCTTTCCCCGGCATGCGCCGGATGGAAGCTGGCGCGTCCACCCGGCTCTGCCCGCAGAAATCAGCCCATCCATTCCCGCGCCCGCTGGATATACGCCTGGAACTTTTCTTCCCCCCGCACGGCATTGAACCATTCCCAGCCGTGGGACGCTGTCAGCCCGTGATACGCCAGCCACGCGTTGTCCTCAAAAAGCTGACAGTAGGAAATGGATTCCCTGGTGCCGTCAGGAAGCTTGATGATGCGTTTCCCTTTCATCGCCCGGATGCCGCCGAAGATCAGGGGATCTCCCACCTCCAGCTCCGCGCCGTCAAGGATGCTGTCCCATTCGGGGAAGATTCTGAAAGCACGTTCCAGATATTCGTACCCCTCCTCTTTTTTACCGCACCCGAACAGGGCACAGGCAGCCCGAAAACAGGTGGCGGCATAAAATCCCTTCCACGCCGGGGGCATTCCCTCCCCGCCGCATAACCCTTCCACGACCCACATCCGGTATTTGTTCCATGCGACCGCCATCTCCGGTGCTGCCCAGTAGCGGGCCGGGCGGGCGAGGAAATGGGACAGGAGATGGAAGTTATTGACGGCATGGCGCAGACGGCTCTCCTCATGCTTCCCTTCCTCCCAGAGCCGGTCCTCCTCGATTTCGCCCCAGATGGCTCCATATTTCGTAATCGGCACAGTTTCCCGGATGCCGGTCCTGTCTTCAAAAATTGTTATCTGCCCTTCATCGTCCTGGACGTAGGTATACTCCGCGGCTCCGACGAAGCCGTCCGTCAGGCCCATGGCATCATAACGGCGCATCATGCCGTCTGCCATGGGCATATAGCCCTCCCCTGTCCCCTGGTAGGCGGTGAGCTCATAGACCGCTTTTCTCTCGCCGTCGCAATACTCGTTTTCGGTGCGGACGATGCCCACACCCTCCGCAAAGTAATAGGTCTTCTTCCCGCCACGGTAGGAAAGCCCCTCGTCAAATCCCTGGATGTCCAGGGAAATCTTCAGACAGTTCTCAAAGGTTCCCGCCTTCGTGGCGATTCTCCCGCCGTCCTGGCAGTCAATCCTGGTTTTGACAGAGCTGTTCTCCCACCGCGCATATTCCACCAGGGAGGATGCCCCCACCTTCCATTCGTCTGACCAGATTCCGTTCACGGCATCCTGGAGAATCCCATAGATGTCATTGTAGAGCAATGGTTCCTCCGCATCCCATACCTCGTCGCCCATGGTATATTTCCACTCAAAAGACCAGCGGAAGTCGTGCCCCATCGTAAGGACATCCTTTTTCCTCTGCACGCTGCTCTTGACGAAGAAATTCCAATGGCCTGTTGCGGCATTGCCCGGACGCATGGGAGATGTCTCCAGAATCCGCCTTGCCACAGAACAGGCCGCCCTGGTGTGGGCCTTCTCCATGGGCGTGCTGGCAAGCGTCTCGGCGCGTTCGATGGCATGGGACATGTCGCAGAGGACTTCCCGGCCGCCCTCCTCCCGCCAATATTCGTTCCGGATCTGCTGGATCATGTCCAGCCAGGAATCCTCGTCGTACTTCAGGCGCTCTATCTCATGGCCGGAAGCCAGGACGGCAGACTTTCCGTCCGCATGGGATACCTGGAACCTCAGATTCGCATGCATGACATCGGGGGCGTACTCCCCGGCATATTCCCATACATTGCCCGCCGCCATGGGGAGAAGACCCTCCCCTCCCGCAATGCGGTAGGATTTTAAAATCCTCACATCGGTGAGGCCGTCCAGCTTATGCTCATGCCTCACGATGCCGACTCCCTCTTTGTAATAGCTCCGATAGATGGAGCAGCCCTGGTCGCTGAAATGCCTTGTGGCCCAAAGCTGGCAATTGTTAAATGTCTTGCCTGCAGCCTGCACCTTCTCGCAGTCGGAGACAAAGGTCAGGGTCGTCCCGTCCGACCCGGTGTAAGTCTCCCCCAGGGCAAGGCCCTCCTTCCAGAAATAACTGTCGCAGAGGGCGGAGTTCAGGAAGATGTCATCGACACCCAAATCAGCGGAATTCAGATGCCCCTCCACGATTTTCTCCTGCTTCCAATAGCGGGGCACGCCGTCTATGTACCGCAGCTCTGCGGCTGAGGCGCTGAGCCGGTATTGCTTCCCGCTTTTCTCTCTGTAGCCCTCGGAAAGCTTCTGCTCCATCTCCCGGGCGTAGGGCACCAGCGCGTAATACAGGTCAGAGGGCTTTAAGGTCTCCCGCACTTTGCCGTAGGCTTCTTCACCTTTTTCCGCTTATTTTTCTCTGAAATACTGATATCCCAGCCAGAACCACTCTCTACCCAGGGTCCGGGGGAAGCCCGCCTTCTCCAGCATCGGTATCTGCTTCTCCCGGATGAAATCCAGCCTGCCGCCCTCGTACACCAGGGAATCCTCCCTGGTCACGATGAATTCCATGACCTCATCGTTATGGCCTAACTGCGCCGCCTCTTTGATTCTGGCAAAGAGGGCGTCATTCTTCTCCCCCGGAAGCCACCACCAGCCCCGCATCAGCACATCCGCCAGGGCATGGTATTTGTCCCCGGATTCGGGAAGCTTCTCCACTTCCCCCAGGACATCGCCGTATACGGCGCAGAATCCGTCCTTGCTCGCTCTGATCTGCCAGAGCTTCAGTTCCTCCACCTTTTTCATCACCCGCTGTACGAGGGTGTCTCCATATTTTTCGTCCATTGCGCAAAGCCCCTTTCTGATCCTTTTTCTGCCATCATGGAGCTGCCACTTGACTGTCCCCACGGAAATCCGCATCCGATCCGCTATCTCCGCCACCGACAGCCCTTGAAAGTAATGCAGTTCAATGACCTTCCCCACTTTCTCAGGCAGGCTCCCCACCCTGTGGCGCAGCTCGTCCCTCTCTTCCTCCAAAAGATATAATTCCGCGGGATCCCGGTTCTGCCCGTCGGCGAGATTCCGGTTCTCTACCGTCTCCAGCGGAAGGAAACTGCGGTAACGCATCACCATGTTCAGGGCGCAGTTCCTGGCAATCCGGCAGACCCACGCCGCGAACTTCTGCGGCTCCTCAAGGATGTCCAGCTTCATCCACGCCGTGACGAAAGCGTCCTGCGCCGCGTCCTCCGCCATGAATAAATTATGTGTGACGGACGCTGCCGCCTGGACTACAGCTTTCTGGTGCCGTTCTACCAGAATTCCATATGCGCTTTGCTCCCCTGCAAGGGTCAGCATGACCAAAGTTTCATCGTTTTGAGTTTTATGCTGCAAACAGGTATCCTCTTTTCTGAATTTTTCTGAATTTGTAACGGTTCCGTGCACTGAACCGTCACATTGATTTCACGCGCTTGTCTAATAGACACATATGGGTGGAAAAAGGTTGGGAAGAATTTTAAATCTTTTCATATCTTTTTATAAAAAATCAGTTCATCGTACTCAGTCCGGTCTCCCCAGGGTTCCCGATAGCCATTTGGTATTCTGCCGCACAATTCCATTCCGATGGCTCTGTCGAACTGCTCGGTTCCATCGCTGTGGCAGGTAGATATGACATGGTCACAGCCCAATTCCCGGGCATATGCGAACCCTTCCTGACAGAGCCGCTTTCCCAGGCCTGCCAGATTTGCCTTTATCAAAAAAGCGACTGCAAATAGCCGCTACGAGATGAAAGATGTTTCTCTTATATTTCAAGTTTTTCCTCCATAAGTTGTGCAGTTATACTCGAGACCGCCAGCCATATCTGTCCAGAGTGGGCATATATGGCTGGGG
>OFFK01001217.1_pt1 | contig 19159 bp, 7 predicted proteins | sample 1521361 | NCBI WGS metagenome assembly OFFK01 (sample SAMEA3504096, study PRJEB24116) | mouse gut metagenome | biome: mouse gut; feature: mouse-associated habitat; material: faeces | place: Denmark | collected 2011
CCTTACCGGACTTTTCTATATATTATTTTACAACTACTTTTACTTTTTTCTTCGCGCCACTGGCGGATTTAATGGTAATCGTTGTATTGCCTTTCTTTACACCTTTAATCACGCCTTTTGAAGAAACTTTCGCAATCTTCTTATTAGCTGACTTATAAGTAAGTTTACTGTTATCCGAAACAGTTGCCTTCATCTTAACCGTCTTGCCTTTCTTTACCGTATATTTTTTCTTCGCGGTAATTTTCGGATTCGCAGCAGAAGCCGCTTTGTATTCTTCTAACTCTTTTTTCGCCTGCTCTGCCGCAGCAGCGGAAGCTTGCGCCTGCGCCTGCGCTTCTGCAAGCTGCGTCTGTAACTGCGCGGCATTTGCATTCGATTGGTTTAAAGCTTCCTGAATCTTTTGCGCATCGCTGTTTGCTTTATCCGTCTTTAAAGCTTGAAGCTGTATCATAGATTGTAATAAAGAAGGATAATCTACCATCGCTTTATTTTCGTCATCTAAAGTATTATAGTATTCCATTGCCGCATTGATTTTGTTTTCACACTCCGGCGTTAAAGCCACTTCGCCAATCTGCGAAATCATTTCCACCGCTTTTTGGTATGGCGCTTCTAACGCATCGTATGTGATTCCAAACCCACGGTTATAAATCACTTTGTCTGTATAAGTTCCCGTATCTTCCTTAAATTCATTAATCTGAACCGGAAGTTTCCCAGATGCGCCTGTTACGCCTAACGCCACTTCTACGCCTGCCGTAATGTTCGGGCCAAACGCAACGTCCGTCGAAGTAATCCCCTCCGTTAAAACTTCCGTCGGGTCTGCGCTTGAACCTTTACAGCCATACACTGCAAGCACTGCATCCGCATCTGCGTAATGCTGTACGTCATATGGTTTATCTACGCTTAAAATAATAGATTTCTTATTGTTCTGTTTGCAATAAGCGGAAATATCCGTCGGGAATTTTGTCAGCCAGCTAGACATTTTCATTCCATTTGCGCTGCTTACCTCTGAATTAACAATCACAGTATCCGCCCATTTAAGCGCATTTGCAATTTCTTCTGTGGCTACCGTTGATTCTTTGTTAAAACGTATCGTCTTACACTCTGCCCCTTTTGGCGCAATGAGGGCCTGCCTTGCGCGCGTCCAGCCCATTGCAAGACATGGAAGCTCATTGGCATATGGAGCTAAAAACAACACCTTACTGTTTTCATTTAAAGACAACGGAAGAACGTTGTTCTGGTTTTTGACAACCGTCACCGCCGCCGTTGACATTTCTCTCTCAATGGCTCTGTTCTCTGCGGAACCTACTTGCGCTAAGGCGTTTTCTTTTGTCAATTTAGAAGCGTCATAATCTAAAATTCCACGTCTTTCTTTCAAACTAAGGATTCTTTGGCAGGATTCATTTAAACGGTCTTCCGTAATTTTGCCTTCTGCCACCGCTTGTTCAATTCCGTCAATAATTGTATCCAAATCATTGAGTTCTTCCAGATTATATAACTGGCAAGGCATTAAAAGAATGTCGATTCCTGCCTGAATTGCCATAATAGAAGCTTCCACCTGTCCGAAATTTTCAGAAACCCCCGCCATATTCATTGCGTCGGTAATCAAGATGCCGTCATATTTCATATCGTTGCGTACCAGATCCGTCAAAATCTTTTTGGACAGCGTTGCCGGAATGCTGACTTCTTCCCCGTTCTTTTCGGAGATCACTTTTGTATTGTCTATCTGCGGATAAATGATATGGGCAGTCATAAACATGTCTGAGCCTGCCGCCATTGCCGCGCGGAATGGAATCAGTTCCATTTTTTCCAATTCTTCCCGGCTCTTGTCAACAACTGAAGTCCCACATGGGAATCTGTCGCAGTATCTCCATGCCCAAGAAAATGCTTCGCAGAAGTAGCGATGTTATACTCGTTCATTCCCTCAATCATGGCAACTCCAAGTTTCGCTACTGTCTGTGGATCATCGGAAAAAGAACGCAATCCAATAACTGGGTTATTTGGATTGTTATTTACGTCGACAGCAGGCGCAAAGTTACAGTTGATGCCCAAAGAACTCAGTTCCCGTCCTATAATCTGACCTGCTTTTTTTGCATAGTCTTCACTTCCTGTCGCGCCAACCGCCATATTTCCGGGAAGCGCTGTGCCGGTTCCCAAACGGTATACGCTTCCGCCTTCCTGATCGATGCCGATCAAGAGCGGAATCCCATTCTCCTTTGTAGCCGCCGCCTGATACTGCTTCGTCAAATTCAGCGTCTGCTCTGTGCCAGTTACGTTCTGCGCAAATAAAATTACGCCGCCAAAATCATAATCTTCTACAATTTTCTGAATCTGGCCATTCAGCTCTGTCACGCCTACCTTTTCTTTATCATCTGTCAAGTCCTCGTCCCAAAACCGGAAATCCGGCATCATCATCTGGGTAATCTTCTGCCGGACAGACATACCTTCTATCAAAGTCTGAACGCGGCTTGAAACAGGATTATCTGCCGCCTTTACAGTTTGCGGGACAGCAAATCCTCCTCCCAAGAACATAGCGCCTGCAAGTAACAGGGCCGTCATCTTTCGTGTTTTCATCTCTTATCCTCCTTTATCATCAATGTTTAACATTTTAGAGACAATTTTATTATAACAAAACCCATAGCAGCCATCAAGTTTATTTCCTTGAACATTGGCATAAAAGACTACAGCTTCCATGCCATTCTAGCTTGGCGCTTCCAAATTTCCATTTATATCCGGACAATAAAATAATATATTTTGTTTTTCAGAAAAAAATATCCGGCAGGGAACCCAAACTCCCTGCCGGACATTTTTTATATTATACTACTTTTATCTTCTTGTTGCCGCCTTTTTTCAAAATCCTTAACAATTTCTTTTTCTGCGCTTTTTTCATTCCTTTTGGCGCCTTTACTTTGAGATTTTTGGCAGTGTTCTTAAATGCTTTGCTTTTCACTGTTTTTAATGCCTTGCCTTTTAATGTGATTGTTTTTAATTTCTTACAGTTTAGAAAAGCATTTTTATCAATCATTTGAATGTTTTTATCCAAGGTCACTTTTGTAAGTTTTCCATACCCTTTAAATGCGTCTTTTCCAATTTTGATCACTTTACATACGGTTCCTTCTATTGTGACGCTCGCCGGTATACGGACACTCTTTGCATTTTTATTCAGGCCCTTTACAACCATTGCCGTTTTCTTTGATGCGCTCACCACTTTATAGGTAATCTTTTCTTTCTGATCCGTATGCGTCGCGTCATCTCCAAACTTCGGCGTTTCCGTCTCAATTTTGCTCCATTTTGCATGAAGCGTAAAACTCTTTGTTACCGCGCGCGAAAAATTGTACTTCGTTTTATAGGTAGCTTCTAAATACCAGCCGTCAAAATTATATCCTGCGCGTTTTGGTTTTGCCGGTTCAGTAACCTTCTTTCCTATCACAACGGGCTTCGTTTTTACGGGTGAACCGCCATGGCTGTTAAATACAACCTGATATTCAATAAACTTCAAACCTTTCTTTGCGGCTGCAATTTTATCAATGGCTTTCTGCAATTCTTCCACAGATCCTCCTTTTTTAATTAAATTTTCTGCAGATGTAATCGCTCCCTGTAAAATATTTAGTGTGGCAGACGTATACTTACTATTTTTTAATTCATTCTTAGCCGTGTTGATCGTTTGTTGAAGAACTTGTTTTTTCGATACTTCCGCCGGAGTTTCAAGCCTGATTCCCTGCAATTTTGCAAGAGCCGCTTTTATCTTATCTAAAGAACCGGTTTCCAGCAACGCTTTCGCTTCTTCAACCGCCATTTCCAGCGCCTCTACGGATTCTTTTGTATAATCCTGCCTGTTAATCTCTTTTAGCTTTTCTTCCGCTTCCGTTACCGCTACCTCCAAGCCTTCTTTTGCCGCAAACACTTCCGGATCTTTTGGCGTAAGCGTCTTTTCCTTTAACGCATCCAGCTTTTCTTGCAATTTCGCCGTTGTCGTATCCGATTTCTCCAGTTCCGCTTTCGCTTCCGCGATCGCCGCTTCCAGTTCCGCTACCGAACTTTCCGTATACGCTTCCTTCCGCCAGCCTTCCAGTTTTTTCTCTGCTTCCTTTACTTCTGCCCGCAGTTCGTCCTTCTTTGCCGCCAAATCCGGATCTTTCGGCGTAAGCCCCACATTCAGCGCTTCTAATTTTGCCGCTATCGTATCTGTCGTCGCTCCGGTTTTCTCCAGTTCCGCTTTCGCCTCCGTGATTGCCCTCTCCAATGCCGCTACAGAAGCTTCCGTATAATCTGACTTGTTAATTTCTTCTAGCCATTCTTCCAGTTCCGTTATAGCTGTTTCCAAGCCTTCTTTTGCCGCAAACACTTCCGCATCTTTTGGCTCTAACGTTACGTTTAACGCTTCCTTCTTCTCTTGCAATATCGCCGTTGTCGTTTCCTCTTTGTCCAGTTCCGCTCTCGCTTCCGCGATTGCCGCTTCTAATGCCGCTACAGAAGCTTCCGTATACGCTCCCCTTCGCCAGCCTTCCAGTTTCTGCTCTGCTTTTTCTATCTCTGTCTGCAGTTCTTCTTTCTTGGCCGGCAAATTCGGATCTTTCCGCTCCAGCGTCACATCTAGCGCTTCCAGTTTCTCAGTCAACGCCGCTACCGTCGTATCCGTCTTATTTAATTCCGCTTTCGCTTCCGCGATTGCCGTTTCCAATGCCCGTATCGAAGACGCCGTGTATTCTTCACGGTTGATTTCTGCCAACTCAGCTTCTTTGGCTTTCACTGCGGCATCTAATTCCGCTTTCTTTTCATCCAGCTTCGTAACCAATTCTACCGCTAAAAGGGCATCCAACAGCTCCTGTAATCTTGCTTCTGTCGTATCGTCCTTCTCCACTTCCTGCCCGGCTGCCAAAATGGCGTCCTCTAATTCTTTCAAAGAAGCTTCCGTATACTCTGCTCTGTCTATTTCTTCTAATTTCTGTTGCGCCTTCTCCACTTCCCTTAACAGTTCTTTCCGTTTGACTGCTAAGGCATCAATGACAAGTTTTTTCTCTGCCTCCCTCAAATTATGAAGGGCTTCCTCTACTTCTGCCACTGTCGCATCTGCATTGTTTATCACGGTTTCTGCCGCCGTAATTGCGGTCTGGAACGCGGTAAGATTTTCATCTTGAACATAGTCTTCCAGATTCTTACCTTCCGCTTCTTCTTTCACCCTGCGCAATTCACCGATATACACAAGGGTTTCTTTTGCTGTTTCAATTTCATCTGCAGCCGTTTTTTTATCTTCCTCCGACGCATTGTCAGCAAGGGCTTTTGCCGCATCAACTTTTATCTTGTATGCGTCATATCCTGTTTTGGCGTAATCTTCCGCTTTCTTTTGTCCGCCTTCTTTTATCAAATCAAACAGCCTGCGGTCCGTCGATCTTTGGACAAGCCCCGATGCCGCGTCTTCTAACCTCTCATACGCCGCAATATAATCTTCTGACACATCGCTATTTATTTCCAATAGCTCACATGCCATCTCATAAGCTTCACTAAACCGGTCCCATGACAATTCAGTATAATCAGCCGCTTTGTAATCTCTGTAACTTTCCACAGATGCTGACAAAGTTGTTTTAAGACCGTTTACGCTAGTATCCCCGTATAAATTCAATTCTGCAATCGTGGCATGGCTGCCCCCTGATCTATGTACCAATAATTTTACTTTTTTCGCCCTAACCGGTGAAAAATCTGCTGTTTTTAGTGACGTGTCTTCCGCCCATGTCTGATGATCCGCCACTGTTTCTTTCGTTCCGTCTTCTTTCTCCACTACAATACTGTATTCAAAAATTCTGCCGTTTACATTATTCTGTCTTGGCAGATATGTCAGCCTTGCAACTGTCTGGGCCTCTGGCAGCGTCACTTCATACCAGTGCGCGCCTTCTGGGTGGATAGTCGTTTCCGTTCCAAGTGAAGTGTCTGACGACCAATTTTGATGCCAATAGGTATCGTTCGATCCATCAATCGCATTATTGATAGGTCCTTCTGTATGGACACTGCAGGCTGCCGTAGTCCAGCCCTCTCTTGAAATCTTGCCATAATTGCCGGAAATCCTTTTTGACGATGAAACAGCCACAAAGTCAATTTCCCCTTTAAAACTATTCGTCTTACTTCCAATCCTTCCAAAAGGAACGCGCATCGTTGAAACTTTTTTGGTGCCGCGCTGCGTAATGACTTCGCTTAATTCTGCGGTCGGCCGGTTTTCAAAATAAATATCCGGATTAGAATCCACCAGATCCCCATCTACATATAGCGCAACATTGTTTTGTCCCCCGTGGAATTCAAGCGTATGCCATTCATTCTTCGGCAATGTGTAATCAAAGGAGTAGTGATAACCCTCCCTAGAAAACCCAACCTTGCCCGTATTGATTTGAGAAGCTTTAAACGCATACGTTCCATACGCTCCAAACTCCAATTTCGATTCGCATAGAATCTGCTCGCCCGCAGCGTCTGCGTCCATTTTTACTCTCATTTCCAAAACGGCATTCGGTCCAATGTTATCCAATGGAGTTTCCACATAACTTTTCCCGCCTTTTAACTGAAGCGCTTTTCCGCCCGTAACCGTTGTCTCCCCGACGTTTTGCGCTTCCGTCAAATCATAGCCGTTGGCGCTTTCGTCTGTTTTCATGTCCGAATCAAATTTGTACTCCGCAATCTCAGATGACGCCGATTTCGTTTCTCCATAAATCGTCGTCCCCGGAGCCGTTGCCGTCTGCTCCACAAGATTTGTAAATTCCGCATAGTTCCTGTCTTCCGCTTCTCCCCAGAGTTTTGCGCTCATATATGGCAGCGGCTCAAAGAAACGGTCAAAAGAATCATATTCCGAAATTCCATTCGCCCTCGTGTCTATATAATCATGCCACATCGCATAACAAGCGCCAAGCATTTGATCGTCTCCGGCTTCCAGTGTAAAATTCCCAAATTTATTTGGCTTGAAATTATTATAAAGATGCGTCGGGCTAAGATAGTCCGAATAAGAATTTCCACGGACTCCCGTTCCACTTGGGACGATATAAAGCCCTTCTGTATTTAATGTGTTGATCAGATCATAGCCTAACTGGTACATATTTTTCGGATCTGAGTAGCTAGTTTCCCAGATATTTAGCTGAACCCCTTCCGAAGCAACCGGAGTAGTCCCCGATTTATTGGAAAGGCTTCCCCACATCCGCACCGTTCTGCCAGTTCCCTGTACAAACTTAATCATGTCGTCCGAAAACTTACGGAAACTCTCGTTTCCTCCAGATCTATGAAATTCATCTGTTCCAATGTGTATCGTAACGTCTTGGTCAAAAACCGGGGTTTCTCCTTCCATATATTCCTGCCATATGCTTTTCGCCCAGTCTGTCGCCCCTTCTTTTGAAAGATCTATTTCTTCAATTAAATATCCTTTTGGCCCATTGTTTCCTCCAAGCGTCATATATTCCGGAAACGCCCTAGTAAATGGCAGCGCATGAGCCGGCATATCAAATTCCGGCACAACGTCAATGCCTTTTCCCCTGCTTTCCTCTATAAATGAGCGAAACTCATCTTTTGTATAATACAGGTCTTCCGAAGTGGCGGATTTTCCAGTTGTCGGCCCTATATTGTCAGATTCCAGCCGAAATCCCGCATACGCTTTCTCAATCGCTTCCTCCTCAGTCGCATAATCTCTCGTAAATATTAAGTTGTCGCTTAAATGGAGCTGGAAGCTGTTCATCTTATACCATGCCATATTGTCGGCATACTGCTTTACCGACTCCATCGTAATCGGCTTTCTGCCTACATCAAGCATAAACGCGCGCACTTCATATTTCGGATAGTCCCTGACTTTTCCTTTCGGTACAATGCCGCCTGTCTGCTTTACAATCTGAAGAATGGTTCTGGTTGACCAATACGCCCCTACAGGATTTTCCGCTTCTATCGTAATATAATCCCCAATGTCTAACGTATAGCCTTCTTTTCCAAGACCTTGTCTCTCCTCTGTAAGCGACAGGCAAAAATCTCCTGCCGTTGGAGTTGTATTGCCATTTGCGTTATCCAACACCAAAAGCTCAAACCCAGTCATTTCTTTAAAGTCTTTTGCAAACTCATTTGCAGTTTCCAATAATTCCCCGTCATTTACTATAATCTGGCTGGCAGCCCCGCAAAGAAACTCTCCAGTCAAACCATGCCATTCCTGAAGCTCCGGTATCACAGGCGGCTTTTCATTCGCGCCTTCCGCTTCTGTATGCTGTCCCGGAACTACAACTGTAAATTCTTTACTTTTATGCGCTGCGCCGTTTTCTTCCGTCAGTTCATAAAACCCTTTTACCGTTTTTTCTTCCAATGGAGCGTAAATCGCGCCGTCTTCTGAAATAACTTGTTCATAATCCGCGCAAAAACGTACCGCCACATCTTCAATCTCCGGCATATAAATTGACGTGTCTCCTTCTGCCACTTCCGGCGCTTCCAATTTTGCAATCTCCGCTTCTATGCCTTCCAAATCACCATTGATCTCCTGCGCGCCTTCTTCATGCGTCATTCCTCCGGCGGCATATACTTCGAATTCAAAAATGGACACTGCCCGCCAGCCGCCCAAAGCTTCAATTTCCGCCACATTTAACCGGAGGAATTTTGCCGTTACAGGTTTCGACAGTTTTATCTCAAAATTTGCGCTCGTTGGCGTTGAAAATGTCTTTGTAATTTTTTCCCAGTCCGTTCCATTTTCTGACGTCTCCAGATAAAATGACTTTGCGCTTAACCTTTCCCAAACAATGCGGAATTCCTGAATCGTCTGCTTTTTATTCCATTCCAGTTTCGCCCATGAGCTCGAAGCCTGCGGATGCGCCCATCGGCTGTCCCTTGACCCGTCATTCATCTTAGCAGGCCCATTGCCGGTTTCCGAGCTGGAAGCGGATGCCGTCGCGGATAAAGCAAGATTTATCTTGGATAAATTATTCCATTCTTCCGATCCTTCTCCATATGCCTGAAATTCAAACAAACACGCCGTCAGCCAACTCGTTTCTTCTGGGTCAGCGCTTGCATTATGTATTTTATCCATATATAAACGAAGATATTTCACCGTTACAGTCTGATCCAAAGTAATATAATCATCATTAGCAGACGGATATGTCTCATTTTCATACGCATCTACCCAATCTGTCCCATTCTCTGAAGTTTGAATTCTATATCCTTCTACATTTCTCCGTTCCCATAAAATATAAATATTACGGACAGGCTGCGCTTCCGCCCATTGAAGCTGAAACCATGAGGACTGCCCTTCCTGTTTTTCTGCCGATCCCCATTTCGTCCGCCTGTCTCCGTCTGCCGCCAACTCCGGCACAAGATTCGCAAGTTCATTACTCTCAGCCGTCGGAACTGCATATCTTGCCATATTTTCAGGAAGCTGGGCATAGGCTTCTATCTCATAAACCGAAACATTATTCCAACCCGAAACGATGCCATCCGGATCTGTTGCAAGAATATTCTCCATAACAAATTTAGCATATTTTGCTCTTTTGGTTTGACCTAAGTCAATTTTCTCCAATAAGGAGTCTGAATTTTGCGTCCTTGACCATGCATCTTCCCAAGAACCGTCCGCTCCGCTATTCGAAATCTGAATCTTAAGATTCTGCACAGTCCTTCTTTGCCATGTAATAAAAAAGAAACGCAAATCCACCGCCTGTTCCCATTCCATTTGAAGCCAATAAGAAGAACCTTTATCCGTCCCCCATCTGATATTTCCACTCCCCGATTTCCTGCCATCTTTTACTTTATCAGGCGTAAAACTAGTGTTTTGTTCAGTGTTTGATGCCGTTACAGCCGCGTCTAACGCAAGGTTTCTGTCAGCAGCCTGCGCCGCCCCGTATCTTTCCCCGCCAACAAATTGCATCCCTGTCACTAACATGCAAAATGCCAAAATAAGGGAAAGCCCCCTTTTCATTTTTTGTATCATACTCTCTACCTCCTCTTAATACTGCGAGCGTTTAAAATGCTATTTCCAGTATAACAAATCTCCATACATACATCAAGTTCTTTCCTTGGAAAAAGACAAGAAATACTACAGCTTTCCTTCCCTCTCTAAGCCTCTGCCAAACTTCCAATTTTATCTGGGTATATCATTACGCAGAGTATTGCCCAAGAAAAAAGAATTGTCCGTAAGGAAAATGTTCCTTACAGGACAATTCATTTTTAATGCTTATATTTTCCTATTGCTGCCTTAATTTTTCAAACTGTTCTTATTTTTTATGGCTGCCTTGATCTTTCAGACTGCTTTTATCTTCTTAACTGTTGACTTTATTCTCTTACCATTTCCATATTTTTAATTCATTCTTGATTCTTTAAACTGCTTTTATCTTCTTATTCCCGCCTTTTTTCAAAATCCTTAACAATTTCTTCTTCTGCGCTTTTTTCATTCCTTTCGGAGCCTTTACTTTGAGATTTTTGGCAGTATTTTTAAATGCTTTGTTTTTTACTTTTTTTAGCGCCTTGCCTTTCAATATTATTTTCTTTAATTTCTTACAGTTTAGAAAAGCATTTTTCTCAATAATCTGAACGTTCTTTCCAATCGTGACAGACTTTAATTTCTTACACTCTTTGAACGCGTCTTCTCCAATCGCCACAACTTTACACTTTATGCCTTTGATGGTGACTTCTGCCGGAATCGTCACATTCTTCACGTTCTTGTCCCCGCAGGAAACAACAATAGCCTGTTTCTTGTCCTTATCTTTTATCTGATAGGTGATTTTTTTGCTGTCCGTCATTGTCAAATCTTCCTCAGCCGGCTTCTTCGTCCACTTCGCAAACAATGTAATATTTCTTGTGACTGCTGATGAAAAATTATATTTTAAGGTACATATGGAATTAGAATACCACCCTCCGAACGTATATCCATCTAACTTTGGATCTACAGGAGCCTTGACCTTCTGCCCGGCCTTGACTTTCTTTGTCTCTATAATAACGCCTCTATTATTGCTGAACGTCACTTTATACTCATACAGCGTAAGCCCTCTTTTTGCAGTTTTGATTGCATTCAGCGCCCTTGTCAGCTCCTCTGCCGTTGCGCCATTTGCAACCAGTTTCTCTGCGCTCTTTACGGCATCCTGAAGTTTCTTTAACGATGCTGACGTATAGTAAGCAGTTGTGATTCCCTTGTACGCATCTCTCACCGCAGTTTTCAGCTCTGCCCTTTTCGCGGCTTCTATCAGCGTTTCAAGCCGGATGCCCCTAATCGCATCCAATCTCTTTTTTAGGCTTTCTGCCGTTACGCCGTCCTTTTCCATCTCCTCCTTAGCATTGGCAATGGCTTCTTCCAACGCTTTTATGGAATCCGGCGTATATTTGCTTTTGTCAATTTCTTCAAGCTGTTTTTTCGCTTTATTAATTTCCTCCCTAAGTTCTTCCTTCTTTTCTGCCACCGCAGGGTCCTCATCGCCGCCGGAAGAAATCAAAACCGTAATTTCCGCTGACGCCGTTACCGGATCTTTTCCATCTGCGCTTCCTTGCGCTGTTGCCGTAATTGTTGCCACGCCGTCTGCCACTGCCGTCACGATTCCGTCTTTCACTGTCGCAACGCCCGTATCAGACGACTCCCAATCCAAAGTTTTATCCGTCGCATCGTCTGGCGTAAATGATACATTCAGTTCCGCCGTTTCATCTTTTTTTGTCAGCGTCTTTTTCTCCGGACTTAATGAAATCCCTGTAACCGGTTTTGCCACTGCCGGAATTTCCACACGGATTTTTGCTTCCGCCGTCACAATGTTTCCATCTGCCGCGCCCTGCGCCGTCGCCGTTATCGTCGTTTCGCCGTTTGCCACTGCCGTTACCCTGCCGTCCGCCACTCTCGCCACTGCCGGATCGCTGCTGTTCCAGATTATCTCCTTATTCGTCGCATCGCTTGGCGTAAACGACACGGCAAGATCCACTGTTTCCCCTTTACTTTTCAATGTCTTCTCTGCCGGACTTAATGAAATCGCCGTCACTGGCTTTTCCACCGCTTCTTCCTGCCATTTTGCATATAATTCAATGTCTGTCGTCACCGGCCCTAAAACATACGCCTGCGTACAAGCGGCATCCGTAAACCAGCCAACGAATATATGCCCATCGTAAATCCCTTCCGCTAAATCGCTCTCAGTCAAAGCGGTTCCATCTGCGACCGTTTTTACCGCATCCGGTTTGTCTCCTGCATTGTAATGAAGCGTCACCGTATGCGTCGCTGAAATGTCTCCCTCTTGTACGCCTGACATCGTGATTTCCCGAATAGAAAGACCCGCCGCGTTTTCATTTCTTTTACTTATCGTAATTTTTAGAAACCTTTTTAACGCCGTCCCTAAAACAGTTCCTTTTATCACGCTTACCGCGCTGTTTGGCGAGCCGTCTTCTTCCGTAATTTTCAGGCCGTCTTCCGTCAGGACGTCTACTGTTTTTTGTGAATCCGCATTTCCTTTTTCGACGTCCGCAACCATTGTCCACGGCCCATTTGTGTGATCCCCCGTCTCTATTTTATAGATAGAGGCATACGCTTTCATATGGTAATAAATGGATATTGACTCAAAGACTGTCTTCTGGCTCTGCAAATCTATTAAAAGCTCAGATGGATTTGCCGCCAGAACTTCATTTCCCTGTCCCTGTTGATTTCCGGCGCGGTCATTCGGCTCTGCCCATCTGGTTTCCATATCGCCATCCGTAAGATAAACCGCCTTAAAATCATTTTCCAAATCCTCAAAATTAGCCGTTGCCGGTTTGCCCTGAACAACCTCAGACGGCTGTGGATCAGTCCCGCCTGATATAATTTCTACCGTAATGACAGCCGATGCCGTCACAGCATCCGAGCCTTTTTCAGACCCCTGAGCCGTCGCCGTCACTGTCGTCTCTCCATTTGCAACTGCCGTTACCAGACCATTTTCGCTTACCGTTGCGACAGCCGGATTGCTTGTCGTCCATGTAATCCCCTTATTTAATACATCTTCCGGCGTAAAAGCCACTATAAGCTCCACCGTTTCATCTTTTTCCGTCAGCTTCTTTTCCGTCAGGTTTAATGAAATGGCCGTCACCGTTTTCTCCTGCCATTTCGCCACAAGGGTAATGTCTGCCGTTACTATGGCAGTGTCAAACAGATACTCCGCATCCGCTAAATACCAGCCTAAAAAAGCATACCCCGCCTTTTTCGGATTCTGCGCCGGCCTTGACGCATGTTCCCCTTCCGCTACCGTCTGTGTGGCAAATGCCGTCTCGTCCGCCGCATCCGCTTTAAACGTCACCGTATGGGTCTCTGCGCTGTTGTCTATCCAATGGGCAAACAACTGCATATTGCTGTCCGGCTTGAATTTGCCGTCTGTAAACGCAATCTGGTTTCCGCCGCTGGCTAATGTATACCATCCATTAAACGCATAATCCGTCCGCGTCGGTTCTGCCGGGGCAGGCACATAGCCGTCGTCATCTGAGATCACTTCTTTTGTCGTTTCTCCACCGCCAAACACTCCCCCGTTTGCGTGAAATGTGACAACTGCGGCAGCCTTTGTCACCGTAAGCTTCACGTCGCGCTCCTTCGCCCTATTCGCCGCGCCGCTTGCCAGCGACGCTGTCACCGTAACAGTCGCTGTCCCCGCTCTTGTCACTGTCACTTTGCCACTCACAGGATTCACCAATGCATTTGCCGTATTTGGCTCTCCCGCCTTAAGCGCATACGCATATGTGACGGCATTATCCTGCGGATGCCCTTCCACCGCGCAGCCTGCCTTTTTCGTCACTTCCGGCGTAAGCGTAATTTCACCGCTTTCCTCGCCTACGGCAAGTTCAAGCGTATTGCCGCTCACCGTGAGCGTTTCAATTTCACAGGAACATTGCGGCTCCTCCTCCCAGATTGCAAACAGCTCTATATCCGCCGCCACTGCCAGCGGCCAGTCCGCATCCGCAAGAACCGCCCCATCTGCCGTCCTGCTCCAGCCTTTAAACTTATAACCCGTCCGCAACGGCGTCTCTGCCGGCTTACTCAGGCTCTGACCAATCGCAACTGTCGTATTGCCGGGCATTCCAGTTACCGCATCCGTTCCGGCATTCGCCCGAAACGTCACATTCGCCGGAATACGCACCGTAACCGACGCCGTTCCTTTCACATCCGCGTCTGCCGCAGCCCCATTCGCCGCCGCCGTAATAGTCGCCACGCCATTTGCAACTGCTGTCACTACCCCATCTGCGCTTACCGTTGCAACGTTTTCATCACTGCTGTCCCATGTCACCGTCCGGTCCGTTGCATTATCCGGCGTAACTGTCGCCGTAAGCGTCTCCGTCGCCCCGGCAGCCGTCAAAGTAACGTCAGACGGCGCCACGGTAACCCCTTCCGCCGGAACAGCTTCCGCATCTTTTTGCGTCCCCTTAATCTTAATCTCATAAATGCTTGGGAAACGCATAGCCGCATCCGCATTCATATTTTCAAAATAAAACCGGAGATGGCGCAGGCACACACCGGAAAACTGCGTATAAGACACTGTCGCCGCCGCGCCTCCGGAACCACTCATCGTTTGGTTTGCATTCTCATAAAGATTCTGCCAAGAACCGTCTTCCCCTGTCGCGCTCGTCTGAATACTAATCTTTTTGGGGTATCTTGGCGCAGCCCAGACAATTTCAACCGCTTGAAGCTCCGTTTCCGCTTTCTGCAAATCCACTGCCAGCCACTGAGACGGCTCTCCATCATTCGGAGATGATTCAGCCGCAAGCTTCCCGCTTCTCCATTCCGTCGTAAGATTCCCGTCCACTAAATTCGCAAGCTGGCCTGTCTCTGTCGACGATGCTAAAAGCCAGCCCGCCTGAATGTCAATCGGCGGTATCTCCACCCACTTCGCCCTTAAAGTCAGCCTGCCCGTCACTGTTGCGTTTGCAAAGTCGAATGCCGTCTCCGGATCATCTCCTACATACCAGTGCGAAAAAATATAACCCTGTTTTGACGGTGGCTCAGGCTCATCCACCTTCTCGCCCGGCTGCTTCGTCTGAGGCGGCACTTCAGAACCGCCATCCGAATCAAACTGCACTGTATAAACCGGATTCGACTGTTCGCCCATAATCTTTATTTCCCGGATAGATAAACCTGCGGCGCTCCCGTTTCTCTTGCTAATTGTAAACCTCAGAAACCGTTGTAGCTGAGTCGTCAGGACGCTTCCCTTTGCAATGCTAATCTCACTGCTTTGGGCACCATTCTCATCTTGAATCTGAAGACCGTCTGCCGTCAGGACATCTACCTGCTTTTGCATCCCCGAATCTCCTTTTTCAATATCCGCCACCATTGTCCATGTGCCGTCTTTCCCATCTTCGCTCGTTTCCACTTTGTAAGCAGCGGCATAGGCTCTCATATGATAATAAACCGATATAGATTCAAATGCCGTCTGCTTACTTTCTAAATCTATAATCAGTTTAGACGGGTCCGCCGCTAAATTCGCATTTCCATCACTGCCGCCGGCGCGAGTGTCCGTCTCCGCCCATCTTGTATTCATATTTCCATCTGTAAGATTGACTGCCTTTAAATTATTTCCCGCATCCTCATAATTCGCGCTGGCTGGTTTGCCTTGCGCAATCTCAGCCGCTCCTGCCTTTGCTCCTTTTTGGTTTACTCTTAAGAGGGATTCGGTAATTTCATTTGTACCCCCCCCCGCAAGATTTTCAGCCCCTAGAGCTTTTTGTGGAATTCCGGAAACCACAGCTCCAAGAGCCATGGCTGAAACCAAAATTCCGGATAAGATCTTTTTCCACCTCATTCTTCATTCTCCTTTCATACAATCGTTTTACAATCTGTTTTTCGAATTGCCCGATAGTCGGATTTTCCTATATCCCAAAACAATGCGCCAAACCTATGAAATGTGTGAACAAAAATAAAACGCATGTCATGGCTATTTGGATGCATTGCAGACGACACATTTATCCAAATTTGTATATTAATTCTAATTATAGCAAATCAAACATAATTTGACATTGGAAAAATTCCACAAAATACATCACAAAAATTTGTTTAAATTACTTAACTGAAAAAACACATTATTATAAAACCAGTCCCATATACGCATTCTGAAAAATTTGCAGAAAACATGTTTCTAACACACTCTAAACATCTATGTAAAATTCAAAAAATCCCCCACACCTCTATAAGATGCGGGAGATTCCCCTACACTTTCATCGTTAGCTGAATCCTCTGTTTTTTCAAATCTACGCTCATCACTTTCACTTCCACAATGTCCCCTACGCTGACAACTTCAAGCGGATGTTTAATAAACCGCTCCGTCATCTGGGAAATATGCACAAGGCCGTCCTGATGCACGCCAATGTCTACAAATGCGCCAAAGTCGATGACATTGCGCACTGTCCCTTTTAATACCATTCCTTCCGTCAAATCCTTCATTTCCAAAACGTCATTTCTTAAAATCGGCTTCGGCATATCCTCCCTTGGATCGCGGGCCGGCTTTTCCAGCTCTTTGACAATATCTAAAAGCGTCAGTTCCCCAACGTCCAATTCCGCCGCAAGCGCCTTATAATCTGAAATTTTTTTGGAAATCCCTTTTAAGTTCCCATCTTTCATATCCTTTTGGGAAACGCCAAGTTTCGCAAGTAGCTTCTCTGTCGCCTGATAGCTTTCCGGATGGACGCTCGTCGCATCCAGCGGGTTTTTCCCATCTGCAATCCGCAAAAACCCCGCGCACTGCTCATAAGCCTTTGGCCCTAGTTTTGGCACTTTCAAAAACTGTGTCCGCGCTGTAAATCGCCCGTTTTCCTCCCGATACGCCACAATATTCTTTGCGACCGCCTTACTGATTCCGGATATATATTCCAGCAAGGAAGCAGACGCTGTATTGACGTCCACGCCGACCTTGTTCACACAATCCTCCACAACGCCTGCAAGCGCCTCTCCCAGCTTCTTTTGGTTCATATCATGCTGGTACTGGCCCACGCCAATTGATTTCGGATCGATTTTCACAAGCTCGGCAAGCGGGTCCTGCAGGCGCCTTGCGATTGACGCCGCGCTTCTCTGCCCAACGTCAAAATTCGGAAATTCTTCCGTCGCAAGCTTGCTTGCGGAATACACAGATGCGCCCGCTTCATTTACAATCACATATTGCGCCTTTGTATCCATTTCTTTTAACAGCTCCACAATCACCATTTCCGATTCCCGTGAAGCCGTCCCGTTGCCGACTGAAATTAAGGTAATCCCATATGTCTCAATCAGCCGCTTTAATGTCGTTTTCGCTTCTTTTACTTTATTCTGGGGCGCAGTCGGGAAAATCACTGTCGTATCCAAAACTTTTCCTGTCGTATCGACGACTGCAAGTTTGCATCCGGTGCGGAATGCAGGGTCCCACCCCAGCACAACTTGGTTTGCAATGGGCGGCTGCATCAAAAGCTGCTCTAAATTCTTACCAAACACCTTAATCGCTCCATCCTCTGCCTTTTCCGTCAGGCTGTTGCGGATTTCCCTTTCAATCGCAGGCGCAATCAGGCGTTTATAACTGTCTGCTATTGTCTCTTGCAATAACGGCGTTGTATATGGATTGTCCGTCCGGATAATTTTCTTTTCCAGATAACGGAAAATATCCTCCTCTGGAGCTTCAATTTTTACTAAAAGGGCTTTTTCCGCCTCCCCGCGGTTTAGCGCCAAAATCCGATGCCCCGCAAGTTTTGCCAGCGCCTCGTCAAATTCATAATACATCTCATATACAGATTCCGCTTCCTTATCCTTTGCCGAAGAAAGAATCCGCCCTTTTTTCATGGTCAGTTCCCGAATCCTTATCCGGTAATCCGCTTCATCAGAAATGCTTTCCGCAAGAATGTCCTTTGCCCCGTCAATCGCTTCTTTTACGTCATGGACTTCTTTTTCCAGATTCACATACGGCTCTGCTTCTTCCTCCACCGGCCGTTTTGCCATCTGAAGCAAAATAAGATTTGCAAGCGGCTCTAACCCTTTCTCTTTTGCAATCGTCGCGCGCGTCCGCCGTTTCGGGCGGTATGGACGGTACAGGTCATCTACGACTACCATTGTTTCGGCCGCCAGAATCTGAGCCTTTAATTCTTCCGTAAGTTTTCCCTGTTCTTCAATCCCTGCCAAAACCTGACTTTTCTTTTCTTCCAGATTGCGCAGGTAATTTAATCTGTCATACAGATTCCTTAAAATTTCATCACTTAACGCGCCCGTCATCTCTTTGCGGTAACGCGCAATAAACGGAATTGTATTCCCTTCGTCAATCAACTGCACAGCCGCTTCTGCCTGATGCGCCTTGATCCCAAGCTCTTTCGCAAGCGTTTGAATTAGATCCATTTCATTTCTCCCTTTCTCTTTCCTCACTTGTCCCAATCATACCATAAGTTTTGCGCGTTTACAAATCTTTCGCTCCATGCTATACTAAAATCGATGAATTATCTGAATGAAAAGAGGACGCTATGGACTTTGAACAAAACACAACCACCCAAAATATGCCAAATACAAATCAAAACACACATTCTAACGGCATGGCGGCCGCCTCTATGGTTTTAGGCATAATAGCCGTCGCCACATTTCCATGTATTTATATTGCCTTAATCTGCGGCGCGCTTGGGCTTTTGCTTGGTCTTTTATCCAGAGGCGGCGAAATGGCTTTTTCCACACAGGGAAAAGCAGGGCTGGCGTTAAGCGGCATAGGGCTTTTTGCCACTCTTGCAATCTATACCGGGACGCTCGTTTTTATCTTCACCCAATATGGCGGCATAGAGGCCTTTTTGTCAGAATACGAAACCCTATATCAAAGCATGGGCCTTATCCAGTAACTGTAAAAGATCGATCCGGCAAACCAAAAGCGCAAAATTTTTTACGAAAAAATTTAATACGACGATTGCCAGCGCCACATACAGATACCAGCTCCGGAACAAAAGCCCTACTTTGAGCCTGCATCCTGACAGGCGTTCTGCCGCGTGGGACGCCATAAACCAGACATAAAACCCTGCGGCATACGCCACAATCGGATGATAGCATACCGACGCAAAAACATTCCCTTCCAAAAGGACTGCCACAGCCCTTGTCCCACCGCACCCCGGACAATAAAACCCTGTCACTGAATGAAACACACAGGGAACCAAAAACACCTCACGCGCTCTATCCGGAAGCAACTCAAACCCCCAAAACACAAAAAACATCACAAGAGGAACCCAGATTCCTTGGAGCTGGAATTATAGGTAGCTGTGAGCCACC
>OFFK01001219.1_pt1 | contig 19141 bp, 11 predicted proteins | sample 1521361 | NCBI WGS metagenome assembly OFFK01 (sample SAMEA3504096, study PRJEB24116) | mouse gut metagenome | biome: mouse gut; feature: mouse-associated habitat; material: faeces | place: Denmark | collected 2011
CCTCAATGGTAAGCGTGTACTTTTCCCAAATAGGCACATCAGCATTGTTCATTCTCTAGCCCGCAGATGGCCGGATCTCTGTCGCGGCTATACGACAGCGACTGCGCCCTTGGTATCGTAGACCGAGAGACATTCCAGTTTGAGTTGCAATCCCCGATATTTCCCTATACAAACAGCTTTACCCATCATCAGCAGCCAAACAAATAGAACAAGCAAAAAGCCGCCGCCCCACGGGAGTTCGCCCCCGCAGGCATTTGACACCGCCCCCGCAAATGGGGAAGGGACATTCTGCTTATTTCTGCATAGACTGATAAGAAATCTGAATGAGGAGGAAGGTTTATGTGCGGCATTGCAGGATGGGTGAGTTTTGAGGAAGATGTGCGGGAAAAACGGGATGCTCTGGAGGTTATGAGTGCAGTCTTATCCCGGAGAGGCCCGGACGATCAGGGAATGTACCTTGCGCCATCGGTTGGCTTGGCTCACCGGAGGCTGTCGGTAGTAGACATCGCCGGAGGACATCAGCCTATGCGGATAGGATCCCATGTTCTTGTTTATAATGGGGAGTTGTATAACACGGACGAACTCCGCCAGGACTTGTCCAGTCTGGGTTGGACATTCCGGGGGCACTCTGATACAGAAGTACTGCTCGCAGCATTTGTCCAGTGGGGGGAAGGCTGTCTGGAACGGCTTAGCGGCATTTATGCGTTTGCTGTTTGGGACGAAACAAGGCGTCAGCTGTTTGCCGCCCGGGACCGGGTAGGTGTAAAACCATTTTTCTTTTATGAAGACGGACACCGGTTCCTATTTAGCAGCGTCATCCCCGCATTGGCTGCAGCCGCGCCCTGGTGCGATGGCCTGCGGCCACGGCTGGATGCGGATGGACGGCGGGAGCTGTTCCTTTTGGGGCCGGGAAGGAAACCCGGTAGCGGCGTATTGAAGGGTTACCGGGAGTTAGAGCCGGGACAGTGCCTGCGGTATCGTGCAGACGGCCTGTCGGTCCGGCGGTACTGGGATTTACAGGCCCGGCCCCACATGGAGGGACGCCGTGAGACGATCGATCACGTCCACTTTTTGGTGGAGGATGCTGTACGGCGGCAATTGGTCAGCGATGTGCCGCTCTGCACCATGTTGTCCGGCGGACTCGACAGCAGCATCTTATCTGCCTTAGCCGCGTCAGAGTACCGGAAACGTGGAGAGATTCTGCACACATGGAGTGTGGACTATGCGGAAAGCAGCCGGTACTTTCATGCGGGGCGGTTTGTTCCCAGCGAAGACGCCCCATTTGTCGTGCAAATGGCAGAACATATCGGCAGTAATCATCACACCGTGACCATTGATAATGTGGAATTGGCAAACGCCCTGCCGCTGGCTGCGGCAGAGCGGGGACTGCCGGGTATGGCGGATGTAGACAGCAGTCTGCTGCTGTTTTGCCGGGCCATCCGGAAGGCATTTACTGTAGGATTGAGCGGCGAGTGCGCAGACGAGCTGTTTGGCGGTTATCCCTGGTATCACCGGAAAGAAATTCTGTTTGAGGAGTGCTTCCCCTGGAGCCGCAGCACGGCGGTGCGGGAGCGCCTGCTTAGTCCGGCGGCGGTGGGTACAGACGGAGAAGACTGGCTGCGGGAAACCTACCGGGCGGCGATAGCACGGACCGATTTTCTGCCGGAAGAGGACCCTTACGCCGTGCGTATGCGGCAGATGTTCCGACTTAATTTTGACTGGTTCATGCAGACGCTTCTGGCGCGAAAGGATACCATGAGCATGGCGTGCAGTCTGGAAATGCGGGTTCCCTTTGCCGACGAGCGGATTGTAGAATACGCTTACAATCTTCCTTGGGAACTGAAGAGCCTGGACGGCAGGGAGAAGGGCATACTGCGGGCAGCGTTTGAAGATATCCTGACGCCGGAGGTGGCCTGGCGGAAAAAGAGTCCCTATCCCAAGACGTTCCACCCCGCTTATTTCCGGCGGGTGATGGAATTGTTCCACCAGAGAATGGAGCGGCCAAACGGAATGCTGCCACAGTTGGTGAACAGGGAGTCCCTTGACTTGCTGGCAGCCAATCCGGATGAACTTACGGAACCGTGGTATGGTCAGCTCATGCGGACACCGCAGATATTTGCATGGCTCGTCATGCTGGATGCCTGGATCGAGAAATTTCATGTAGATTTTATATAAGCGCGAACCAGTGGGCAAGGGAAGACCTTGCCCACTGGCCGTTGTTCGATGGATGCTAATTGACCATCGATAAAATATCAACATTGCAGCTTCTCTTGAATGGAATCACTTCACAGAGAACAGCAGATCCGTATAACTGGGATAAGGCCAGGCCTCGGCGGCAGTCATGGTTTCCAGTTCATCCACTATGGCGCGGAGCTTTCCCATGATGTCAAACACAGTATAGCGGTAGTAATGAGCGGCCTCATAGGCATCTTTGCCCTTGGGCGCGGCCAGGGCGTCCTCCAAGGCGCGGACCTCTTTCATCATCCTGGCAGTGAGCCGGGAGAGGTCTTTGAGCAAATTCTCCTCATCGGAGCAGTCCAGATCAGCCAGCACCGACTTCTTTGCTGCCACACTGGAGGCAGTAGCTCCGGAGAACCGGCTGACGGCGGGGAAGATGTCTCTCTTCACCATGTCGATCATGGTACGGGCCTCAATACCAATGACCTCGCAGTAGTTTTCCAGATGAATCTCGTTCCGGGCAGTCAGTTCCTCTTCGGTGAAAACGCGGTGCTTGCTGAACAGCTCCACATGCTTAGGCTGGAGATAGGCCTTCAGTGCGTCGGCGGTGCAGGTCAGGTTACTCAGGCCCCGCTTCTCAGCCTCCTGCACCCAGGCATCCTCATAACCATTGCCGTTGAAGATGATCCGCTGATGGTCAGTGAGGGCCTTCTTCACCAGTGCGTGAAGGGCGGTGGTAAAATCCTCTGCGCCCTCCAACTCATCGGCGAACTGGCTCAGTTCCTCAGCCATGATGGTGTTCAGAGCGGTGTTGGGACCGGAGACCGACTGGCTGGAACCCAGCATACGGAACTCGAACTTGTTGCCGGTGAAGGCCAGAGGTGAGGTGCGGTTGCGGTCGGTGGTATCCTGGGGGATGGCGGGCAGGGAATCCACACCGATGGACAGCGTTTTTTTACCCTGCTCCACATAGCTGGTGTCATTGATGATGGAGTCCACGATGGCGGTCAGTTCGTCACCCAGGAAAATAGAGATAATAGCGGGCGGCGCCTCCTGTGCGCCCAGCCGGTGATCGTTGCCGGGGGTAGCCACGGAGCATCGCAGCAAGTCCTGATACTCGTCCACACCTTTGATAAACGCCGACAGGAACAGCAGGAACCGGGCGTTCTGACTGGGCGTGGAGCCGGGACGGAAGAGGTTCATGCCAGTGTCGGTGGAGATGGACCAGTTGTTGTGCTTGCCGGAACCATTGACTCCGGCAAAGGGCTTTTCGTGGAGGAGACAGACCATGTTGTGCCGTCCGGCAACCTTCTTCATAACCTCCATAGTCAACTGATTGTGGTCGCAGGCGGTGTTCGCTTCGCTATAAATGGGGGCCTGCTCATGCTGGGCAGGGGCCACCTCGTTGTGCTTGGTCTTGGACAGAATGCCCAGTTTCCACAGTTCTTCGTCCAGTTCCTTCATGTAGGCGGCGACACGGGGCTTGATCGTACCGAAATAGTGGTCCTCCAATTCCTGACCCTTGGGAGGTTGAGCGCCAAAGAGGGTGCGTCCCGTAAGGATCAGGTCCTCACGCTTGTCATACACATCTTTATCAATCAGGAAGTATTCCTGCTCGGGTCCCACCTGGCTGACTACCTTCTTCACGTCCGTGTCGCCAAAGAGACGCAGCACCCGGACCGCCTGCCGGGAGAGCTCTTCCATAGAGCGCAGCAGAGGGGTCTTTTTATCCAGGGCCTGGCCGCTATAGGAGCAGAAAATCGTGGGGATGCAGAGGCTTCCGTCTTTGATAAATGCAAAGGAGGTGGGGTCCCAGGCGGTATAACCCCGGGCCTCGAAGGTGGCCCGCAGACCGCCGGAGGGGAAGGAGGAGGCATCCGGCTCACCACGGACCAATTCTTTGCCGGAAAATCCCATGAGCACCTGGCTGGTACCCTCGGGGGTAATGAAACTGTCGTGCTTTTCGGCGGTGACGCCAGTCATAGGCTGGAACCAGTGTGTAAAGTGGGTTGCGCCCCGATCCATGGCCCAGTTCTTCATTTCCGCCGCCATTTCGTGGGCGGTCTCCAGGGTGAGGGGCGTACCCTCGTCCACGCATTTTTTCCATGCTTTGTAGCAGGTGGTGGAGAGGCGCTGCTTCATCACGTTTTCATTGAATACCATACTGCCGAACATTTCTGTTACTTTTTCCTTGCACATTGCCAATCGCTCCTTTTTCATTATTCAGTGCTGTACGCTGGTTAGTTTATGTCTTGCTGCTGTTTGATATGTGGGGGGGTAATGGGACAGCCGGGAAAACGCCCCCGCCAGGCGTTTTCCCGCTGCTGTCTAAAAGAAGAAGGCCTTACATGTAAACTCTGAATGCGCAAATTCAAAGCCTGCACAAAATATGTTGTAAGGTATACAGATTTGCCCATATAGAAATACAAAGCTGAAAATCAGCGCGCTTCGTGCTGACTGGCCGCCATATGCTCATTTTGAATTTCCCGCGAATTACTGAGGAGCGGCTCAATATCTTTCCCTTTGAGCGTACGTTCCACATAGTTCTGTGTACAGTGATATACCACAGGCGAGAGTACCAGGACGCCAATAAGATTTGGCAGCATCATTAAGCCATTGAGCGTGTCCGCAATATCCCAGGCCAGATTGTCACCCATTACTGCACCGCCGAAAATGGCTGCAACAAAGATTATGCGGTAAACGATAGTGCTTTTCTCTCCGAAGAGATATGCGCAGGCCGTACTGCCATAGTGGCTCCAGCCCAGCACAGTTGAGAAGGCGAACAACATCACGGCGATGGCTACAAAGGCTGCGCCTGCCATACCGAAGTGGATGGAGAACACCGTGCTGACCATGTTTGCCTTTGTCAGGGCAATGCCCTGGTAGGTTTCCGCCGCGGCGCCGGTTTCCAAATCGACCAGGCCGGAGGAAAGGACGGAGAACGCAGTGAGCGTACATACGATGATGGTGTCGGCAAAGACTTCAAAAATGCCCCACATTCCCTGGCATACAGGCTCTTTGACATTGGAACTGGAGTGAACCATAACAGAGGAGCCAAGCCCTGCCTCGTTGGAGAACACGCCGCGCTTCATGCCCTGTTCAATGGCCAGCTTTGTTCCGTAACCCACGATTCCGCCGCCAGCGGACTTCATAGCAAAGGCACCGCGGAAAATGGCGGAGAACACAGGCCCGATCATAGAGAAGTTCAGAATCAAAATAACGACTGTGCCGATCATGTATAGAATAACCATAAACGGAACGATCTTCTCTGTAACAGAGGCGATTCGTTTCAGCCCGCCCAGGATCACCAGACCGGCCAGAATCAATACTACAATACCGGTCAACCATGTGGGGACGCCAAAAACAGCTTCCATGTTGCCGGAAATTGAGTTGACCTGGGTCATATTGCCGATGCCAAAGGATGCCAGGAAGCAGAATATAGAAAACAGAATAGCCAGTACCATTCCAAGAATTTTGCGGCCCGGTTTCGCACCCAGACCGTTTTCGAGATAATACATCGCGCCGCCGTGCCATTCTCCGGAAGGACTTTTTTCGCGGTAATAGATTCCCAGGACATTTTCAGAGTAATTGGTCATCATACCGAAAAAGGCGATGATCCACATCCAGAATACCGCGCCGGGACCGCCGACCATAATGGCTCCCGCCACACCTACGATATTGCCCGTACCCACTGTGGCCGCCAAAGCGGTGCACAGAGATTGAAACTGGGAAATGGACTTATCTTTGGTGTGTCCTGTTACGTTTTTGTCTCGAAAAATCGCGCCAATGGTTTCTTTCATCCAGTGCCCAATGTGTGTGACCTGAAGAAACTTCGTCAGGCAGGTCATGAGGATTCCCGCAAAGGACAGCAGGATCAGCGCGGGCCAGCCCCAGACAACATTGTTGATGGCACTGTTGATGCTGGTAATCGTATCTAACATAATAAATATCCTTTCATGCTTATTTGCGTTCCTTGGTATCTTCATCCTGCAAGGCATCATATCCCTGCTCACCGGTACGGACTTTGACTACGTTTTCTACGTTGTAGATAAAGATCTTTCCGTCACCAATCTCGCCGGTATACAGAACTTTGCGCGCGGTATGGACCACCTGTGAAACCGGGACCTTACTGACTACGATGGACACCTGAATGATCGGCAGCATAGTGGCCTCGACTTTCGCGCCGCGGAAATACCCTTCCGTCTTGCCGCGCTGCTCGCCGCAGCCCATAACATTTGCCGCAGTCATGCCGGTGATGCCGATATCGAACATAGCGCGTTTCAGAGCATCAAACCGCTCCATTTTGCAGAGAATATCTACCTTTGTCAACTTTACGCCGTCTTTCAGCACCGGCTGCGGAACAGAGGGCGAGACGACCTCAACAGGCACCGCTTCCTGTATAGGCACACCGCCGGAAACAGTGACAGGCAGACCATCAGGCGTATCGTCGTACACGAATGCAAAGCCGCCGTATGCCGAAGGAAGGCCATGCTCGGTGATGTCCAGGCCCTTCAGTTCCTCCTCCGGAGATACTCGCAGGCCAATCGTGTGCTTAATAACCTGGAACACGATGGTGATCATAACAGCGGCCCAGGCTGCTGTGGACAGGACGCCCAGGCACTGAATACCGAGGAATTTCGCGCCGTGGCCGTATAGCAGCCCCTCGCTGGTGGAGAAAAATCCGGTCAAAATCGTACCCATTGCGCCGCAGACACCGTGAACGGAAACCGCGCCTACAGGATCATCGATTTTCAGAACAGAATCAAAGAAATTGATAGAAAGCGGGAGCATCAGTCCGGCTGCAATACCGATTGCGGCAGCGCCAGCGGGAGAGACGACGTCGCAGCCGGCGGTAATTGCCACCAGACCCGCCAGGGCCGCGTTGAGGGTCATGCCTACATCGGGCTTTTTGTACCGGAGCCAGGTATAGATCATGGTGACCAGGCTGGCTACAGCGGGGGCCATATTGGTCGTGACGAAAATGAGGCCCGCGTTGGCGATCACATCGTCGCCTTCCATACTGACGGTAGAGCAACCGTTGAACCCAAACCAGCAGAACCAAAGGATGAATACGCCAAGCGCTCCCAGCGAAAGACTGTGGCCCAGGATCGCCCGGGGTTTGCCCTCCCGGTCATACTTACCCAGCCGGGGCCCCAGAATGGCCGCGCCGATACAAGCACATACGCCACCGACCATATGGACTGCCGTAGACCCGGCAAAATCATGGAAGCCCAACTGGCTCAGCCAACCGCCGCCCCAGATCCAGTGGCCGGATACCGGGTAGATAAATGCGGAAATGCAGAAGGAATAGATGCAGTAGGAAATATATTTCGTCCGTTCGGCCATAGAGCCGGAGACGATGGTAGCCGCCGTGGCGCAGAACACAGTCTGAAAGATCAGATAGGCAAACAGCGGCACTCCATCGGGCAGGACGGCGCTGTAGTCCCCCCGGACGAAGGGGTCCAGGCCCCCGATTAACGCCCCGCTTCCGGCGAACATCAGGCCGAAACCCAGTATCCAGTAGGTAGGCGTACCGATGCAGAAGTCCATCAGATTCTTCATCAGAATGTTGCCGGTATTCTTGGCCCTGGTAAAGCCCGCCTCGCACATAGCAAAGCCCGCCTGCATCAAAAAGACCAGCGCGGCCCCCAGCAAAACCCAAATGGTGTTGACAGATGAGTACATTTTAAAGATCCCTCCTGAAATAAAAATAGGCAAAGGCACCCAAGAGATACGATCTCTCAGGCGCCTTTGCCCTTGCGATGGTAAAACTGTACCACGAAAATGCGGGAATCGTCAATGGATGCAATTCACGAGAAGATGTTGAAGATGCACAAAAATTTCTACAATAATTATATGTTTCGCACAAGAGGGGTGTATCCCATCAGGTACTCATCTACCTCCGCCGCCACGGTTCTGCCCTCAGCGATGGCCCACACTACCAATGACTGCCCCCGCCGCATATCGCCGGCCGCGAAAACTTTTTCCACACTGGTAGCAAAGCCTCCCTCCGCTGTCCGGACGGTTTTATCATGCTCCACGCCAAACGCCCTGCATACCTCCTCCGCGCACCCGGCAAAGCCCGTTGCGGCAATCAGCAGTCCGCAGGGGAGGACATCCCCGTCCGTGGTAATCACAGCGGTCAGAACGCCGTTCTCCGCCAACAGTTCCTTCACCTGGACGCCAAACCGCCGGGGGTCCCGGCCTGTTACCGCCTGAGCCTCCTGGTGGGCGTAGTCTGCCGGGAGAACGCCATTACGCAGATAGTCTTTTTCCGGACGGCGCACCAACTGTGTCACAGATTTGCCCCCCTGACGAAGAACGGTGGCCACGCAGTCACTAGCAGTATCGCCGGTGCCGATGATAACCACGTCCCGACCCTCCGCTGTGGGTACCACTGGGGTTTTGCCAAAATGCTGCCGCTCCACGGCGGCTTTCAGGAACTCTGTTCCATAATAGATTCCGGAGGAAATGCCCTCCATATTTACATCCAGCACCCTGGACCGCTCCGCGCCGCAGCAAAGGATCACCGCGTCATAGTCCGCCAACAGCCGCTGCGCCACCGCCGGAACGGAGGCATCCAGCCCAGTGACGAAACTGACGCCCTCGTCAACCATCAGCTCAATACGCCGCTGAACCACATCCTTGGGCAGCTTCATATTGGGAATGCCGTAAGTCAATAACCCTCCAGCCCGCTCCTCCCGCTCAATGACAGTGACGGAGTGGCCACGGTGGTTGAGTTGGTCTGCGGCGGCCAGCCCCGCCGGGCCGGAGCCTACCACAGCCACCTTCTTCCCGGACCACTGGGGTGGGCGGCGGCGTTTCACAGCCTTTTGGGCGTAGGCATCCTCAATGATGCTCAGTTCATTGTCCCGTATGGTCACGCTGTCGCCGTACATGCCGCAGATGCAGGCCCGCTCGCAGGGGGCAGGGCACACCCGGCCCGTGAACTCCGGGAAATTGTTGGTTTTCAGCAGGCGGCTGAGAGCATGGCTGGGGTTTCCGGCGTAAATCATATCGTTCCACTCCGGGATCAGGTTATGCAGCGGACAGCCGAAGGTACGCCCTTCCCAGTCAATGCCGGATTGGCAGTAGGGTACGCCGCAGTTCATGCACCGTCCTCCCTGCTCCTGCCGGACCTGCTTTGGCAGCGGAAGGCGGAAAGGCTCCCAGTCGTGAACCCGCTCTGCCGGAGCGCGGTCCGGAACCTCCTGCCGGACATATTCTAAAAATCCTGTAATCTTTCCCATAATGCGCTCACCCCTTACTTACAGCGTAAAACGCCTCAATTTCTGCCTGCTCCCGGCTCATGCCCTTTTCCTCCCGCTGGGCAATAGCCCGCAGCATCGCATCGTAATCCCTGGGCATGATTTTTTTTGAAGCAGGAAATGTAGGACTGGAACGCTGCCAGGATCTTCTTCCCTCTGGGCGAACCGGTAGCTACAACATGCTCTTCGATGATAGAACGCAGCTCAGCGATGTCGTACGTCTCTGTCAGTTCGGAAGCCTGCACCTGCTCCTTGTTTAACCGCAGATACAAATCGTGCTTTTCGTCCAGCACATAGGCTACGCCGCCGGACATGCCCGCCGCGAAGTTCTTTCCGGTGGGCCCCAGTATCACCACCCGGCCCCCGGTCATGTATTCGCAGCCATGATCCCCTACGCCTTCCACAACAGCCACCGCGCCGGAATTACGCACACAAAACCGCTCCCCGGCCATGCCGTTGATAAACGCTTTTCCTGAGGTTGCCCCGTATAGAGCTACGTTGCCTGCAATGATGTTTTCTCCCGGCTTGAAAGGGCAGCCTCTGGTGGGATATAAAATCAGTTTACCGCCGGAGAGGCCCTTGCCAAAGCCATCATTGCTGTCCCCTTCCAGTGCCAGGGTCAGGCCCTTGGGAATGAAAGCCCCGAAGGACTGTCCGCCGCCGCCGTGACAGGTGATGATGTAACTGTCCTCTGGCAGTTCATTCCCGCACTGCCGGATAATCTCGGACCCGAAGAGCGTTCCGAAAGCGCGGTCCGTGGAGGATACCTGCACCTCCAGCCGCCCAGACTTCTTACTCTTCAGGCTTTTCCCCAGCTTCTCCATCAATATGCCCATATCCGCCGTTTTCTCCAGATGGAAGTCGTAAACAGCAGCGGGATCAAAGTGGGGCACATTCTCCCCGTAAGGATTTTGTAGCAGGCCGCTGAGGTCCAGCGTCTCTGCCCGGTGGGTCACCAGCTTTTCCCGGACTTGCAGCAGGTCGCCCCGGCCCACCAGCCGGTCTACCGTGGGGATGCCCAGCTTTGCCATGTACTCCCGCAGCTCCTGGGCCACGAAGTACATGAAGTTGACAATATACTCCGGCTTCCCGGAAAATCGTTTTCGCAATTCCGGGTCCTGTGTGGCAATGCCCGCCGGACAGGTATCCAGGCTGCATACCCGCATCATACAGCATCCCATTGCTACCAGGGGCGCTGTGGCGAAGCCGAATTCCTCCGCTCCCAGCATACAGGCAATGGCCACATCCCGCCCGGTCATCAGCTTGCCGTCGGCCTCAATAACCACCTGACTGCGCAATCCGTTCTGGATCAGCGTCTGGTGGGCCTCCGCCACACCCAGCTCCCAGGGCAGGCCCGCTCCGGTAATGGAGCTGCGGGGAGCCGCGCCAGTGCCGCCGTCATGGCCGGAGATCAGCACCACCTGCGCTCCCGCCTTGGCCACGCCCGCCGCGATGGTGCCTACACCGGCTTCGCTGACCAGTTTGACGCTAATCCGCGCACGGCGGTTGACGTTCTTCATATCATAAATGAGTTGGGCCAGATCTTCAATCGAATAGATGTCGTGGTGGGGCGGCGGTGAGATCAGCGTTACGCCGGGGGTGGAGCAGCGGGTCTTAGCAATCCAGGGATAGACCTTTTTCCCCGGCAAATGGCCACCCTCACCGGGCTTGGCCCCCTGCGCCATTTTAATCTGGATTTCCTTCGCGCTGCCCAGGTACTCCCCCGTTACGCCGAAGCGTCCGGAGGCTACCTGCTTGATAGCGGAACAGCGTTCCCCTTTCAGACGTTCCCGGGATTCGCCGCCCTCGCCGGAATTTGACTTGCCGCCGATGCGGTTCATGGCAACAGCCATACACTCGTGGGCCTCCTGGGAGATGGAACCGTAGCTCATGGCCCCGGTTTTGAAGCGTTTGACAATGCTTTCTACCGGCTCCACCTCGTCCACCGGGATGCCGCCATCCTCCGGCATACGGAAGTCCAGCAGTCCCCGGAGTGTGTGTGGCTTGTCGGCAAAGTCTACCAGGGCCGTATATTCCTTGAAGGTTTCATAGCTGCCTTCCCGGACGGCTTTTTGCAGCAGGAGGATGGTCCGTGGATTGTACATATGGTCCTCTTTGTCCGGACCGGAGCGGAGACGGTATGCCCCCATGGAATCCAACGTGTCATCAAAGCCCAGCCCCAGGGGATCGAATGCCTGACTATGGTTCCATTCTACACCTTCGCCTATTTCCTCCAGGCCCACGCCCTCAACACGGCTGATGGTATTGGTGAAATACTTGTCCACTACCGCCTTGTTGATGCCCACACACTCAAAAATCTGGGCGGACTGATAGGACTGAATGGTGGAAATGCCCATTTTAGAGGCAATCTTCACAATGCCGTGAAGAATAGCGCTGTTGTAATCGCTGATAGCTGCACCCTTGTCCTTGTCCAACATGCCCCGCTCCACCATCTCTTCCACGCACTCCTGGGCCAGATAAGGGTTAATGGCCTGGGCGCCGTAGCCCAAGAGGGTGGCAAAGTGATGCACATCTCTTGGTTCTGCGCTCTCCAGGATCACAGAGATGGCCGTACGCTTCTTGGTACGAACCAGATACTGCTCCAGAGCGCTGACCGCCAGCAAGGAGGGAATCGCAACATGGTTCTCATCCACACCCCGGTCGGATAGAATGAGGATATTAGCTCCTTTTTTGTAGGCCCGGTCCACATTCACCAGCAGCCGGTCCAAGGCGTTTCCCAAGGGTGAGCCTTTGTAATATAGTAGGGATACTGTCTCCACATGGAAGCTGGGACGTTCCATGTAACGGATCTTCATCAATTCTACACTGGTAAGGATGGGATTGGGAATCTGCAAAACGGTACAGTTGGATGATTTCTCCTCCAGCAGATTGCCGCTGGGACCTACGTAGACGGTGGTGTCGGTAACGATCTCCTCCCGGATGGCGTCAATGGGGGGATTGGTGACTTGGGCGAAAAGCTGTTTGAAATAGTTGAACAGAGGCTGGTGCCGTTCGCTGAGAACCGCCAAAGGCGTATCCACGCCCATTGCAGAAGTAGGCTCCATACCATCCCTTGCCATAGGCAGAACGGCGTCCTTGACTTCTTCGTAGGTATATCCGAACGCTTTGTACAACCGGTCCCGCAGAGCTTGCGAATGGGTCTCTACCCGGCGGTTCGGAATGGGAAGCTCCCGCAGGTGGACCAGATGAGAATCCAGCCACTCGCCGTAGGGCTGCCGGACGGCGTAAGACTGCTTCAGTTCGCTGTCATCCACCAGACGTCCCTGGCGCAGGTCCGCAAGCAGCATCCGCCCCGGCTGGAGCCGGGATTTCTTTACTATCTTCTCCGGAGGGACATCCAGTACGCCTACCTCGGAGGACAAAATCAGCTGCTCATCATCCGTGAGATACCACCGGCAGGGCCGCAGGCCGTTCCGGTCCAATACCGCGCCCACGCTGTCACCATCGGAGAACACAATGGCGGCAGGGCCGTCCCAGGGCTCCATCATGGTGGCATAGTAGTGGTAGAAGTCCCGCTTCTCCCGGTCCATCCGCTTATCGTTGGCCCATGGCTCGGGAATACACATCATAACAGCCTTGGGCAGTTCCACGCCGTTCATCATGAGGAACTCCAGGGTATTGTCCAACATAGCGCTGTCACTGCCCCGCTGGTCCACCACGGGCAGGATCTTGTCCATATCGTCGTCCATCAAGGGTGAGGAGATTGTCTCCTCACGGGCCAGCATCCGGTCCACGTTCCCACGGATGGTATTGATCTCGCCGTTATGGAGAATGTAGCGGTTAGGGTGGGCCCGCTCCCAGGAGGGAGTGGTGTTGGTAGAAAACCGGGAATGGACCAGAGCAATGGCGCTCTCACAGTCCGGGTCAGTGAGATCGGCGTAGAACTGCCGCAGCTGGCCCACCAGGAACATGCCTTTGTAAACGATGGTCCGGCTGGAGAAGGAGGGGATGTAGGTGTTGATGTTGGATTGTTCAAAGGTCCGCCGGGCCACATAAAGCTTCCGGTCGAAGTCCAGGCCCTGCGCGCAGTCCGCCGGACGCTTCACGAAGCACTGGCAGATCCGGGGCATACAGTCCAGGGCCTTTTGCCTCAGCACCTCGGGATGCACCGGCACATCCCGCCAGCCAAGAAACTCCATACCCTCCTTGGCCACGATGATTTCCAGCATTTTCTTCGCCTGGGCCCGTTTGAGCTTATCCTGTGGGAAAAAGAACATGCCCACGCCATAGTCCTGGTCCTCCCCCAGGGAAATATCCAAATCCTCTGCTGCGCGTCTCATCAGCTTATGGGGGATCTGGAGCAGCAGGCCAACGCCGTCGCCGGTCTCTCCGGCGGCATCCTTGCCCGCCCGATGCTCCAACTTTTCCACGATTTTCAGGGCCTTGTCCACGGTGTCATAGGATTTGCGGCCCTTGATGTCCACCACCGCGCCGATGCCGCAGGCGTCGTGCTCGAACTGGGAACGGTATAGCGGCGAGAGATATGTCATAAGAAACACTCCGTTTCTGTCGAAAATTTCATAAGGTATAGGAATCAATTACCCGCTGGGCAGCCTCCGCCATTCTGATGCCCCGCTCCATACTGCGCTTTTGCAGAAACCGGTGGGCCTCTTCCTCGGTCATGCGGTTGACATCCATCAGCAGTTCCTTGGCCCGGCGGATCAGCCGCTGGTCCTCCTCCCGCCTTTGGGAAGCCGGATGGCGCAGATGGGCTGATTCAAAGTCCAGCATCAGGCCCAGGGTAGCGAAAAACTCGGACCGGGAGGCGGGTACCGGTAATTTGAACAGATTCTCCCCGCCGCAAAGCTCCAGATGGGATGCCTTCGCCACTGCCATAACTGCTGCAACTCCTCGGAGGTCTGCCGCCAGAGTGTCTGCCGTCATATCCCGGAGATAGAACCCGCAGATCACAACGGCACTGCCCATTTGTCGGACCATACGGATCACCTCCGCGCCGGAGGTACAGACTGCCGCAGCTTCCATCCCCTCTGCCGCCAGAAAGTGCAGAGTTTTCCGCCGCAGTTCCTCTCCAATAAAAGCTACCACAATGCGCTCCAACGGTTTCACCTCCCCTCCCGGGACAGAGCGCTCAGCAGTTTGTCAGATATTTGTCCAGCTCCCACTGGGAAATCTGAGTCCGATACTCCTCCCACTCCTGCCGCTTCCTGGCGGCATAGCGGACGGCATAGGGCCCCAGGGCCTCCATGACCACCCTGTCCGCCTCCATAGCTTGGACGGCGGCGTCCAGCGAGACGGGCAGACATCGGATGCCCCGCTCTGCCAGTTCCGCCGATGTCATGGCATACAGATTCCCCGCCACCGCCGGTGGCGGCGTCAGTTCCCGCGCCACGCCATCCAGACCGGCAGCCAGACAGGCCGCAAATACTAGGTAGGGGTTGCTTGCCGGATCCGGACTGCGCAATTCCACTCGAGTCCCCCGGCCCCTGGGGTCCGGAATGCGGATCAGGGCAGAGCGGTTGGCCTCGGACCAGGCCAGATAGCATGGGGCTTCATATCCCGGTACCAGCCGCTTATAGGAATTCACTACCGGATTCGTCAGAGCGCAGAAGCCTCTGGCATGGTCCAAAAGTCCTGCGATGAACTGCCGGGCCAGAAGGGACAACTTCTGCTCCCCACCCTCATCATAGAACAGGTTGCGGCCATCACGGAACAATGACATATTTACGTGCATCCCGTTTCCGGCTGCCCCCTGAATGGGCTTAGGCATGAAGGTAGCATGAAGGCCGTTCTTCTGTGCCAGAGTCTTTACTGCCAGTTTGAAGGTCATGATGTTGTCAGCGGCGGCGAGGGCATCGGTGTATTTGAGGTCGATCTCATGCTGGCCGGCAGCAGCCTCATGATGGCTGGCCTCTACTGCCACCCCCATTTTTTCCAGCGCCAGAGCTACCTCACGGCGGGTACTTTCGCCATGGTCCAGGGGACCTAAATCAAAGTATCCCGCTTCATCAGAGGTTTTGACCGTGGGCCGTCCCTCCTCATCGGTCTGGAACAGGAAGAATTCCAACTCCGGTCCTACATGGAAGCGATATCCCAGATTTTCCGCTCTTTTCAGGGTTCGTTTCAGAATATTTCGGGGGTCTCCGTCAAAGGGCGTACCGTCAGGATTGTAGACATCACAAATCAGGCGGGCTACCTTACCGTACTGCGGTCTCCAGGGCAGGATGGCGAACGTGTCAAGCTCCGGGTGCAGATACTGATCCGACTCCTCTACCCGAGCAGAATCCTGGATGGAGCTGCCGTCCAGCATGATCTCCCCATCCAGCGCTCGCCCAATCTGGGAGGCTGTGACTGCCACATTTTTCAGTTGTCCAAAAATGTCGGTGAACTGCATCCGAATAAACTGGACGTTCTCGTCCTCCACCAGCCGGAGGATGTCCGCTCTGTTGTAGGTTCCCATCGTTATCTCCTTCTAGCCTAAAGTTTTATCAAAAAAAGAGCACGGAACACCCCTTGAGGGGGCGCCCTTGCTCTCTCTATTTTTAATTATACGAGCGGAAACCCTGCGTTGTCAACGTTTTTGGGTGAAAATGCGTTTCCGAATGTCAGATTTCAGTGACTACGCCAAAAGCGTCCTTTCCGTCAAAGCATCCTTTGTGCATTTCTATGCGGCGCACAGACGCACACCAGATGCGTACATTCACTTTTGTCAAAAACGGAAATTGACATTTTCTGCCGCCGGGAGTACAATTTTTCACCGAAGACAACGGTGTCTTCCCGGGCGGACTGGTCTGCCCGGGAGATGCTATAGTCTTTTTATTTTTAGAATATTTTGCGAGGTACGATATGTCTATTCATGAGGAATGCGGTGTGTTTGGTGTAATCAGTCCTCACCCCACGAACGCAGCACAGCTGGTCTACTACGGGCTTTATGCCCTCCAGCACCGGGGGCAGGAAAGCTGCGGCATTGTGGTCAACGATGACGGCGTTTTTGCCTCCCGCAAGGACCTGGGGCTGGTAGGAGAGGTGTTTTCGGAGGACGCCCTTTCCCGTCTGCCCCGGGGAAGCATGGCAGTGGGTCATGTCCGCTACGGTACGACAGGGGCCTCCAGCCGCCGCAACTGCCAGCCTATTGAGGTCAACCACCAAAAGGGGCGTATGGCGATTGCCCACAATGGCAATCTGAGCAACGCATATGAACTTCGCAACCGGCTTGAGTTGTCCGGGGCGATTTTCCATACTACCAGCGACACAGAGACGATTGCCTATATTGTCACCCGTGAGAGGCTGACCTCTCCGTCCATTGAAGATGCCCTCAGCGCCGCTATGGATAAACTGGAGGGAGCCTATTCCCTGATCCTCATGTCGCCCCAGAAGCTCATCTGTGCCCGGGACCCTCACGGGTTCCGGCCATTGTGTTACGGTAAAATGCCCGACGGGGCCTATGTGGCCGCGTCAGAGAGCTGCGCCCTGGCCGCTGTGGGGGCGGAGTTCATCCGCGACCTGGAGCCAGGAGAGATCCTGGTTTTTCAGCGGGACGGTATTATCTCACGTCAGGAACACTGTGGAAAATCCTGCCGGACTCCCTGTATTTTTGAGTATATCTACTTCGCCCGTCCGGATTCGGTCATTGACGGTGTATCCGTACACGCCGCCCGTCTGCGGGCAGGAGAAATTCTTGCGCGGACCCATCCTGTGGAGGCGGACCTGGTTATTGGCGTACCTGATTCCGGCCTGGATGCGGCCCTGGGCTACAGCCGGGCCTCCGGCATCCCCTATGGCATTGGACTTATCAAAAATAAATATATTGGCCGTACTTTTATCGCTCCTGGCCAGGAGTACCGGCTGGACCAGGTGAAGCTGAAGCTCAGCGCTGTCCGGGACAGCATCTGTGGGAAGCGGGTGGTTCTGGTGGACGACTCTATCGTCCGGGGTACCACCAGTGGGCGGATCGTTGGGCTTCTAAGGGATGCTGGAGCAAAGGAAATCCATCTGCGGGTGTCTGCACCGCCATTTCTGAATCCTTGCTACTATGGCACAGATATTGATTCCCGCAGCAATCTGATTGCCTGCCATCACACCACAGAGGAAATAGCTAAAATCATCAATGTGGATTCCCTGGGATATCTGCCGGTTTCCGCCCTGAGGCAGCTGACGGGATTTGACGGTTGCTGTGATGCCTGCTTTACTGGAAGTTATCCTACGCCAGTCCCTGCTGATAACCGGAAAGATCGATTTGAGCGGAAGTTGTCAGAACGAAAAACCTGATGTCTTAAGTGGAAATAAAATGCCGAAGCCGTCCGGCCCAGCCGTAACCTGCTGGAGGTACAAGTATTCAAGTGGCTGGATGGTGCCTACCTGGAGAATGAGAATCAGGACTGTGACCGTTGCGGTACCCTGGGCGCGGCAGGACAGTCGGCTCACCAAAAGTGGAAAACTTAAGCTACATGCTTCAATAAGAATAAATCTCACATTTCCCCTTGACAACATCTTTAGAATGACCCCATCGAGGGGTCATGCACAATCAGATGATACGCGGCCACTCGATGTGGCCGTGTATCATCCAGGGAGTCTTGAACCGTAGGTTCAAGCGCGTTTTTGCCTACTTTTGCCGCGCGGCAAAAGTAGGCGCAGGGTCCGGGGGCGCGCAGCCCCCGGGCCGATTCGAGAAGAATCCACCGCTCGCCGGAGGCGGCGAAGATGAGATAAATAAAGGATTGAGATACAAAAAGCGGAGCGGCCCGCAGGGCCGCAGATCAAATTCCCCCTTGACAACGCAAGGTACTGTGTGTTACGATATACTAGACGGAGGTGATATATTGAACATCGACGACTGGCGTTCCCAGCTCAAGCGGGGAACCCTCGAATTCTGCATCCTGCTGATGATCCAAAAAGGAGAATGCTACGGCTACGAAATGATCTCCCGCTTGGAAAAAAGCCCCATCCTGGCGGCAAAAGAAAGCACTATCTACCCGCTGCTGCGGCGGCTGCTGAAGGAGGGGCTTCTGGCCTCCTGTTGGAGGGACTCGGCGGAGGGACTGCCGCCGCGAAAATACTACGCCCTGACGGATAAAGGCCGGGACTGCCTGTCCGCCATGCGCAGCGAATGGGACAGCCTGCTGTCCGCTATTGAAGAAATCAAGGGGGAATCATAAAGATGGACAAACTTTTGGACCAGTATCTGGAGGACGTGGACCGCAGCCTCCGGCCTATGCCCGCCTCGGAGCGGGTGGACATCGTCAAGGAGATTAAGAGCGAGCTGCTGGAGCTGGAGGCCCAGGGCCTGGGGCCGGAGGAAATCGTCTCCCGGCTGGGCGGGCCCAGGGAGCTGGCGGCGGCCTATCTGAGCGACGCCATCGTGAAAAATCCCCGATTCAGCTTCCGGCGGCTGGGAGCCGTGGCGGCGTTTTACAGCCTGGCAGGGCTGGGGGGCATGATCGTACTGCCGGCCACCAGCATTATGGCGGTGACGTTCCTGCTCTGCGGGGCCGTGCTCCCCGCAGTGGGACTGCTGTCCTTTCTGGCCTCCCTGGTGGGAATCGAGGTCCCTTGGGTCGTCATGCAGCTGGGCGGCTGGACTGCGCCGCCGGCCCTGGCGTTCCCGATCTCGGCTGTGGTGGGACTGCTGCTGCTTCTGGCGGGCTGGGGAATGTGGAAGCTTACCGTCCGCTTCGTCCGCCTGGTGGGCGAGAAACGGCGGAGCCTGGCGTAAAATG
>OFFK01001241.1_pt1 | contig 18842 bp, 16 predicted proteins | sample 1521361 | NCBI WGS metagenome assembly OFFK01 (sample SAMEA3504096, study PRJEB24116) | mouse gut metagenome | biome: mouse gut; feature: mouse-associated habitat; material: faeces | place: Denmark | collected 2011
AACGATTTCACTTGCCGTGAAACCAGACTGCATAACGCTGACTGGTTCAATCGCAAGATTACATTAGGCAGTATTCAGCGTTATGCAGTATAACAATGTCCAGACGGACTGGCAGCGTTTCACAACACTGCTCTCTGCCGGTATCATCAACGGCTTTACAGGCAAGAGCGGCACCGTCACAGAGCCGAAACACGGCCCCAACAGACTTGCCCGACAAAGGAGAACTGTCATACCAGCAACCCTGCCACAAAGCTGGATGTGCATCCCGTGGGCCTTCCTGGTCGAGCGCATGATTGCCGCAGGCAGGTATTTTCCGGTGATTTTGCAGTTATTACCCATGGACAGGGCGATTTATGGCAGAAGTTTCACACAAAGATGGTATCTCTGGCAGAAAACCTTGAATTTATATGGAAAAAATTTCAAAAAAACGCACGCAGCCGATTGACACCAGAGGGAATGGAGGAACACCCTGATCTGCAGGGCCGGGCAGTCTGTTTCCGCGACTTTGTGGGGCATCGGAGACGGATGTACGATGACAGCGGCCATGGAACCCATGTCTGCGGGATTCTGTGCGGAAACGGCAGATTGTCGGGAGGGCGCTACCGGGGGATGGCGCCGGGGGCCAGGCTGGCTGTGGGAAAGGTGCTGGACTGGAAAGGGGACGGCTCTACGGAGGCCATGCTGGAGGGGCTGGACTGGGTGCTGCGGATCAGGCGGGAATACGGGATACGGATCGTGAACATTTCCGTGGGGATAGGGAGCCTGGAGGAGCAGGGGAAGGAGACGGCCCTGCGGGACAAGGTAGAGGAACTGTGGGCCAGCGGGCTGCTGGTGGTCTGCGCGGCGGGCAACAAGGGGCCCGGAGACGGCAGCATCTCCGCCGTGGGAGGGGGCAGCGTGGTGACGGTGGGCTGTTATGATGGCAGCTATGCTTTGGGGAATCCCCGCAGCTGTGAATTGTATTCGGGCAGGGGGATGTCCGGGAGCCTGATACGCAAGCCGAACCTGGTGGCCCCCGGCACGGACATTGTTTCCTGTAATCTTGATCATCGGAATCATTACGGCAGGGCAGGGACCCTGTATGTGGCCAAAAGCGGCACGTCCATGGCTACCCCCGTGGTGTCGGGGGCGGCCGCGCTGGCTTTTCAGAAATTTCCGGATATGACCAACGAAGAATGCAAACAGAAGCTGCAGTTCACGGCCACGGATCTGGGGCTTCCCTGGAACAGGCAGGGCTGGGGGCTGCTGAATGTGGAGAGGCTGTTGGACAGATGAATGTCCGGCAGCCGTATTCCTTAATTTTGTGAAAAAAGCATTGACAGGGACTTCATGATTGTATACAATGATACAGATGCGGGAACTGAAAGACAAAGGACAACCGGCCGCATGGCGAAAAGGAGTGGGACTATGAGAGACAACGAGACATTTCAGAATCGTCCGATTACCATGAACAACCACAACAATCTGCTGGAAATCGAGGAGCATATGTACATCCTGGATGATGTAAAGAAGCCCAATGTATTCCGCAATATGTTCCCCTATTCTGAGATTCCGAAGATTCCGTTCAATGACAGGATCGTGCCCCACAATATGCCGAAGGAGATCTGGATCACGGACACGACCTTCCGGGACGGACAGCAGTCCAGAGCGCCGTACACCACGGAGCAGATTGTGACGATATATGACTATCTGCATAGGCTGGGAGGCCCTAACGGCTTGATTCGCGCCAGCGAGTTTTTCCTATACAGCAAGAAGGACAGGGACGCCGTGTACAAGTGCATGGAGAAAGGGTACCGCTTTCCGGAGGTTACCAGCTGGATTCGGGCCAGCAGGGAGGACTTCAAGCTGGTGAAGGAGATTGGCATGAAGGAGACGGGCATTTTGGTCAGCTGCTCGGACTATCATATCTTCCTGAAGCTGAAGATGACCAGGCGTCAGGCCATGGAACACTACATAAGCGTAATCAAAGAGTGCCTGGAGGAGGGAATCAGCCCCCGATGCCATCTGGAGGACATCACCAGGGCGGACATCTATGGCTATGTGGTTCCGTTCTGTCTGGAACTGATGAAGCTCATGGAGGAGTATGGGATACCAATCAAGATACGTGCCTGCGATACCATGGGATACGGGGTCAATTATCCCGGGGCGGTGATTCCCAGGAGCGTCCAGGGCATCGTCTATGCAATACATACCCATGCGGGGGTGCCGCATGCGCTGATTGAGTGGCACGGGCACAATGATTTCTACAAGGCGGTGTCCAACTCCACCACGGCTTGGCTGTACGGCTGTTCCGGAATCAATACGTCGCTGTTCGGCATCGGGGAGAGGACAGGCAATACGCCCCTGGAGGCCATGGTGTTCGAGTACGCCCAGCTGAAGGGCGACCTGAACGGGATGGACACTACGGTGATCACGGAGCTGGCAGAGTACTATGAGAGGGAGATAGGGTACCAGATTCCGCCCAGGACGCCTTTCGTGGGAAAGAACTTCAACGTGACCCGGGCGGGGATACATGCGGACGGATTGCTGAAGAACGAGGAGATCTACAATATTTTTGATACAGAGAAGTTCCTGAACAGGCCGGTGCTCTGCGCGGTGTCCAATACTTCTGGCCTGGCGGGCATTGCCCACTGGATCAATACCTATTATAAGCTGAAGGACGAGGAGCAGGTGGAAAAGGGCTCTGAGCTGGTGACGGAGATTAAGAGGTGGGTGGACGAGGAATATGCGGGAGGCCGCGTCACGGTGATGACGGATGAGGAAATGGTGGCCTGTGTGGACCGCGTCTGCCGGGAGAAGGACATTTCGCTGGGAGCGGCTTCAAAGAATCGGTAAGCTGAAAAGAATCCGCCTTGCGGCGGCAGGAGGTTGTGACGAAGGGAAATGGGTAATTATGACGTAAAGCAGGAGGTAACGGACAAGTACTCCCTGCGGGGTCGTGTATTCAACAAGCTGCGGGACGATATCCTCAGCGGGAAATACGAGGAACATGAGGAACTGAAGGAGGTGGCCATCGGCGAGGAGATGGGCGTCAGCCGGACTCCGGTGCGGGAGGCCTTCCGGCAGCTGGAGCTGGAGGGGCTGATTCAGATCATCCCCAACAAGGGGGCGTACGTCACCGGCATCACGGAGAAGGACGTGAAGGACATCTATATGATCCGCTCCCGTTTGGAGGGATTGTGCGCGCGCTGGGCCACGGCGCATATCACCGGGGAACAGATGGACGAGATGGAGGAGAATGTGTACCTGGCGGAGTTCCATGCGAAGAAAGGGCATCTGGAGCAGCTGGCGGAGCTGGACAACCGATTCCATGACATTATGTATGAGGCCTGCAACAGCAAGATTCTGGAGCGGCAGCTGAAGGATTTCCACCAGTACGTGCTGCGGGTGCGCAAAAAGACCCTGGCAAATGTGAACCGGGGGCCGAAGTCCAATGAGGAGCACAAAAATATCATGGAGGCCATCAAGGCGGGGGATGGGGATTTGGCAGAGCGCCTGGCCCACCAGCATATGATCAATGCCTACGAGAACATGGTCAAAAATGGCCTGCGGGAGGCATATGTCAGAGATGATATGGGATAGGGTTTGGAAATGTCACCAGCTAACTTAATACAGCGTCTGCTCCGCATGGCACCAGCCCATGTCCGGGTACTGGCGGGGCAGATGCGGAACTAAACTAGGAGGATTGAAAAGTGGACAAGATTAAGATGACGACCCCTTTGGTAGAGATGGACGGCGATGAGATGACGAGGATTCTCTGGCAGATGATCAAGGAGGAGCTGCTGCTCCCTTACATCGATTTGAAGACAGAGTATTACGACTTAGGCCTGGAGCACAGGAATGCCACCAATGACCAGGTCACGGTGGATTCCGCCAATGCCACATTGAAGTACGGCGTTGCCGTGAAGTGCGCCACCATAACCCCCAATGGGGCCAGGATGAAGGAGTATGACCTGAAGGAGATGTGGAAGAGCCCCAACGGCACCATCCGTGCGATATTGGACGGCACTGTGTTCCGGGCCCCCATCCTGGTGAAGGGCATCGTCCCCTATGTGAAGAACTGGACGAAGCCCATCACGATTGCCAGACATGCCTATGGGGACGTCTATAAGAATACAGAAATCAAAGTGCCCGGGCCCGGCAGGGCGGAACTGGTGTTCACTGCCCAGGACGGCACCGAGACAAGGGAACTGATTCACGAGTTCAAGGGAGCCGGGATTCTGCAGGGCATCCACAACACGGAGCAGTCCATCAGCAGCTTTGCCAGAGCCTGCTTCGGATATGCCATAGACACCAGGCAGGATCTGTGGTTCTCCACCAAGGATACCATATCCAAGAAATATGATCATACGTTCAAGGATATCTTCCAGGAAATCTATGACGCTGAATTCAGGCAGAAGTTTGAGGAGCTGGGCATTGAATATTTCTATACCCTGATTGACGATGCGGTGGCCAGGGTGATTCGTTCCGAGGGCGGATTCATCTGGGCCTGCAAGAACTATGACGGGGACGTGATGTCGGATATGGTGGCTACGGCTTACGGCGATTTGTCCATGATGACCTCCGTGCTGGTGTCCCCCAGCGGCGTCTATGAATATGAGGCGGCCCATGGGACCGTGCAGCGCCATTATTATAAGCATCTGAAAGGAGAGGAGACTTCCACCAACTCTATTGCCACTATCTTCGCGTGGACAGGGGCCCTGAGAAAGCGTGGAGAGCTGGACGGCAATGATGCGCTTGCGGCATTTGCCGGAAAGCTGGAGCAGGCCTGCATCAAGACTGTGGAGGACGGCAAGATGACTAAGAGCCTGTCGCTGATTTCCACCTGCGAGAATCCTGTCATCCTGAACAGCCTGGGCTTCATCAAGGCCATCCGGGAGACCCTGGACAGTCTGCTGTGACAGTGATGAAAGATTGCATAAAAACCGGATAAGGGACAAAAATAGCGGGAATCCATGCGAATGTACGTTCGAATGGATTCCCGTTTAAAACCTTCTCCGCAGAAGGAAAAAATCAGAACCTTAGGAAGCTTGGCGCTTTATCGTTTCGACATCTCGTTCGAGACAGTCCATCCGTGACTTCAGGCCGGATATCTGCACTTCATACAGAATGGATTTGTCTTGTACCCGAATCGCCGCATTCAGTTTGTCGATGATATTCAAGTGGTTCTCGGCAAGAATCTGAATGTTGTGATTGGTTTCGTTCTCAAGCTTCAGGGAGAGTTCCGCCAGCTTCTGGTTTGAAGATGCCATGGCCTCCTTAAGTACCTGGACATCGCCATTGAGTATCTGTACTTTTTCCTTGAGCACCTGGACGTCGTCCTTGAGCACCTGGACGTCGTCCTTGAGCACCTGGACGTCGTCCTTGAGCGCCTGGACATCGTCCTTGAGCGCCTGGACGTCGTCCTTGAGCACCTGGATGTCGTCCTTGAGCACCTGGACGTCGTCCTTGAGCACCTGGACATCGTCCTTGAGCATTCTGACATCTGTCTTGAGCTCGTGTATGTCATCTTTCATGACATGCATGTCATGCTTTATCTCTTGTATGTTTTTGGCCATTTCTAAAAGCAGTTCTGTGTCAGTCATATGACATACCTCCTTAACGTATTTTTCTGGATGCCCACTCCAGATTGCTATATTATATCGACAAAATTCGCGCCTGTCAATGGACAAATTCATTCCGCAAGTACTTCCCACTCCAGGTACAGCTGCTCCAGTTCCTTCAGGATATCCGCCTGCTCGGTGGTCAGCTCCTGGAGCCGGGCCGCCTGGGTGGCGATTTCCGGATTGGACATCAGCCTGCCGATCTCCTGGCTCCGGTCTTCCAGCTGGGCGATTTTTTCCTCGCATTTCTTTAAGGCATTCTCTTTCTTGCGCAGCCGGGCCTGCTCCTCCTTCTTGGCCAGCCAGTCCTGCTTTGCCTCGGAATCCGTAGACTTTGGGCCGGAGGAGGGATTGGGCTGCACCATGGGCCTGACGGCCGGGTTCCCGGCAGAAGACGAGCCGGGGACAGAAGCGCCGCCTCCCGAAGCGGAGCTTCCGCCCGGGGCCGCGTTCACAGCCGCCATCACATCCTCCCGCTTTTCCAGATAGTAGTCGTAGTTGCCGATATAGTTCACGAACTGCCGGGCCGTCAGGTCCAATATCCGATGGGCTGTCCTGTTGATGAAATACCGGTCATGGGACACGTACAGCACAGTGCCCTCATAGCTGTTCAGGGCGTCCTCCAGGATTTCTTTGGACATGATGTCCAGATGGTTGGTGGGTTCGTCCAGAATCAGGAAATTGGCGTTGCCCAGCATCAGCTTGGCCAGAGAGACGCGCCCTCTTTCCCCGCCGCTCAGGTCATCGATGCGCTTGAAGACATCGTCCCCGGTAAACAGGAAAGCGGCAAGAAGATTGCGGATTTCCGTAGTGGTGAGGGTGGGATAGTCATCGGAAAGCTCCTCAAGCAGCGTCTTTTCGCTGTGCAGCACATGATGCTCCTGATCATAGTAGCCGATCTCCACGTTGGTGCCCAGCCGGAAGCTGCCGCTGTCCGGCGTGACCAGGCGGTTCAGGATTTTCAGCAGCGTCGTCTTTCCGGTGCCGTTGTCGCCGATGATGGCCACATGCTCGCCGCGCTTGATCTCAAAGTCCACATGCCGGAAGAGGACCTGGCTGCCGAAGGACTTGCCCAGGTCTTCCACGGTGAGCACATCATTCCCGCTCTGCCTGCGGGGCGTGAGCTTGATGCGCATGTCCGTGCGGACTTCCGTGGGCTTTTCCAGCACATCTATTTTTTCCAGCAGCTTCTCCCGGCTTTCGGCCCGCCGGATGGATTTCTCCCGGTTGAAGGAGCGGAGCTTCTCGATGACTTCCTCATGGTGCCGGATTTCCCGCTGCTGGTTCAGGTATGCGTTCATGGCAGCCTTCCGCAGCTGTTCTTTTTTCACGGCGTAGTCGGAATAATTCCCGAGGAAAGTGGTGGACACGGTCTGGTCGATCTCGATGACCTTGGTGGCAATCCGGTTCAGGAAATAGCGGTCATGGGAGACCACGATCACAGCACCTTTGTAATTCAGCAGATAAGTCTCCAGCCAGGCGATGGAGTTCATGTCCAGATGGTTGGTGGGCTCGTCCAGGATGATCAGCTCCGGCCCCTGCAGAAGGAGCTTGCTCAAAGCCACCCGGGTCTTCTGGCCGCCGGAAAGGGTGGACACGGGCTTCTGGAATTCCGCCTCCGCGAAGCCCAGTCCTTTCAGCACGCCGACGATTTCGCTTTTATAGGCATATCCGCCCCCGGATTCGAAGGCGTGGGTCAGGGAGTCGTACTGACGCATCAGGGTCTCCAGGCTGTTCCCCTGGGCTGTCTGCATGGAAAGCTCACATGCGCGGATGCGGTCTTCCAGGTCGATCAGTTTCTGCTTGACGGACAGGAGCTCCTCATAGATTGTCTTCGCGGTGTCCACCGCGTCGTCCTGGGCCAGATAGCCGAAGGTCTTGCCTCTGGCCATGGTCACGCTGCCCTGGTCAGGCTGCATCTGGCCCACCAGGATGCGCAGCAGGGTGGTCTTGCCCGCCCCGTTGATGCCCACGATGGCGGCTTTCTCGTAGTCTTCTATATGGAAGCTGACATTTGCCAGCACCTGGTTCTCCAGAAACGCTTTGCTTATATTGTGACAAGACAGTATCATGGGTATAGTCCTTTCGTCTCAGGTAGTTTTTTCGCCTTTTTATTTTACTTTGGAAAAGCGGAACTGTCAATGCGGCGAAAAAGGATTTGCGCGAATGGGCAAGTTGTAATAAAATAGAAAGAAGAGACAAAGGCATGCAGGTCAAAATCAAGAGAACGGGAGAAAGGGGAACGGATGGAAGAGAACGCGTATATCCATGTGGATGACAAGACTTTGAAGGACATAGACGAGAAAATGCCCCCCGAGGAAGAACTGCAGGATCTGGCGGAGTTCTTCAAGGTATTCGGGGACGGGACCCGTCTGAAGATACTTTATGTGCTGCTGAGCACGGAGATGTGCGTCTATGACATCGCGGCGGTCCTTGGAATGTCCCAGTCGGCGATTTCCCACCAGCTGCGGGTGCTGAAGCAGATGGACCTGGTGAAGAACCGCCGGGAGGGCAAGACCATCTTTTATTCCCTGGCGGATTCTCATATCGTGACGATCCTGAGCCAGGGATTGGACCACATCGAAGAGTGAGCGGTTTTCTGCGGGGCTTTCGCCAGCGGTGCCGATTCGGAACCCCGGCGCGGCGAAGAGAGGCCGCGCCGGGCGCTGCCCCAGACACAGAACATCAGTTCGATGCCGCCGTCCTGGCTGCCTCGAAGACTTCGTAACTGCTGCTTCCCAGCGGAGAGTGGTAAATCGTGGCAGTGTCCCGGAAGTCCTGGAAATACACATACTGGGAGGTCATGCTGATGTGGTGGTACACGCCGCTGGCGATGACAGTGGCGTTGCTGCCGTCTGTGCGCATGCATTTCAGGGCGGCGTCCGTGCCGTTCGTCTGGTAATAGATATAGCCGCCGCCCAGGTTGAAGCAGTCCACCCTCTCCTGGGCCAGCACCTCGATCACATCCTGGGACAGGGAGTAGCGGCACAGCCTGTAATCATTGGCCACGTCCATATAATAGACATAGTCCCCCTCCAGGATCGGATACCACAGATTGCCCCGCCAGATTTCCCGGACCACATCCGTGGCGGTGTCCAGAGCGTGGAGATAATGATTGCCCTGGGTGCCGTTATAATAGATGATGCCGTTCTCCGCGCAGGCAGGGTTGATTTCATATTCGGCCAGGTTCACCCGGTCGGAATTGTCCATCTTGACCTTGAAGAAAGAGGGGCCGGAGCCGGACGCGGACAGCACATACAGATAATTGTCCACCAGCTGGGCAGTCACCACCACCTCCGTGGTCAGGGCCTCGGAATTGCTGCCGTTGAGCCTGGCGCGCTGGAGGGCGTGCAACCCCAGTTCGCCGGAGAAGCCGGCGTTATCGTAGGAGATGCCTGTATGGTAATAATACAGATACTTGCCCCCGGCCAGGATGTTGCGGACATCCAGGGAATTCAGCCTGCGGATGTCGCTTTCGTCCGGATTCATGGCGAAGAGTCCGCCGCCGTCAAAGGAATTGAGGAAATAGACGGTGCCGTCATATTCGCAGAAGCGACCGTCATTGTTCAGGTTGCCGGCAGTATTGCCCACGGTGCCCTCCGGATTCATGACGATGCGCTGGGAGAGCATCAGAAGGGCTCCGATGCCGATGATCAGGGCGACGATGATGATTCCCAGTGTGATTTTTACGGATTTCTTTAGTCTCATGTTTGTTTTTTACCTCCCGGCCTATTGGCTTGCAATTGATTCATCATTATTTTACACCCCTTTTTGCTTGCTATCAAGATTGTTTTGGTATAAGATAGAAAAAAGGTTAAAGATAAAGGAGTCGTCAACATGGATTTGATGGAGCTGAGGGAACAGATAGATGGCATAGACGCGCAGATCGTGGCGCTTTTCGAGCAGCGCATGGATATCAGCAGGCAGGTGGCGGAGTACAAGATTTCCACGGGGAAAAGGATCTTCGATAAGCAGCGGGAGACGGAGAAGCTGGCGAAGGCGCGCGCGCTTGCCCAAGATGAATTCAACGGCTTCTGCATCGTGGAGCTTTTCGAGCAGATCATGTCCATGAGCAGGAAGCTTCAATATCGGCTGCTGATGGAGCGGGGGAAGCTGGAGCGGCTGCCTTTCATCGGCGTGGAGGAGCTGGAGGTGGACAGGGCGAGGGTAGTGTTCCAGGGGGCAGACGGCGCTTATTCCCAGGCGGCCATGATGCAGTATTTCGGGAACCAGATAGACAGCTTCCATGTGGATACCTTCCGGGACGCCATGAATTCTATCGACGAGGGCAGCGCGGATTTCGCGGTGCTCCCCATCGAGAATTCCACGGCGGGCATCGTCAGCGAGATTTACGATCTGCTGCAGGAATATGAGAATTATATCGTGGGAGAGCAGATCATCCGGATAGAGCACTGCCTGCTGGGCGTGCCGGGGGCAGGGCTGGAGGACATCCGGACAGTGTATTCCCATCCCCAGTCCCTGATGCAGAGCGCGAAATACCTGGCCGCCCACGACTGGCGGCAGATCAGCATGCAGAACAATGCCTTCGCGGCGAAGAAGGTGGCGGACGAGCAGGACAGATCCCAGGCCGCCATCGCCGGCGAGCACGCGGCGAATATCTATGGATTGGAGGTGCTGCAGCGGAAAGTGAACCATTCCGGCACCAATTCCACCCGGTTCATCATCGTAAGCGGGCAGAAGATATTCCGCAGGGACGCGAAAAAAATCAGCATCTGCTTTGAGGTGCCTCATGAGAGCGGTTCCCTGTACCATATCCTGTCCCATTTCATCTATAATAATCTGAACATGACGAAGATTGAGAGCCGCCCCATCGAGGACAGGAACTGGGAGTACCGTTTCTTTATAGATTTCGAGGGCAATCTGGCGGACGGCGCAGTGAAGAACGCCCTGGGCGGGCTTCGGGAAGAGGCACGGAACATGAAGATTCTGGGAAACTATTAGGCTGTGGGGTGCACTGGGGGAACGCCAGAGGCGGCTGAGAGGGAGAGCCGCCCCGGGAGTGGCCCCAGTCAGCGGCTGAGAGGGAGAGCCGCCCCGGGACGGGCGCAATTGAGGAAGAATGCTGCGGCCTGGAATCGGGGAATGAGAGGAAGCACAGGATGAGAGAACAGGAATTGATTGTATACAGGACATTTCAGGACGGAGAACTGCTGGCGGACATGGCCTGGCTGATGGCCCACTATGAGGAGGCCGGCAGGGGGGAGGCGCTCGCGGCGGGGAGAATCTGCACGGTGGAGGCCGTGAGGGCGCTTTTTTATGACTGCATCCACCGGCTGATAGAGCTGGCGGGCACCTATGGCTTCCACGGCAATCTGTGGCACTGCTACCTGGCCAATCTGCTGGTGAACGATGAGAACAGCTACAGCTGCGGCTGCGAGATCCGCGGCGGGATAGAGGGCACCATCAACGAGGCGGTGCTCCATGACATTGTGATTTTCAAAGAGTTTTATGACTATGATTTCGACCCCATATGTGAAAGGCTCCACGTGCCGGAGTTTGCACTGATTGAGGCTTACGAGAGCAGCAGCCTGGAGAGCAAGGTCTACAATACCAGGATCTGTGCCCGCATCTGCGAGCTGGCTGAGAATTTTTGCCGGGACAGTACGCCGGAGGAGATGAAGGATACCCTGACCCGCTTCTATCAGGAGTACGGCGTCGGCAAGTTCGGTCTCCACAAATCCTTCCGCATCGTCCATGGGGCGGCGCAGGGAACAAAGGGCGTTTCCTGGAAGCAGGGCACAGGGCAGAACACATGTTCTGGAATGCGGATCGAGCCAATCCTGAACATCGCCCATGTGAACCTGGACGATCTGGTGGGCTGCGAACTGCAGAAAAAGAAGCTGCGGGACAACACGGAAGCGTTCGTGTCAGGTAGGAAAGCCAACAACTGCCTGCTGTTCGGCGATGCGGGCACGGGAAAGTCCTCCTGCATCAAGGCCATCGCCAACGAGTATTACCACAGGGGCCTTCGCATCATAGAGGTGTATAAGCACCAGTTCCAGGATCTGAACGAAGTCATCAGCCAGATAAAGAACCGTAACTACAAGTTCATCATCTTCATGGACGATTTGAGCTTCGAGGATTTTGAGATTGAATATAAATATCTCAAGGCCGTCATTGAGGGCGGGCTGGAGAGGAAGCCGGAGAATGTGCTGATTTACGCCACATCCAACCGCCGTCATCTCATCCGTGAGAACTACGGCGACAAAAACGAGGACGGCCATCTTCCGGACATCCGGCAGGACATGCACACCAGCGATACTGTGCAGGAGAAGCTGTCCCTGGTATATCGCTTCGGCGTCACCATTTATTTCGGTGCCCCCGACAAGAAGCAGTTCCAGGGCATCGTAAAGGCTCTGGCGGACAGATACGGAATCCGGCGGCCGCCGGAGGAGCTGCTCCTGGAGGCCAACAAATGGGAACTGTCCCACGGAGGCCTCTCCGGCAGGACAGCCCAGCAATTCATAGACTATATATTGGGGGATGCGGAACTGGAATAGGAGGTGATTTTTTATGGGGATTAGGACTTTTGCTGCCATAGATGTAGGCAGCTACGAGCTGACGATCAAGATATTCGAGTTCTCCGGGAAGCATAACATGCGGGAGATTGACTGCGTCAGCAAGCGCCTGGACCTGGGCTCGGATACCTACGCTATGGGCAAGATTGGCAATGAGAAAATGGACGAGCTGTGCCGGACCCTGAAAGATTTTTCCGATATCATGAAGGCCTATAAGGTGGAGGACTACAAGGCCTATGCCACCAGCGCCATCCGGGAGACGGAGAACACCACGATCGTCCAGGACAGGATAGCCCAGCGCACAGGCATCAATGTGGAAATCCTGAGCAATTCCGAGCAGCGTTTCATGGACTACAAATCCGTTGCCTCCAAGGGCGAAGGCTTCCGGAAAGTCATCGAGGAGAAGACGGCGATTCTGGACATTGGGGGCGGCAGCATCCAGCTGTCCCTGTTCGACAACGATACTTTGGTGTCCACGCAGAACGTACGTCTGGGAGTTCTGCGGATTCAGGACTACCTGAACCGCTTTTCCGCCAAGAGCACCCAGATAGAGGAGCTGATCTACGAGATGGCCATGGCCAGGCTGGATACCTATGAGAAGCTGTATCTGAAGGACAGGGAGATACAGACGCTGATTGTCGTGGACGATTATCTCTCCCCCTGGGCGGTGCGAAAGCGCGGAGGAGACAGCGGGAAGGCGGTTCTGGAGGAGAAGGATTTCGACGTGCTGTATGAAAAGCTGCGGGACCGGAACCTGGCCCAGGCCGCATCCGACATGGACCTGCCGGAGGAGCGGATTCCGCTGGTGTTCATCAGCGCCGTTTTGATAAAATGCATCGCAAAGCTCATGGGGGTCAGGCGCATCTGGGCGCCGGGGGTGACGCTCTGCGACGGGATTGCCTATGAATACGCGGAGAAGAACAAGATGTTCCGGGGCGAGCATGATTTCGAGAAGGATATCATTGCCTGCGCCTTCAATATCAGCAAGCGCTATATGGTGAGCAGAAAGCGCTCGGAGGCGTTGGACAACATTGCCACGACCATCTTCGACAGCATCAGGAAAGTGCACGGGCTGGGCAAGCGGGAGCGGCTCTATCTGCGCCTGGCTGCCATCCTCCACGACTGCGGGAAGTATATCAGCCTGGTGAATACCGGGGAGACCTCCTACCTGATCATCATGGGCACGGAGATCATCGGCCTGTCCCATCAGGAGCGGGAAATCGTGGCCAATGTAGTCCGGTTCAACCACAGCAGGTTCATCTACGATTTACAGCGAACAGGCAGCCTGGAGCGGGAGGCTTTCCTGGTGGTGGCGAAGCTGACGGCCATCCTGCGCCTGGCCAGCTGCCTGGACAGGAGCCATAAGCAGAAGCTGAAAGGCCTGAGGGCGTTGCTGAAGGACGCGCAGCTGGTCCTGACCGTGGACACCCAGGAGGACGTCACTCTGGAGAAGGGGTTTGTGGAGGCCAATGGGGACTTCTTCAAGGAAGTGTTCAGCGTGGAACCGGTGTTGAAGCAGAGAAAAACATTTTGAGACAGGTGAGAATGATGGGTGAAATCGATTTTTATGATCCACAGTATTATACGAACAGGGAATTGAGCTGGGTCCTGTTCGACCACAGAGTGCTGAACGAGGCCAGGGACAAGACCACGCTTCTGTTCGAGCGGCTGAAGTTCCTGAGCATCACGGCTTCGAATCTGGACGAATTCTTCATGATCCGCATCGCGTCCCTGTGGGACATGGTGCATGCGAAATACCAGAAGACGGATATCGCGGGGCTGACTCCCAGGGAGCAGCTGGGAATCCTGAGCGTTGCCGTCCATGAACTGGTGGAGCTGCAGTACTCTACCTACAACCGTTCTCTGGTGCCCAAGCTGAAGCAGAACGGGCTGCAGATTGTTGCCAGGCATGAGGACCTGACGAAGAAAGAGACTGCTTTCGTAGATAAATATTTCGAGGAGAATGTCTATCCGGTGCTGACGCCCATGGCGGTGGACTCCTCCAGGCCTTTTCCGCTGATACGGAACAAGACCCTGAACATCGCTGCCCTGGTGCGCAAAAAGGACATCGGCGAGGAACTGGAGTTCGCCATGGTGCAGGTGCCCAGCGTGCTCAGCCGTATCATAGAGCTTCCCTCCGAGGGGAAACTGAGGAAAATCATCTTCCTGGAGGAGATCATCGAGAGGAACATGCACAAGCTGTTCCTGAATTATGACATCGTGTGCGCATATCCGTTCAGAATCATGCGGAATGCCGACCTTACCATCGAGGAGGACGAGGCGGCGGACCTTCTGAAGGAAATCGAGAAACAGCTCAAGAAACGCCAGTGGGGAGAGGCTATCCGGCTGGAGGTGGCGGCCCATTGCGACAAGAGGCTGCTGCGCATCCTGGAGGAAGAGCTGCGCATAGAGGAAGGCAATCTCTACTTCATCGATGGCCCGCTGGATTTGACGGTGCTGATGAAGCTGTATGGGCTGGAGGGCTTCGACCATCTGAAGGCGGCCAAATATACGCCCCAGCCGGTGCCCCAGCTGCCGCCGGGGTGCAGGATCTTCGATGAGATCCGCAAGGGGGATATCCTGCTCCATCATCCCTACCAGACCTTTGAGCCGGTGGTGGAGTTCATCCGCCAGGCAGCCAGGGATCCGGAAGTCCTGGCCATCAAGCAGACCCTGTACCGGGTCAGCGGCAATTCTCCAATCATCGCGGCCCTGGCCCTGGCCGCCGAGAACGGCAAACAGGTGTCGGTGCTGGTGGAGCTGAAGGCCCGCTTCGACGAGGAGAACAATATCGTATGGGCCAGGATGCTGGAGAAAGCGGGCTGCCATGTGATCTACGGTCTGGTGGGGCTGAAGACCCACAGTAAGATCACGCTGGTGGTGCGCCGGGAGGAGGACGGCATCCGCCGGTATGTGCATCTGGGCACAGGCAACTACAACGATGCCACGGCCAAGCTTTATACGGACATGGGACTGCTGACCTGTTCCGAGGCCATCGGGCAGGATGCCACGGCAGTGTTCAATATGCTGTCGGGATATTCCGAGCCGCTGGTGTGGAACAAGCTGTCTCTGGCGCCTCTGTGGCTGAAGGACCGCTTCCTTGCCCTGATAGACAGGGAGAAGAAATTCGCCATGGAGGGAAGACGGGCCCACATCATCGCCAAGATGAACTCCCTCTGCGACCAGGATGTGATCGCGGCGCTGTATGAGGCGGCGGCGGCAGGGGTGAAGATTGAGCTGATCGTCCGGGGCATCTGCTGCCTGAAGACGGGCATAAAGGGGGTCAGCGAGAATATCACCGTGCGCTCCATCGTGGGCAATTTCCTGGAGCATGGCCGGATTTTCTACTTTGAGAACGACGAGCACTATGAAATCTACTGCGGCAGCGCGGACTGGATGCCCCGGAACCTGGAGAGGCGGGTGGAAATCCTGTTTCCGGTGGAGCGGCCGGAACTGAAGGAGAAGCTGCTGCACATTCTGCGCAGCCAGCTGGACGACAATGTGAAGGCCTCTGTGCTGCAGGCGGACGGGACTTATGTGAAGGCAAGCAAGAGAGGCCGGCCCGCCCATTGTTCCCAGGAGGCGTTCTGCCGCGAGGCGGTAGCGGAGGCGAAGAAGATGTCCGTGGAGGAGGAACAGATGACGCGGATATTCATTCCGGAGACCCATCATGAAAGCGTATGAGAAAAGGAGGCCGCACAGGGCGGAAGCCGCTTATAGCGGAAGCCGCTTATAGCGGCTGGAGGTTTGCATGAAAATAGTATTGGCATCGGCTTCTCCGCGCAGGAGAGAGCTGCTTGAGCAGATTGGGCTTCCCTTTGAGGTAAGGGTGAGCGATGTGGAGGAAAAAGCCGCCGTCTTGGATCCGGGGCAGTTGGTGGAGGAGCTGTCACGTCAGAAAGCGGAAGCTGTGTTGGCGGCCCTGGAGGAGGCTGCGGAAGACACTATCGTAATCGGCGCGGATACAGTGGTGGCGCTGGAGGGACATATCCTGGGCAAGCCCGCAGATTCAGAGGATGCGGCGGGGATGCTGGAAGGACTTTCCGGGAAGAGCCATGAGGTGTACACGGGGGTGACGCTGCTGTACCGTCCGGCTGCCGGAGAAAGCGGCGGAAGCGAGATATGCCGCAAAACATTTTACGAGAGGACGAAAGTCTCTTTCTACTCTTTGACAAAGAAGGAGATATCCGATTACGTCTCCTCCGGGGAATGCCTGGACAAGGCGGGAGCCTATGGGATACAGGGCGTCTTTGCCAGATATGTCCGGGGCATTGAAGGAGATTACAATAATGTAGTAGGACTGCCGGTGGGCAGGCTCTACCAGGAAGCGAAGGAATGGATTACATGAGAAAAAAAGCAGTGATTTTCGATTTGGACGGGACGCTTTCCGATTCCATCCACAGCATCAAATACAGCGGAGACAGGACGATGGAGGCTTTTGGATACGGTCCCTTTTCCGAAGAACAGTATAAATATTTTGTGGGGGACGGCGCGGCTAATCTGGTGAAGCGGGCCCTGGCTGCGGCCGGGGACGCGGAGCTTGCGCATTTTGACGAGGCCTATGCCCTGTACCGGGAGATATTCCGGGAGAACTGCATGTACCAGGTGCGGCCATATGAGGGCATTCCGGAGCTCCTGGCAGCCCTGAAGGCCCAGAAGGTGAAGCTGGCGGTGCTCTCCAACAAGCCCCACGCCGAGACGGTCAACGTCATCGAGACTTTGTACGGCAAGGGTTATTTCGACGTGATAGAGGGACAGAAGGAGGGCATGGCCATCAAGCCAAGCCCCGACGGCGTGTTCCGGATCCTGGGGCGGCTGGAGCTTACGGCGGCGGACATCCTCTATCTGGGGGACACGGCCACGGACATGAAGACAGGCAAAAGCGCGGGCGCTTTCACGGTGGGGGCTCTCTGGGGCTTCCGGCAGCGGGAAGAGCTGGAGACGGGCGGCGCGGACGCCATCATCGAATATCCCCTGGAGCTGCTGCGCTATACCTGAGCCAGAAGGGGCGGCAGAAAGACAGAAAATAGAAAATAGAAGATGTATGACAGAAGATATTGACATAGTCGTTCAATCGTATTATCATGGGTGTAAGAACTACAGAGAAACAAAGGAGGGCAGAATGATGCAGCAATTTGACGAAGACGTATTGGAGTGTTTCCTGGAAAATCAGCGGCAACTGTTTCCCGAGAATGTGGCGGAGACGCTGGAAGAGGCGGAAGGTTTTCTGGAGGACTGCATGGCGGTGGTAGTCAATTCTGTAGAAGAGGTACTGGAATTCTTCGAGGAAGAGGGCGTGGATACTGAGGGCGTCATGGGGGAAGAGATTCTGGAGGCGGACGAGGTATTCGACATCGGCGATGGCAGATATTTAATCGTAGAGAGCTGAACGGAAAAACGGACAAAGACAAAAATAGGAAAGGCTGTCTCGGAAAACGGCTGCGGGATATCGGAAGAGAGGTATCCGGCGCGGCTGCGTTTCGTGTGACGGCCTTTTGAATATTTCAGAGATATGGGCTACGGAGCCGATGCGGCCTCCTGTGCGGCTTTCCGCAGGCCTTCCAGCACGGAATAGGGGACGAACAGCTTGCCGTACCCCACGGCCAGGTCCAGACCCGGCTTGTTGGTGCCGTGGAAATCGCTGCCGCCGCTGACTGCAAGGCCGTATTTTGCGGCCAGAGCGCGCATCCTGCGCTCGTCGGCGTCGGTGTAGGTACTGTAGATTGCCTCCAGCCCCACCAGCCCGGCCTCCTTCAGGCTGGCGGTCAGGGCGTCCAGCTGCGCGTCGCTCATGTGGTAGAGGACCGGGTGCGCCAGTATGGGGATGCCGCCCGCCGCCAGGATCAGCTCCACGGCCTGGACGGGAGTCACCTTTTTACGGGGGATATAACAGGGGCAGTCGTCTCCGATATAACGGTCAAAGGCTTCGCTCATGGTCTTCACATACCCGCGGCTGAACAGGAATTTTGCGTAATGGGCCCTGGTGATGACAGCGTCAGGGTACTCTGCCGTCAGCTCCTCATAGGAGACGGGAATGCCGTTTTTCTGCAGCAGGGCGCACATCTTCCGGTTCCTTGCGGTGCGGGAATCCACAAAGGCTTTCAGCTGCCCTGTGAAATCCTGGTTCCGGTAATCAATATACAGCCCCACGACATGCACGTCCTGTCCCATGTATTCCGTGGAAAACTCGATGCCGGGGATGACTTCCGGTGCCCTGCGCTTTGCGGCCTGTAATCCCCTGTCCTGTGACGCTTCTGCCGGAGCGCAGGCGGCCTGGTTTTGCTCCTCCCGAAGCTCCTGGGCGTATCGGATGGCTTCCTCCAATCCGTCTATGGTATCGTGGTCTGTGAGGGCGAAAGCCGCCAGCCCCTTTTCACAGGCATAATCCACCAGCTGGGTGGGCGAAAAGCTTCCGTCGGAACGATTGGAATGCACATGCAAATCTACTGTTAACATATCATACCTCTTTCCTGAAAAATTCCAAATTCTGCCCGGTTCCGGGTTTTCGGCGGCTCCCATGTGTCTCAGTTCTCGTCCTCTTCTTTGTGGGCGGTAAAGACAGTGCGCTTCCTGGCCATCTCATCGTTAGCCAGATATTCGTCGTAGGTGGTGATCTTGTCGATCAGCTTTCCGTCCGGCAGGATCTCCATAATGCGGTTGGCGGTGGTCTGCACGAACTGATGGTCGTGACAGGAGAACA
>OFFK01001243.1_pt1 | contig 18822 bp, 13 predicted proteins | sample 1521361 | NCBI WGS metagenome assembly OFFK01 (sample SAMEA3504096, study PRJEB24116) | mouse gut metagenome | biome: mouse gut; feature: mouse-associated habitat; material: faeces | place: Denmark | collected 2011
GTTTGCAGAGTTTGCTTTTTCACCACAATTTCGGAATGATTATGAGCATACAACATTGCAATAAATTTATCTTTTAATGTAATTCATAATATATCTATAAATTAAAAAGTGCGCCTACCAAAGTAAACGCACAAAAAACGCAAACCCCGATAGTCGCCAAACCAACTGAAAAGCAAGAAACTAATCTCATGCTATTTACAGTAGGAATTTGCATTTTTATCAAATTCAAATGTAAATAGCAAAAAAGCACAAAATTATCCTAAAAAATAAAAATAGTCCTTGCTATGTATTCAATTGGTTTGGCATAATTATTATATCATAATTTGTAATGAAAATCAATACTTTTATAAAAACAATTTGCAATAGTTCAAACATTCATAAATAAAAATAAAATCCCTGTTAAAGTAATTTACCTTGTCAAGGATTTTTGTAAAATGTAGGCCCACATGCCATTAAAATGCAAAAATCGGCGGAAAAGCCAGAAGACTTTTCCACTGACACACTTGCGTATGTTGCGTGAAATGAACCGTTTATGTAGGTGTGTCGCGTGAAATGTTACATTATCACAGCCAAGTAGATTACAAATAATTATTCTTCTGTACTTACCATCAAGTTTTCATTATAATTAATGGTTTCAATATCTATATTTTTTAAATCATAAACAACTACTTTTGGCAATTCTACTAAACCATATATGCTTTCAGCATATTTATAAGGTGCATACCAGTCAATGGTGGATTTTGTTCCGCCTGCTCTGCCGTTAAAAAGCGCTATCATTAGCGATGATTCATCGACCATATATCGGTTACGCTCAAGCATACATTCCGCCCTGGCGTACTCGTCATAAATACAGCGGACTCCGTCCAACCTCGTCGATAGTTCTCTGTAATGTTTCTTGTCTTTCTCCACCCACTTGCAGTCCTGTGTTCTGCACGGCAATGCTCCAATCAGTTTTATGTCTAAGTATTCTTCTTTGAGAGACAGCACCGTTTCGGTGCATCGCCATAACGCACAGGAATGTTTTGTATCCGTTCTCCACGGCTCCGATAATTTCATGTCGCAAGGTTTCTTTCATCGCCTTGCAACGCACATCTTCTTCGTTAAACCGCCACGGCAATTTTTGACTTCTATGCCCCGTAAAACAAACTGTTTGCGATTTAACTAATTTTAACATAAAAAGATGCCGCTCCCTTACGAGAACGGCACCGTAGAATACCGTTCCGTGGTTGCGAATACATAAACCCTTTTTCCGTAGAAAGTAGTTTGGAACAAGTATTACTACCTATTTTGGACTACTTTCTGCGCAAAAATACGAAGACTTCCCCCCTTTGCACAAGGTGGTTAAAGGGTTATTCTTTATGGATTCGCAATATATTTTAGCACTTTTTATCAAAAATATTAAGGATTATCAATGTTGAAAATAAAAAAAACACTACGCATAAGGTTATCTGTTATAAGGATTTCCTTGTGGGCAAAGTAATAGCACACTAACTTCGCTTACGAAGTATAGCGTGCTATGCTTTATAAAGGATTATAAAGTTAAATTGAAATTTATTATTGCATTACCTTTTCAAATCAAAAAAAGTAATCTCCGCCTACCATATCGTCTGGTATATTCGAATCCTTATGTCTTGGATTGAAAAATTCGACAGCATGAAATCCCAAACGATTAATATAAAAGTGGATATTTCTTTTTTCAAAATAGGGTGTAAAAGTTTCCCAAACTTTCGTGCTTGGGTACAACCGTTCGATCTCGTTCCAAATTTTTTGTCCTACTCCCTTGCTTTGTATTCCGCATTTAACATATAAAAAGTCAAGATGATTATGCCGTGTGTCTTCGTTTATAACTACGATAGCGCCACCTGATATTTTTCCGTTCAATACCGCCTTATAAGCTACTGCGCCTTTTTTGGACAAAGATTCATCGATGTCTTTTTCAGACAATATTTCAACATCTAAATTATTGAATATTTCCATAGCACCTTGCTGAAAAGCATCCTGCATATCTTTCTTAAATATAGCGATATCTTCCTTTTCAATCGGCAAAAGAACAAACTCCATTTTTTATTTCTCCTTTAAATTACTGTTTATAATAGTTTCATTATAGCATAACCGTTCGGTCTTTGTGATTTATATCTCTTTGAGTTTGGTCAACACCGTATCGTCTTGTATAATGATGTGAATATAGCGACCGCATTGCGGACACTTGATAAAAGTATCTGTACCGTTTTTGCCTTGCGTCAGCGTTGTTCTGCAATAAGGACAGCAAGCATAAAAATAACCTTCAAGTACTCCTCTTGTTCATCTTTCGGTGCTGCCATTTGTGACTCCTGCGTTTTAAGAAAGTATGCCTTTTCTGACCTCCACTTTAAAAAGACCTGCAAGTTCTTTAAGTTGACTATCCGTTATAGTGTTTAATCTCGGAAGGTGTGCCGTTTTCATAAATATCTCCGATGCCTTTTCCACCGTTTCTATAAGTCCGAAAGTTTCATCAAGAGTTTTACCTGCGCCATAAATACCATGCAAAGCCCATACGACTACTCTTGCCAATTTCATCTTTTCCGCCGTTGCTATACCGATTTCATTTGTGCCACAAAGCATCCACGGCAAAACTTCCACTCCGTCGGGGAATACAACGATACACTCCGTACTCATCTGCCAAAGCGTATGAGTAAACTTTTTTGTATCGAGTTCGTGAACATAAGTCATAGCAAGCAAGTTTGTCGGATGCGTGTGCATTACCACCCTGTTTTCTGGATCAACCTTTAATCTTTCAATATGGCTCATAAGATGTGCGGGCAATTCACTTGTAAATTTACCGCCGTCTACATAACCCCATAAGAGTTCTGCGTTTATCCCATCTTTTGCAATACGGAATAATCCAAGATTTGTTTCGGGATCGCCATTTACATTCTTGAAATACTTGCCCGTTCCTGTTACGAGAAAATATTTGCCGACAAGCTCTTTTGCATTAAAACCGAGCGGAATGGTTCTCCGCACTTTCGTTATATCTATATGTTCGGCAACTTCTTCTTCGGGAATAAGGTAACTGATATTTCCACCGTTACGCTCGTCCCAACCATGTTTGTACATATTGTCTGCCGTCGCCGCCAATTCTTTGACAAATCCGATGTTAGTAATTAGTTCTGCCATAGCCGTTCGTTCCTCCTTTGCTATGCCCGTGCCTTTAAGACACTATCTTCATATTCTTGTATTTGTTTGTACCAATCTGCGCCCACAACTTTTTCACGATTCAAATACTCCGCCCATACCGCTTCAAACGGCAATGTTTTGAGTTCTTCCTGCATTATCATAAGCTCGGTAAAGTTGCTTTTATCCTGTAATTCTCTTAACCGCTCGTTAGGCAATAACAACGCCCATAACAAGGCTTTCTGCATATTGCGCTGTCCGACAATCCACGCTGCAAGACGGTTGATGCTTGCATCGAAATAATCAAGTCCTATAAGCACTTTATCCGTTGCATCATTTCTCACGATTTCCTTTGCTATCTCTTTCAGTTCGTCCTCGAACAGTATAACGTGGTCACTATCCCAACGGACTCCCCTTGTAACGTGCAACGCAACTTTATCATAGAACGCCAAAAGCGCAGGAATTTTATCCGAAACGTATTCAAGCGGATGATAATGTCCGTTATCCAACAGACAGCAAATATCATTCTTCGCCGCATAGTTCTGATAAAACTCGTTACTGCCTACGGTGTAACTCTCAACGCCTATTCCGAACACCTTGCTCTCTACTGCAACGATAACTTTCTTTCTATCGTAACCGCAGGACAATATTTCGTCCAACGATTTTTTGAGCCTTAATCTCGGCGTAAGTCTGTCGGCGGGAACGTCTTTGTAACCGTCGGGTATCCAAATATTCACAAGGCATTGCGTATTCATCTCGGTTGCAAAATACTCTGCAATCTTCAAACAAGCCTTGCAATGCTCTACCCAAAACTTTCTGATGCTTTCGTCGGGCGATGATAAGGTAAGCCCGTCTTTTACGTTTTTATGGCTGAACATTGTAGGGTTAAAGTCTATCCCCTGTAAGCCGATTTCCTTTGCAAAGTCCACCCAAGCCTTAAAATGTTTAGGTTCGTATTTATCACGGTCAATGTCTGAGCCTACTGCGTAGCTTGCGTGTAAGTTCAAACGCTTTTTACCCGGCATAAGTGCAAAGGCTTTTTTTATATCCGCTTTGAGTTCTTCAAAGTTTCTTGCTCTGCCCGGATAGTTACCCGTTGTCTGTATGCCGCCCGATGCGGCACCGCCGCCGTCGAGTCCTACGACGTCGTCCCCTTGCCAACAATGGATTGACACGGGAATATCTTTGAGTTTTGCAAGCGCAGCTTCGGTATCAACTCCGTATTCTGCGTATGTTTTCTTTGCGTATTCGTACATATTAGTCCCTCGCTATTTGTATTTTCAGATTCCCGATGGCCGTAGCTTCAATGGGAAGTGCTTTCACTTTTATTTTACAAACTTGTTCCGTCAATTCGTTTAGCAAGCCGTTCTTTGCTCCACCGCCCACTATATAAAGCGCATCGAAGTCTTTGCCGCTGTTTGCTTTTAATTCGTCAAGCGCGTTTTTGTAACTTATCGCAAGACTGATAAATGCACAGCGGAAATAATCGCTTTCGGTTTGCGGTTTGATAATCTCGTTTTCCAACCACTTATCAAACGCTTCTTTCATACTTTTGGGGGCAAGGAATAAGTTATCGTTTACGTCAACGTAATCGTTGAACATGCTTTGTTTTGCTTCTTCCACGATTTGCGGAAAAGGCTTTTCGGGGCAAAGTTCGTCGCGCAGGCGATTAACTAACCACATCCCCATAATGTTCTTCTGATAGCGTGTATAGCCTATGCCACCCTCGTTTGAATAGTTTGCCTTACGGCTGTTTGCGTTTGTGATTGCATTAGGCACTTTCAGTCCCAACAGCGACCACGTTCCCGACGATATATACGGACTGTTTGTATCCATTGGTATGCCTTCAACGGCGCTTGCCGTATCATGGCTTGCACACAAAACAACTTCTGTTTGCCCGCCTACCGCCCAAGCTATTTCGGGCTTTAACATACCTACGCTCGTTCCCGGCTGAAATAATTTCGTGAACAACCTTTTAGGCAAACCGAGCTTTTCTATTATCTCTGAATCATATTCTTTTGTTTGAGTATTTACCAAGCCTGTCGTCGTAGCATTGGTGTACTCGTGCATCTTTACTCCTGTGAGCATATAGTTCAAGTATTCGGGTATCATTAGGAAATCCGATGCAAAATCCAACCGACCACGCCGATTATCTTCATAAAACTGATAAATAGAGTTAAACGATTGAAACTGTATGCCCGTTCTGTTATAGAGTTCTTCAAAAGGAACAAGTTTGTGTACTTCATCAATGACTGCTTCCGTGCGATTATCACGATAAGCAAGGCAAGGCGTTAATTCGCCGCTATTAGTCATAAGAACATAGTCCACGCCCCAAGTATCTATGGCAAGGGATTTAATAGTCGAATACTTTTTGAACGCTGCTTTTATACCTTTTTTAACGTTTTCAAAAAGACTGCTTGTATCCCAAACAAGGTGTTTGTTTTGCATTTTCATTCCGTTAGAGAAACGATACACCTCTTCAGTTTTTATTTCATTATTTTCGAGCCAACCGACTATATGCCGTCCGCTTGATGCTCCGATATCTATTGCTAAATAATAGTTCATAATCATATAAGTTCCGTATGTTTTACAAAATCCGCTGTTGATTTTGTTGTGGCAATCGGTATGTCATATACCGTTGCAATTCTCATTAGCGCTTATTTTTCGCTACGCATTACTCCATCTACAAAATTCTTTGCTTGCATTAAAGCCTTTCTACTTTCTGGGAATGAAGGTATTACTTGAAAAGCGTGCATTTTTTTGTGATAAACCATAAGTTCGCTTTTTACTCCAAATTTCTGCAGTCTTTTATTAAGCTCTACCGAATCATCATATAAATATTCGCTGTCCGACACTCCAATAAATGCAGGTGAAAAACCAGTGAAATCACCGAATAAAGGCGCGGCGAAAGGATTTCGTTCGTTATCGGTATTTATGAGATACATCGATTTTACTTCTTCTAAAAACGTATTGCCTAAAATGCAATCGGTTTTTACGTTTCTCTTATAAGACTGCAATATTTCCGTATATTGAACGGTAGGCGAAAACAACACTATGCAAGCGGGCAATTCCACTCTTTGCGTCTTTGCTTGCAATAATGTTGAAAGAACAAGATTGCCACCTGCGCTCTCGCCTATCACACATATATTTTTTGCACCGTGTTTTTCGACAAGCGTTTTGTATGCTTTCAGACAGTCTTCTGCTCCGCAAGGGAAAGGGTATTCGGGGGCAAGCCTATATTCCACGCTGTAAACATTGTATCCGAGCTTGTTTACAACATATCCCGTAAATGCCCGCCTTGCCGCAGGCGATCCGCCGACAAAACCACCGCCATGAATATACATCCATACCTTGTCCATCGAGTTGCCCTCTTTTGAAAGATATTCCCCAACAAAGCCGCCGCTTGGAATTTTCTCTACCTTTACTTTTCTCGGCGCAGAAGATTGAATTTCTTTATTGCGCCGCCCGACGTAATCAGGCGGACAATTTTTATCGAATTCGACTTTGCCCTTGTTCACGATTTTGCAAGCTATAAAATGCAACAAACTCATCTTAATTCCTCCGCAAAATTTTTAACTTCCGATATGAAGTTTCTGCAATAGTCGGCTTGCAATGCTACCGCGCTTTTCCGTAGCCAATAGCATTTTTTCGCAAGAGTCCCTGCATAGTGCATTTCAATAAAGCCGTGAACAGCCTTTTCGTACTCTTTCATCTCTACCGAAACGCCGCTCTTTTTTAATAGCTCATAAAAACCTATTCCGTCCACACGCAAACAGTCGTTGCCCGCTGTAATGATGAACGTGCGCGGCATCTTACTTGCCTGTTCTTTATTCATAAGCAAAGGACTTGCCGTAATAAGTTCTCTCGTTCCTTTGCCCTTGAAATACTTTTTTGCCATATAGTTCAAGAATAACTTTGGTATTCCGAATGCCTTTTTAGGACGATTTACTGAACGAACGTCAAGCCACGGATAGTTGAGAATTTGAGCACACACATACTCTCTCATCTGCATACTTACTACAACTACCGCATTTGCGCCCGCACTATGTCCAATCGGAATTATCTTTGAACGGTCAAAGTCAAGTTTTGCATTTCCGATTAAATACTTTAATGCGTCGCAACAGTCATCCGTTGCCGCAGGATATGTAAATTTTGTCGCATGACGGTAATCAACAGACGCCACGTTTACGCCGCACTCGTTACAAAGTGTTTCACAAAGGTGAATATCGTCGCTTGCAGTTCCGCCATAGTATCCGCCTCCGTGTATTTCCAACAACAGCGGCGAATTGATATTTTTCGCTTCAAAATATAAAATTTTAATTTTGCCGCCGTCGTGGGTAACACATGTCAATTCCGTCATAATTCGTAAGTCCCTGCTCCAACCGTCTGCGTTCCGTTCGGCAATTCGATAGTTGCCGTAGTGTTGGCGGGTACGGTAATCGTATATTTAACCTTATCGCCGTTTCTTACCCACTTGCTTGACACTTTACCGAATATGCTGTCGTACTCACATTCGGCGTGAGTTATGCTGCCGCCGACTTTCGGTGCAATAATAAATTTTCTCTCTCCGGCGACTTTAATTCCGCACATACTGTCAAACAGCCATTCGCAGACGGCACCCTTACTGTAATGGTCGAGCGACGCTACGCCTCCTTGCGCTTCCGTTCCTTCCCAACTCTCCCAAATAGTGTTTGCCCCCATTTTCGGCATAAATAACCAACCGGGCATTTCCTCGTTTTCAAGAAGCCTGTAAGCATACTCAATGTTTATATCTGCCAGAACGTAGAGTATAAACGGAGTTGACAAAAAGCCCGTACCCAAACGCCAGCCGTAGTTATCAAGCGCCTTTATCAAACGCTTTTTTGCATATTCCGTTTGCTTGTCGTTCAAAAGTTTAAGATACAGCGGACGCACGAGTTTCGCCTGTCTGTCCGTATCCATATCGTGTTTCTTTGTCTCTACAAGTTTTTGGTAGCCTATTCTTGTTCTGTCGGCATACTTTTTGAAGTATTGCGCATCTTCCACTTTACCGAGTAAGTCGGCGATTTTTTTCATATGTTCAAGCATATAAACGATATACGCCGTAGTTTCTTCGGGATGAGGACTTACAAAGTCGGATATAGCAAACGCCTTGACGTCAACGGGTTCAGCCCATTCGCCGTAAGACTGACCGTAATTGGATATCATTTTACGGTATTTACGCTTTAATCCCGTAGGCGCACTCGTAAAATAATGCTTGCCGAGTGTCTTTATCTTGTACATTGCAAATCGGCGCATAGCATCGTAGTTATTCTCCAAAATACGTTTATCTCCGTACTTTTCGTAAATACGGTAAGGTATCAGTACGCCCGCATCCGACCAACCGGGAGAACCATCCATTACGTTCATATAAAAGTCGATACCGCCCATAGGCGTAATCTGACGGAAATTACCATTCTTTCTCTGCCCGTCGCACATATCCGCAACATATTTTCTTGCCATAGCGGCATAATCGACGAAATAGCTTGCCGTATTACAAAAAATCTGCGCATCGCCCGACCAACCATGACGTTCCCGCGTAGGACAGTCGGTTGGAACGTCGGCGTGATTGTTTCTCGTTGACCACCGTGTACACTCAACTAATTTATTAATCAGTTCATGCGAACAGTTAAATTTAATCGTGTCTTGCATATCCGAATAAACGGCAATCGCAGTAAAATCTTCGGGTTGCCAAGCAATATCCGTTTCAATTAATACGTACTGAAAACCAAAAATTGCGAACTTCGTTTTATACTCGTTTACGCCCTCTTCTGCCGTATAAACAACCTGCTGTAAAGGCGTAACCTTCGTGCGCTTTTTATTGGCGCATTGAATATTCTTTTGGGTAAATTCGCCTTCTTTGTCGAACATTTCCCCAAAGCGAAGTTTAATTATTTGCCCCTTTCGAGCTTTTAACGAAAATGCAATATAACCCGCGATATTTTGTCCGAAATTGAGAACGGTTGCTCCCTTCGGGGTTTTAATAACCGTAGGCTTAAACGTTTCGTGTTCGGTTAAAGGCACATTGTTGGAAGCGGAAGGAATTACTTCTTGCTTCGTTAATTTTGCCTTCCGATTGTAAGAAGGCATACGGTAAGCCTCCACGATCTCACCGTCTTTATTATCGGCAAAGCGAATCGCGCCGTCATTGCTCCAATCCCAAGTTTCATCAGATATAATACGGCTAATATTCCCGTCTTGCCCCGTAATCTCTAACTGCGCCAAAAACTTCGTTTGCTTACCATATTGGTTTTTCCGTCCCCAAGCGCCGCAACTGCCTCTATACCAACCGTCTGCAAGCTCAACCGTAAAATCGTTCTTGCCGCTTACAACGGCTTCTGTTACGTCGTAAACCTGAAGCTGTACGCGCTTTCTATAATCGGTATGTCCCGGGGCAAGACAAAACTCTCCTATTTTTTTACCATTGAGTTTTGCCTCGTATAAGCCGCAAGCCGTTATGTATAATCTTGCTTTTTGGATACAAAACGCGTTAAATGTTTTTCTGAAACAGTCCACAGGATAACGTTTTTTCTTATTTACGCCGTAATTTCCGCATATCCATTTCGCTTTGAAATCGGAACTGCTCAGCAAACCCATTTCAAAAAATGCGTCTGCTTTTTCGCCCTCTTCATCGTGTTCATTCCATACCGTAACAGCCCATTCCACACGCTGACGGGAAACAAGTTTCGGCAGATAGTCCGCATACATTTCATCCGACAAAACCTTGCCGCTGTCCCAAACGGATTTTCCGTCGGTTACGGCGATAATACGGTATGCACTTTGCCTTTTACCGCCCTCGCACGTCCACATTAAACGCGGATTTTGTATATCTATCCCGATAGGATTAATTAAATATTCCGTTTTTAGATTGATTGCCTTCATATCGGTCCTCCAATAAAATTTTTTATAACAATACTATGAGTTCAGCTTTTTGCACAAATTCAAAATCCTACTCGCACACTTTTGTACCGTAGCTTTTGCAACTTTCCCCGATTTAACTGCTTTTAACAACTCTTTATGCTGAAACTTATCTCCTGCCATAATTAAATCGTTTTCGGCGCAAATAGTTTCTCCCGCTACCGCTTGATCTTTTGCGACGCTTTGCCAATCGGTCATTACAACTCCGTTAAACCCGAATTCGCAACGTAGTATGTTTGTAATAAGGTCATACGAACTGTTAACGTATGTACCGTTTACTTTATTGTAACTTGACATAACGCATTTCGGCTTTGCTTTTCTTACCGTTAGTTTGAACGCTTTAAGATAAATCTCTCTTAACGCACGCTCATTAACTTCGCTGGACGATTTCATACGATTATCTTCCTGATTGTTACAGCAAAAATGTTTAATAGTGACTGCACAACGTTCATTACTCTGAACGCCCAACGTCAATGCGCTTGCCATTTCTGCGGTAAGCATAGGATCTTCGGAATAATATTCGTAATTTCTTCCGCAAAGAGGATGCCGTTGTATATTCATACCGGGCGCCAACCATATCCCTACTTTATATTGTTGCATTTCGCACGAGACAGCTATTCCGATTTTCCTAATTAATTCGGGCGAAAACGTTTGCGCTTGCACCGTTGCGCTCGGCCATGCCGTACAATACTGATAAACAAGCTGCGCCTTTTTACTTGTTTTACTCCATAAGCGGTCTAAAAATCTAAACAGTTTTTTAGCTTTCACTAAGTCCTGTGGCAATTTGCCGCCTGTTTTAATCTTGCCGTTGGGTTCAACGGCGTATTTCATCGAAATTCTTATTCCTGCAGGACCATCCGCCATAACGATGGGATGATATCCATATTTTTTACAAACCTTTGTGTCTATTTGTCCGCTTGCGCCGACAACGCCGGGTATTCCGCCGCTCATCAAAGTTGGATCTCCAACACACAGACAAGTTAATTCTTTGGCGTTCATTTTTTTCGTTTCGGGCAAAATATCCACTTTGGGAGCATCGTAATTATTTTGAACAAACTGTATCGCATTTTCGTCCAAATGCAGAATATCGCCTACGGGTTCTTCTTCCCCAAACCGAACAGGTGCAGCAATTTCTTCAACTCTGCATTGTGCCAATTCAATCGGTTTGCATTTTTCTACAATAAATTCCTTATCGACCACAATAGTTGCGACTGGCATTGTATTACGAGAAGAGTTACCGACTCTGACGATATAATTACCTTTTTCTAAAATGAAACAGGAACGCGTTTCGTCGTATGCGGCAAAATCTTTTAATTCAAACCCCAACGTTACCGTTCCGCATTCTCCAACCGCTATCAAATCGGTTTTTGCAAAGGCGGCTAACTGCTGATATTCGCGTTTGATTTTTCCCGACGGGCAAGATAAATATATTTGAACGACCTCTTTACCCGCCGTTTTTCCTATATTTTCAACTTGTGCTTTTACCGTAACTTCCCCGCCCGATAATTCCGCCTTCGCTTTTATTTCAAATTCGGTATAGGAAAGCCCGTATCCGAAAGCATATTTAGGCTTGATATCGAATGTGTCAAAATATCTGTATCCGACGTAAATACCGTCTTTATAAAGCTCTCTGTCTGTGTTTCCGTCCAAATAACTGAACGAATCAGAGCAAGGAAGGTCTTGTAAATTTTTAGCCCAAGTTGCAGCAAGCTTTCCACAAAAATTTTGTTTTCCCAATAACAAATGCGCTAAAGCCAAACCTCCGTTTTGCCCTGCCTGCCCCATAAACACGACTGCGCCGAGCTTCATTTCGTGCAAAGGACTTAAGTCAATACATGCACCCGTATTGAGAACAAGTATGGTGTTTTTATAATGCTCCGAAATGAATTTAAGGTCGCGGATTTCTTTATCGTCAAAATTGTACTCGCCTTTCTTAACACGCCTATCCATACCTTCGCCCGCCTGTCGTGTCAAAACGTAAAGTGCAGTATCCGTATCGGAATCTGCAACGTCGCGCTCGGTTATATCGCGTCCCGTGGGATAAACGATAGGAAGCGCAATCGCATTCATCAAATCCCAAAATTGAAAAACATTATATTTTTTTGCTATTTGCTTGATTTTGGCATCGCGCTCCTCTTCACCGCGGTGCATTTGTTCGTCGCAAGCGTCCAACCACATCTTTGACGTAACCTGTAATCCGCACGACTCCAATCCTTCTTCGACAGAAACACTGTGACGGTTATTCACCTCCCCGCTTCCGGTACCGCATTTTGCCGTATGCCTTGCACCCGCGCCGAACAACGCTATTTTTTTACATTGCAACGGCAACGCGCCGTTATTTTCAAGCAATACGATTCCTTCACAGGCGACTTCCAACGATAATTCCGAATTTCGTTGTTCCAACTCAGAAACTGCTTCATTAAACTTATCGGTCATTAGTGTTTTTCCTCCTTTTCAGCGTACTTTTCAAGTAAATCCTGCATTTTTTTATAACTTGCGTTGCCTTTTTCAAGCTCAATTGCCCAAGCGGCGTCAATACGTTCCCGACGCCTTCTTGCTTTCTCTTTACGAGCGACAAGTTGCTGAGGTGTCAGTTTGGCAAGTTTGGCTGTCTGCTTTTCTTCCGCTGCTTTTAATTTTGCAGTTTGCTTTTCTTCCGCCAAACGTTTCTTTTCGGCTTCTTTTGCATTCTTTTCGAAAATTTGTCTGATATGCTTTTCAAGTTCCTCTTCGTAGTTTAATCCCTTCTTTTCACATTTGGATTTTAATTCCGAACGGAAAATTTCCTCTGCTTCTTCATCTGCCAACTGCTGATCCATCTCCAGCTGTACTTCTGGTTCTACCCAGACTTTACCGCTATTTTCACAAGCCTCTTTTTGACGTTCGCGTATTATCTTTTGCTTTCTTTCCAACGTCTTTTCGACGCCGACAAACGCCAACAATACCGCACTCAGTATTCCCGTAATAACTTCAAGTCCTACAAACAAAAACGATATGGCGTTTACAGTGCTTCTGGGCTGTTGTATACCTACGGTAAACGTACCGTCAATCGCCATTTTGTAAGAGCTTAAATCTAATTGAGAGAGCCAACCGTTTTGTTCAAGGATAGCTTTTGCCTCGCCCAAATCCGTTACGTTGAGCGGTGGTATATATCCGCTTGCATTCAGAGCCGCATTCAGAATGGCAAGTCCAACCCCCAACAATACGATTGTTATCGTAGAATAAATCGACATTGCCAAGCTATCGCTTCTGAATCCCGTCTTCCATTCCAAATGGTCAAATGAATCGGAAAATAGCGACATAAAGATATAAGCACACGGCAGCCCACCGATATTCTTGATAAACTGTCCTATTAAAACTACAATCAAATTTGTAGGAACCATCCAACAAATCGCGCTACCGACGGCATAAAAAACAAATCCCGCAACAGTCACATTTTTCTTACCGAATTTTTTAGCAAGCGGCCATACGGCAAAGATACCGATACCCATTGGAATACCGCCGATTACGGAAATTAAGGTTTGCGTTATACCATCGTTATATGTACCTAAAACATAGTTACAATAATATATTAAAGCACTGTTTTTCAAAGTTCCACCCAATGTATAAATCAAGCTATACACTAAAAGCAAAACAATATATTTATCTGAAAACACAGCTTTTATTTGCATTTTATAAGGAATTTTAATGGTTTCTACTTTTCCTAATTCTTCAGTAACTCTCTCTTTTGTAAAGTAATACTCCAACAGCATAACAGGCAACATAATGATACATAAAACCGACATTACGCTTATCCACAATGTTTGGCTGGATCCTATCATCGGTAAAATTACCATAGGGAAAATTAATGCCGCTATTATGCCCGTAACCATAATCGTAGCCACTTGATTGAAAACTGCCAAAACACCCCTCTGTGACGAGTTACGGGTAGAAAGAGGAACCATCATATTGTGGCTCATATTATAAATCGTATAGGCAAATGAAAAGAAAAGGTTATACGAAATTATTACCCATACAGCTTTCCAGCTTATTGACATATTAGGCACGAGATAAAGCAACATACCCGTAATTGGAACTAAAAATGCGGATAACAACAAATACGGACGGGCTTTCCCCTGTTTATTTTTTGTCCGATCGATAATCCAACCCATAATAAAATTAGTTATGGCGTCTAAAATTTTAGAAAAAATAGGAAACACTATAAGGAATGCTCCACCCCACAAACCGCCGAGTTTCAAAACGTCAGTCCAATACTGATTTAGAAACGAGCCCCCTAAAACAGCATTTATTAACAATGCACCGCACGGACCGAGTAAATAGCCAAGCCATTTTTCTTTCCCCGTTATGTTTCTTGAGCGTATGCGACTGTCAAAGATACGACCATTCAACATTTTACCTGTTGCCATTTATTTTTCCTCCTTTTCTTTTGGCAATTTCGGAACTTTTATTTTTGTGCAAAAGCACTTGATTCCTTTGAATAAATGTCCGTTTGCCATATTAACAAACCCTTGTGCAAAGTTATACGGACAATTTGTACCCGCAGACATCGACATTGTAATAATCGAGTTGCTTTCGAGTATTCTTTTTAAGAACATTGCGCCTTTTATCTTGTTATCTCGCTCCGCTCCTTCGGGTAGTTTTTTCGCCTTTTTCATATCCTTTTTCGCTACGGACAACACGGCGTTATAAAGGCTCTTACCCATAAACGTCGCTCGCATATCCGTAAAACGACTTTCAAGCCTGATAGGTTTTTTCGGTGGAATTGCGGGAATTTTCAATCCCGACATTTTCTCAAATAGTGATTCGCTCATTGTATCGAAAGTCGCCGCGCCATATACTGTATTGATTTCTTCCGAATACGGCATAACCGCATTATCTCCGTCAAGTGTTACCGTCTGACTCAATCTCATGGTTTGGCAGTCGGAACAGAGCTGCAATTCATATTCGCCGCCTTCCGTTGCCCATCGGTTTTCTTTTACATTCCAATAACGCAAATCGTCTTTCTTTACCGTAATCGCTACTTTTTTGCTTTCGCCTGCTTTCAGATAAACTTTCGTAAAGCCTTTCAGTTCCTTTAACGGCTTGAACACTCCTTGCGGTGCTTTGACATATAGCTGCACGATTTCCGCGCCATCATATTTTCCGTTATTGACAACCTCGCACGACACTTTGTATTCTTCGTTGTTTTCTTCGATTTGCATATCCCAATAATCAAAAGTTGTATATGACAGCCCGTATCCAAAAGGATAGTGCACTTCTTTGTTCGCTGTCAGATAATAACGATAACCAACAAATAAGCTCTCTTTATAAATTTCGTTTACAGTCTTTGAAAAATCATTTCCGAACGGCACGTCTGCATAGCTCTTTACCCAAGTTTCGGCGAGTTTACCGCAAGGCGATTTTACACCGAACAACAAATTATAAGTTGCCGTTCCACCGTTTTGCCCCGGCAAATACATATTGAGTATTGCGTTTACACGATCCGCAAACGGCAATTCCATAGGCGAACCACTGTATAATATAACCGTTATCTTTTTGCCCGCTTTGATAAGTGCATCAATTAACGCAAGTTGGTTTGCGGGCAACTGCATATTTTCTCTGTCGCCACCCTCACTCTCAACGTAATCGGTCAACCCTGCAAAAACAAGAACTTTATCATATCCCTTTGCTTTTGCCACAGCTTCCACTATAAGTTTATCATCCGCTTCGAGTTTGTTTTCTGCATATCCACGGCAAAATTCATAAGCGACTTTATGTTCGTCAAATGCAATTTTAGGCGTAGAAAGGAATGTTGGATTTATCATCGAACTACCTGCGCCTTGATAGCGCATCTTATCGAACAAATCTCCGACAACAAGAACTCTCTCGCTTTTATCAAGCGGCAATACACCGTCGTTCTTTAACAGCACCGCGCAATCTTCCGCAATCTCGGCGGCAAGAGCATTGTGCGCTTCCCAATCGACATCAATACCTTTTTGATTATTTTCGTAACGCCGAACAAGGCGCAGGATATTTTCCACCGCCTTATCTAAATCTTCCATTTTAAGCGTTCCGTTCTCTGCTGCATCTATTATCAATTTGCGACAAATTGCCGTATCTCCTGGCATTTCCAAATCAAGACCTGCCGATACACCTTTCACTCTATCGTGCGTTGCGCCCCAATCGGACATAAGCACACCGTCAAAACCCCACTCATTGCGAAGTACGTCTGTAAGCAACCATTTATTTTCACAACAATATTCGCCGTTAATTTTATTGTAAGCGCACATCATTGTGTGCGGTTTGCTTTCCTTAACAATAATTTCAAAGACTTTAAGATAGATTTCGCGAATGGCTCTCATATCGCATACGGAATCGCCCATAAAGCGGAAATTCTCGGCATTGTTAAGCGCAAAGTGCTTTACCGAAACGCCACAACCTTTCGACTGAACGCCGTTTACTTCTGCCGCTCCCATTCTACCTGCAAGCAAGGGATCTTCCGAAAAATATTCAAAGTTTCTTCCGCATAATGGATTACGCTTAATACAAGCGCCCGGACCGAGCAAAATGTCTATTCCGTAATGCAACATTTCCTCGGCAATCGCTTCGCCCATTTTGTATGTATTGTCGGGATTCCAACTCGACGCCGTGCTTACTGCCGTAGGAAAGCAAGTTGCAGGTTCGCTGCCCGCAACTCCGTTATCTCCGCCCTCTTTTTGTACGCGAAGTCCGTGCGGACCGTCTGACATTCTTGCAGACGGAATACCAAGCCTCGGCACGGGATTAGTGAACATAAAGTCCACACCTGCTAAAAGTGCCGCTTTTTCTTCTATTGTTAAATTTTCCAATAAACTATGAATATCCATAATTTCGATACTCCTATTTCACTTACATATAAATTATAACAAATTTCGTGCTCTAATTTCTTGCATAATTGTTCTATTTCGGTTATAATTGTATTGTTTTTAAGGAGACCACAATGGAAACAATTGATTTGAATTATCTTTGCACCGTAATTAGTAGCCTTTCAGGCGTACCAATAAGAGTATTTGAGAATAATAAGCAAACCTTTTATTATTCTATCGTTAATTTGCCAAAAGACCCTATTACACCCTATAAAACTAAAATTTTCAATATAGTAGACAATGTCGGATATTTTATAACTCCGAATTTTAATTACTACGGAATAGTAAACTGTCCGCCACATAAAATTGTCATCGGACCAGCACGCCAAACAGAAAACAATGAACAGAACCTAAAAGAATTAGCATTTAGATGCGACGTGCCTTCCGACGATATTGATGATTTTGTTTCTGGAATGAAAAGTATAGTCAAAATGCCGTTAAATAGCATAATGCAAATACTTTGTACCATGAATTACGTACTTAACAAAGAAAAATTGTCGTTAGAAGATATAATGATTTATGATGATGAACAGCAAAATATAAAAGAGATACTTGAATCTGATCGAGCAAACCAAAACTTTAATTCAGATCTTGCCGAAATTCAATCACAACAAGCAACACATAACACTCTCGCGCTTGAACAGACATTGGTAAATATAGTCCGTAAAGGCGATACGGCCGCACTCCGAGAATGGATTGCAAACGCCCCCGCGGTACGTGGCGGCACTCTCGCATCAGAGCAAATGCGACAAATGAAAAATATGTTTATAGTTACCGCTACACTTGTTTCCCGTGCAGCCATTCGTGGGGGTATGGATGTAGAAGATGCTCTTTCTCTCTCCGACGCTTATATTCAAAAATGCGAACTTGTATATAGCGTTGATCGCATTACAAATTTGCAATACCATATGGTTCTCGACTATACAGAGCGCGTTGAAAAATTAAGGCTTGGCAAGTCCCCATCAAAACTTGTTACGGATATAAGCAATTACGTTCAACACCATCTATCCGAACCCGTTGATATTGAGACTCTTGCAAAGGCAATGTATTTAAGCAGAACCAGACTGTCGGTAAAATTCAAAGAAGAAACAGGCATGACACTTACCGATTTCATCCTAAAAGAAAAAACCGAAGAAGCAAAACGTCTTCTTCGGTATACCGATAAAACCTTACCCGCCATCAGTGCTTATTTAGGATTTTCATCCCAAAGTCATTTTTCAAGAGTTTTTCGCAAATATGCGGAATGTTCTCCTAGTGAGTACAGAAAAAAATATAATTCTTAATTTTTGAGGTTCACCCCCTGTGTCTGTCTGCTACCCTTTTCGGCATTTTACTACGCTACTTATCATTCATTAGTAAAAAAAATAATGTCGTATTTTGTCGAAAGATGAAATACGGCATTTTAATACTTACAAACGTCGTATTTAAGCTAACAGAATGCATATTAATGGAAATGTCACAACGGCATATTTTTCGCAATGTTTCCCCAAACTATTATTCTTAATAGTCTTTTGCGTAAGTTAAAACTTAAATCTGTCCCACTATACCGAAGCATAAAAAATAAGCACTCACTCTCCGTTAAGGATTGTAAGTGCTTATTTTGTTGGTTATCGCCTCTATTCTGCCTCCCAAAGTCATTATTTTGACTATTTTTGTTTAAGACAAACTAGAGTTTCGACATGGGAGGTTTGCGTGAACATATCTATTATTTATAATTCAAGTCCTATCAGTAGGTACTTTTCATACAAGTACTTTGTGCTGTGCTGGTGAAAATGTATTGTCTAATTTTTATCAAAAAATTATTTTTCATTGATACAAAAAAATTATTAAAAAAGAATTTAAGTCATATTTA
>OFFK01001245.1_pt1 | contig 18819 bp, 17 predicted proteins | sample 1521361 | NCBI WGS metagenome assembly OFFK01 (sample SAMEA3504096, study PRJEB24116) | mouse gut metagenome | biome: mouse gut; feature: mouse-associated habitat; material: faeces | place: Denmark | collected 2011
CAGGATATTTGTCTTTCTGCAAGGCAGATTTTCGACGGCGTAGCGGTGGCTACGGCTAGAAAATCTAGCGCAGCAGATGGGCAAATAGGCAAGTAAGTTTGTCTATTTATCAGCATGTCAGCACACTAGGGAGAAATGCAAACATATAGTTTTGAGGAAGAACAGGAGGATTGAATTTTGAAGAGTGCAGCAGGCAATTGGAAACGTTTGTGGAAGAAGAAAAAAGCAGTGCTGCTTTTTGGGTTGGCAGCAGGGGCGGGATTGATTTCTTTTGGGATCTATTCCGTGAAAGGTACGCCTGCAAAGGGAAGCCAAAGGCAGGAGATCACCTTTCAGGAAACGCAGGCAAAGATAGGAAGCATTTCCAATACGATCGTGGGAACAGGGAATTTAGAGCTGGCAGAAGGCGAGACCGTGGGCATTCCTTCTGGGCTTGTCGTGGAGGAAGTCAAGGTGGAGGCAGGAGACCAAGTTTCGAAAGGTGACGTTCTCGCCGTACTGGATCAGTCTTCCGTGCTTTGCGCCATGGAAAATGTTCAAAAAGAGATCGAGGACTTGGATGAAATGATTGACGAGAGTAGCGGCGAGGAGGAGGTGCAGTCAGTAAAATCAAAGGTAGAAGGCAGGATCAAGAAAATATATGTTCAGCAAGGAGAGGAGATTTCTGAATGCATGGTGGAACAAGGCGCGCTGATGCTGATATCCCTCGACGGATATCTGGCAATTGACATTTCCACAGATACAGAGCTTGCAAAGGGGGACGCTGTTAATGTGATTCGTTCAGATGGAACTAGCAAGGAGGGGACCGTGGAAACTGTCTCAGATGGAACAGTTACAGTGCTTTGCTCAGACAGCGGCATTGGAATGGGGGAAGAAGTGACTGCTGCAGACACCCAGGGCAATGTTTTGGGAACTGGGAGCACTTACATACATAGGCAGCTTGCGGTCACACAAGCAACAGGCGTTGTGGAAGATATCTGCGTATCGGAGGATGAGAAAATATACAGTGGAACCACGCTTTTTACTGTAGAAGAGGAACAGAGCCTGGAATATCAGGAACAAATCGCAGAGCGGCAGGAATTAACAGAAACGCTTCAGAAATTGCTTGTATTATCTAAGAGCGGGACTATTACGGCACAAACGGATGGGATTGTTCAATCGGTAAATATCTCTGCTGAAAACAGTCAAAGCGCAAGTCAGTCTGGAAATCTGCAGATATCGAAGAATTCTGTTTCAGTGGTGGCAAGTGCGCCCGAGCTTTCCGAGGAACGGGCGGAGAAAGCTTTGGCATTCGAACTTGCATCTTCTGGCGCTTCTGACAAAAATATGCTTGTGCTCGAAATCCCTGAGACAGGGAAAAAGCCTCAAAAGCAGATTGAGACAGAAGATGGGAGCTATCAAGGGACGATTTCCTGGAAGCCAGAAGACGAAGCATTTGCACCAGAGACTTCTTATCAGGCAAAGATTAGCCTTTTGGCAGGCGAGGGATATTGTTTTACCGAGGACAGCGTCAGACAGATCCAGTCTGGCGTCCTTGCAGGCGTAACGGTGTCGGAGGATGGAAAACTGCTCGATTTCCAGATCACCTATCCTGCTACTGGCGCAGAAGATGAAAAAGAGGAACATAATCCTGAGGAAGACACAAAAAAAGAGCAAAATCCCCAGGATGACAGGGATGCAGAGGAAGAGTTAGATCGTCAGGAAGAAACAGAAAATAGAGCAGATGACAAAATATCGCAGCAGCAGCCTGCAAATGGAGCTGAAAATAAAACGGAAACTGATGAAAGAGCGGCATCAGGCATCTTCAATGATGCAGGAGCAGGGAATGGATCGAATCTGACTGCGGATGCTTCCAAAGCCATACAAAGCAGAACGGTAGCTACCGTTGACTCCGGCAGTGCAGCAGGAAGTTCCGGGTCAGGCGAAAGTGAGGAGCAAGAGGCGTCTGGCAGCAGCGAAGTAGCGGCTTTTACGCTGGCAGCATCAGACACCATGGTTTTAGCCGTAAATGTTGACGAATTGGATATTAACTCTGTAGACTTAGGGCAGGAGGCAAAAATCACACTGGACGCCATAGAGGGGGAAGAGTTTTCAGGCACGGTGACTAAGATTGGAAGTTCTGCAAGCAGTTCCGCAGGCGTGGCAAAATATACGGTCAAAATTACGATTCCGAAAGATCAGAGGATGAGAGAGGGCATGAATGCTTCCGCGGTCGTGACCATTGAAAATAAGGAAAACGTAGTGACAATTCCAGTAAACGCCCTTCAGGAACGTGGGAATCGTGTCTTTGTGTATACGGAATCTGATGGTGAAGGAAAGCTTTCAGGAGAACGGGAAGTGACTACCGGGTTATCTGACGGTGATACCGTGGAAATCACGGAAGGCTTGTCCGAGGGAGACAAGATATATTATCAGAAGACTGGCAACTTATCCCAGCAGGGATTTGGAGGCATGGGCGCAGGTTTCAGAGACGGCATGGGCGAGATGCCAGGAGGAGGTCCCGGAGGCGCCATGGGAGAAATGCCAGATGGCGATTTCAAACAAGGGAATCCCAACAGAGGCGCTTTTGACAGGAACGAATAGGAGATGGAATATGATTCAATTACAGCAAGTTTCAAAAATTTATGAGATGGGAACGGACAGGGTCTATGCCTTGGACCATGCCGACATGGAAATTAAAGAAGGGGAATTTGTCAGCATTGTAGGACCTTCTGGAAGCGGCAAATCTACGATGATGAATATTATCGGCTGTCTTGACACGGCGGACGAGGGAGCCTATATTTTGGATGGAATCTCTGTTGAGCGCTATTCTGAAAAAGAGCTTGCAAAGATTCGCAATCAAAAGATCGGATTTATTTTTCAGAATTTCAATCTGTTGCCCCGGCTTACGGCAGAGGAAAACGTGGAGCTTCCGCTGATTTATCAAAAGTTGTCTGGAAAGGAACGAAAGCGCAGAGTGCGCAGGGCACTGGAACAAGTAGAGCTTGCTCACCGCATGGGGCATCGCCCGGCAGAACTTTCCGGCGGACAGCAGCAGAGAGTGGCTATTGCGCGCGCTTTGGTGACGGAGCCGTCATTGTTTCTTGCGGATGAACCTACGGGGAATCTGGATTCTAGGACGGGACAGGAAATTATGACATTGTTCCATGCTCTTCACCAGGCAGGACATACGATCGTCCTGATTACGCACGACGATCAGGTGGCAAAGGAAGCAGAGCGCAAGATACATATTCGGGATGGAAAGGTCAGGGAGGTGGAAGCGTGATCATTCAAACTGGAAAAATGGCGTGGAATGCGGTTTGCGGCAATAAGCTGAGGACATTTCTGACCATGCTTGGCATTATCATTGGCGTAGCGTCTTTGATTGTCCTAGTATCGATAGCCGACGGGGCGGGCAATTCTGTGTCTAATCAGATTTCTGAAATGGGAAGCGATTATCTGAGCGTGCGCATTAGCGATGATAAAGAGAATCCTCTGAAGCTGTCAGAATTTACAGACTTGCTCGATCAAGAAGAATTTCTCTCCTTTGCGCCGATCGGCCGCACTAGCGTTACTGCAAAAAGCGGTTATACTAGCAGTTCCATAAACGTATATGGAACCAGCGGGGGGTATTTTGACATTATGGATATGGAATTATATTCTGGCAGATTCTTGAAACAGACGGATCTTGAGAATCATTCGCATGTGCTTGTGATTTCTTATGAAACTGCTGTGGAATATTTTGGACGGGCAGATGCGGCGGGGGAAATTCTGACATTGGACGGCAGGCAGTTTCAGATCGTCGGCGTGCTTTCTGAGGACTGCGTCTCTCCTTTTTCAGCAATGCAGGTCGCAAACAGCGAAGAGAGTTCTGAGACCGTGGTGCTAGAGGGCTATATTCCTTATTCTTCCTTGAGCAAGATTGCCGATCATGTGCCAGAAATCAATCAATTTTACGTGTCCTCTGAAAATGAAGATTCCATGGAGCAGGCACAACAGAAATTAGAAGAAATTCTTTTCAAGCGATTTGGGAATGATGAGGATGCATATGCGATCCAAAATCAGTCAGAGGTAATGGAAGCCATGGCCGAGGTAGATCACACAATGTCGCTTCTGCTGGGAGGAATTGCGGCGATATCCCTCCTGGTGGGAGGAATCGGGATCATGAATATTATGCTGGTATCTGTCACTGAGCGTACCAAAGAAATCGGCATTCGCAAGGCGATTGGGGCAGGACAGGGAAGCATTATGGCGCAGTTTTTGCTGGAAGCGCTGATTGTCAGCCTTGCGGGGTGTCTGGCTGGAATCGGGTGTTCCTGGTGTGCATTGAAATTGATCGCAACCGTTATGGGGCAGGCGTTTAGCGTATCTATGGATCATAACGTGGCGCTGCTTTCCGTGCTGTTTTCGGCAGTGATCGGCATTGCGTTTGGAATTTATCCGGCAAATAAGGCTGCAAAGAAGAAGCCTATTGACGCACTGCGCTATTCAGGATAACTATGGCGGATGGAAAGACAGAGATCATGGTAACTTTCTTATGAGAAATAGAAAAATGTGTTTGCCTGCACCCCGCTGCATCTGTTAAAAAAATCAACTTTTATCTTTTTTGAAAGTGTTTAACAGAATGTATGTAGCAATCAGTAGGAGGACCGTAAAGCAAAGTATCATATACATGGTTGACGTGCTTACTTGATTGTCAAAAAAATACAGATTGCAATCAAGAGAATCTCTTATTTCTGCAATGATCTCTGTTGGGATGCCTTGATTTTGCATTTTGGCAAGAACGCCTTGCATAGCGTGATTGCGAATAAGCGAAGTACCGTAAGTTCCTGGTAAAAATGAAATTGTTTTCTGTAGTCCTTCTCCAAATGACGAGATCGGCATATATGCGCCGCAAATAAAACCGTATCCTGAACTAATAATGGTACCTACTGCTGAAATCTGTCCTTGTGTTGATAAGAAAAAGTTGATCACTGAAGATAGAGCTGTTCCAAACAAAACAAGCAGTAAAATGTCAAAGAATAAAAGGAATATGTCTGTTAGCGACATATGCCATCCAACGATAGCCACATAAATTAAACAAATGCCCGTTGCAACGAAGCAAATGATAAGCGTTGAAAGCAAAGTTGCAAAATAATAACCCATAGAAAGCGTTGAGGCTTTTACAGGAGATATTTTGAAATCTTTTATAGTACCGTTAGCCTTGTCTTGTACCATTAAAAAATTGGAACAAAAAGCAACTGTCACGCATGAAACGGCTAGAATCGAAGATATAAGCTGACCGCCCACAAGCCCTTCTATGATGCTTTCAGAAAGCTTCAATGCGTCAGGCAGGTTAGAGGTAAAACTATCACGGTACACATTGCCAAGAAAAGTCGCATAAAGTACAAGTAAAATAATAGGCGTGATCAGAGAGGTTAGAAACATTCCCTTATCTTTGAAAAACAGTTTGACATTTCTTTTTATAAGCATGAACAAGATACTCATTTTTCTACACCTCCTATCAGCGTTTTACCCGTGACCGCAAGAAATACATCGTCCATTTTCCCTTTCGTTATTTCATAATCATGGAACAATTGGGGATGTTTCACAATAAGATCGGTTGCAGCCCTTGTGTTTGGAACAAAAAGACGATAACCGTTTCTGATCTGCTCGTACGTTACGCCAAGAGCCTTGATCATATCTTCCGTTACGCCATAGAGGGTGATGTAATCTCCCGTATAAGTATTTTTGAGTTCGAGCGGCGTGCCTTTTGCGGATATCTCACCACCATCGATAATCACGATATAGTCGGCTTCTGCAGCTTCTTCCATATAATGTGTAGTTAGAAACACGGTCATCTTTTCATCCTTACGAAAATTGGATATGACGTTCCAAAGCGTTTTACGAGTTTGTGGGTCAAGTCCTGTTGTAGGCTCGTCAAGAATAAGGATTTTGGGCATATGAAACAATGCGCGGGCAATATCGATTCTTCTGCGCTGCCCTCCCGATAATTTAGCGACGGTACGTTTGACGAAATCCTCAAAATCAAGTATTTTTGCGAGTTCTGCAAGTCTTTTTTTGAATTCCATACCAGTAATGCCGTATAAAGCGGCGCGGCTTTCCAAATTATCGTAAACGGAGAGTGCGGAATCGAGAACAGAAGATTGGAACACTACGCCAAGTTCACGCTTCACAAAATCGATGTCCTTATCTAAGTCGTGTCCGTCAATTAAAATGTGACCGCTGTCTTTTGACAGTTGTCCGCACATTATATTTATAGTAGTGGATTTTCCTGCGCCATTGATACCAAGAAAAGCGAATAACTCTCCCTCTTTGACTCGAAAACTTAAATCTTGAACAGCTTTCACTTTTCCAAAGTTTTTGCTAAGGTGATCGATTTGGATCATATTGCTCATTTAATTTCCTCCTGTATAGCGGTGCTTTAATCCTTCATAGGCGTCAGTCAATGTCCTGCTTATAAACGCTATATCCCAATTCAAGTAGGAAGTGGCTATCATAGTGGCAATGCCATGAACAAAAATCCACATTTCTAAGTGAAAGAGGAATGCTTGATCTTCGCTTATCGCAAGATTTTTCATTATCATTTTCAAAAGAGGGCGTATCTGATCTCGATTTTCTTCGATATTTTCTTTTGTCCGGTCACGCATAAAAAGTATTTTAAACAATTCTTTTTCTTCTTTCGCAAATTGAATATATGCCATGCCACTTGCTTTATATGGAGGATATTTTTTATCAGCTATGCCTCTTTGTATATAAGACTGATAAAGCATATTCGCTGAATTTATAACCTCGCTTTGCAATTCCTCCATATTGTGAAATAATCCAAAAATAGGTTTCGCAGATGAGCCAAGTTTTGCGGCCACGCCTCTAGCGGTCAAACCGCTGATCCCATGTTCTTTTGTCAAAGTTAAAGCAGCAGCGATAATCTGTTCTCTTGTGAATTTGTATTTTGGCGGCATTCCTTTACCTCCATTTTGAATCTGATGTTGCGCAACTTATGTTTCCTATTATACCTATGTTTTCTGATTTGTCAAGAGAACATTTTTTGAGTTTCCAAATTTTTTATAATGGCCGATATTATAATGCCAAAAGGGAGCTGTCGCACGGATGTACTTGCCTGTTTAAAAGGTTTACATTGCAAAGCAATGAAAACAATATGCACAAATATTATCTTGGGAAGCTAGCTTCCCAGAATAATTTTGTGCATTCTGTCTTTGCCGCATGAGCGGCAAGAACTTTTAAACAGGCAAGTACATCCGTGCGAAAGCCCCCTTTTGGCGCTTTGAATTGCAAAATTTGGAAACTAAAAAACGTTTTTATTAGAGTTTCCGTATATTCTATCTAAGCTGCATTCTGCAACAGTCCCATCCCTAATCATAAGAAGTATGCCTTAAATGAAGACATTATGATTACCTGTTTTAAGACATGCGTTTTTGATAGTTCTGTTCTAGGCGGCTGAGCAGGCTGTAAAGCCCCCAGGCAACAAGACATAAAATCACAATCGACATAATCACCCAGTCTAGTTTAAACACTTGGCTTCCATAGATGATCAGGTAGCCAAGCCCCTGCCTGGAAGAAATAAATTCTCCGATGATCACTCCGACCAAGCATAAGCCGATATTTACTTTCATAATCGAAAAGAAAGACGGGATGCTGGCAGGGAGCACCACTTTGGCGAGAATATGATATTTTGTTCCACCCAAAGTCCGAATGAGCTTGATCTTTTCAGGATCCACCGACTGAAAGCTGGTGTAAAGGTTCAAAATTGACCCAAAAACTGCCACGGACATGCCAGTGATGATAATGGTGTTGTAATTGGCGCCCAGCCATACAATCAAAAGGGGCGCTAAGGCAGATTTGGGCAGGCTGTTTAAAATTACCAGATAAGGTTCCATGGTTTCTGAAATCTTTTTGTTAAACCATAATATAATTGTTACAGTTACAGCCAGAATTAAAGCTAGTGCAAAACTAGCGACTGTTTCAAACAGCGTAACGCCGATATGAATGAACAGGGAATGGTCCAAAGCCATATTGTAAGCGCATAAGAGTACCCGGGAGGGACTGCTGAAGAAGAAGGAATCAATCCATCCAAGCCTTGCGGCTCCTTCCCACAGTCCGAAGAAACACAGGAAAATGAAAAAACGGCTGACGGCCACGGTACGCCTGTGCCTCTTTTGAGTAAGCAGAAACTTCTGCTGCGCAAGAGAAATCTCACTCATCATGATTCAACTCCTTCCATATTTTATTAAAATAATCTTTAAATTCCGGTAAATTCCTTCGTTCCAAGGGACTGACATTTTCCGGGAAGTCAATATTTATAACGCATTTGATCGTTGCCGGGCGTTTGCTCAAAATCAGGACTTTGCTGCCAAGGCTTACTGCTTCTGATAAATCATGTGTGACTAAGATCGCTGTCTTCTGTTCTTTTTTTATAATAGAGCCGATATCGTCGCCCACAGTTAGCCTTGTCTGATAGTCCAGGGCAGAAAATGGCTCGTCTAAAAGCAGTAATTCCGGTTCCAGCGCAAGGGTGCGGATTAAGGCGGCACGCTGTCTCATTCCTCCGGAAAGTTGGGAGGGCCTTGCGTTCTTAAACTTGTAAAGGCCATAGGTCTTGAGCATGTCATATATCTTATCCTTGGCGGCAGGCGTTAATTTTTTCTGAATTTCCAGTCCCAACAGGACATTTTTTTCAATGGTGCGCCATTCAAACAGATGGTCGTGCTGCAGCATATAGCCAATGGTCCCGCTGGCCTTTTGATATAATTTTTGCCCATAAAGCAAAATAGAACCGTGTTCCGGTTCTATCAAGCCTGCCAACAGGGAAAGGAGGGTGGATTTGCCGCATCCGCTAGGACCGACAATCGCTAAAAAGTCACCCTTGTGAACCGTAAAATTTATATTGGACAACGCTGGGGTTTCTCCCTGCATGGTATGATAGGAATAGCCCACATGGTTGATTTCCATCAATTTTTCCATAAGGTGCTCCTTATTCTCACTTATTATATTGTATGTGCAAAACGGGCGGATGGTGCAATTTGGCTGCAGCGGCGTGTTGACACATCTGGTATATATTTATATAATGTGCCCGTATCATGAACAAGTGGCTTGCAGATCGAGGATATGAATGAAGCTGCTTTCTCTGCATTCAGATATTTTAATATTTTTCTGACCACAAGCGGTATAGAATTTAGAAGAAAAAGGGCTGTCGCATTAAGAAATGAAGATACAGGATTTGGTATGTTCTGAGAGAGGGAGTTACCATATTTTGTATGACATTTCTTTCATGTGCCAGTCCTGCTTTTATATCTTATGAAAACAGAAAATAGAAAAGGAGCTGGGAGGATGAACAGGCATATAACGGAAAAAGATTTTAATATATATGCAATATGTTATAAAGTTACAGTTAAGAAACCGTCCATAAAAAAGGCGGTAAGCAATTCCAAACAGAACGTGAAAGTCGTCGTCAATAAGGTGCCAGGGGCAAAAGGCTATAAATTGTTGTATACGACAGATAAAAAATTCAAAAAGGGAATAAAAACTGTCAGTATAGGCAAAACCAGCGTGACCCTTGCAAAGTTAAAAAATGGAAAAACATATTATGTGAAAGTATGCGCATATGAGAAAGATTCCAAAAGAGACAATGTTTATGGTCCTTATAGTAAAGTAAAACAGGTAAAGACCAGAAACAAGTGATGAGAGTGTCTTAAACGCCGAGCAAGATGGCAGAATTACAAAAAGAGAAACGGAATGAATCTGTGTCACGAAATATTGGAGGCTATATTGAAACAGAAAAATAGCTGTATGAAAGAAATGATTGAAAAAGTGGTGATATTGAGTAATGTGATAAATTGTAATATTGGAATGGCATATAGAGAAATTTTTGCAAAAATCTTTTAGAAGAAATCATGCTGTGTTACATAGGGACATGTTGATTGGGGGCTTGGATTTGAACGACTATGATGTATTGGCATGGATTGCAGAAGTGGTTTTCTATAGAGGGATAAATTAGGGGACGGCGTCAATGTTGCAAAATCAGAAGGGAGAAAACGCAATTGGGCAAGATATTGGTTTACCATGGAAGGGATGAGGAAGTAGTATTTCCAGAAATAAGAAAAACTCGTTATACGAAAGATTTTTCATGGGGATTTTATTGCGCAAATGATTATATGAAAGCGTACAGATGGGCAGATAGAAAGTCGAGACAAGGAATCATGAATGTATATTCTTATTTTGGAAAATAAAGAGTTATAAATATTAAAGTTTGTTTACCAACGTATTAGGAGGAAAGTATAGAACAGGCTTTGATGGATGTGTCTTCTTCCTTTATCAGTGATGAAATTTCCGATTTTAATTCAAATATTTATTATAGCAATCCAGATTATTTAAAGTGGTCTTATCTGGAAAGGGAGTTGCTGGACTAAGAGAGTGTCAAAAGGAGCATTCCATATGGCTGTATTTTTGCTTGAAGCAGTATGTTTTACATGATATAATAAAAAATAATGTTATTTCCATTTTTTAGAAAAATTTAAAAAAATAGAATAATGTCAGAAAAAATGAGAGGAGGGAACCATGAGAAAAACTTGTATTGCCAATGGCGGTATGCATGGTGGCGCAAACAATGTCGTAATCATAAAATTTGGACATTGTATTTGCCAGACATGATGCGAACGGCATTGAATGCTATGGAACATCTTTCAGGAGATGAATTATTACAAGGATTACTGGGGGTTTAATTTGACAGATATCGTAAGAAGATAAAAGGGCTGTCGCAGATGCTTTCGGGGCATGGCGCAACGTTTGCAGGCTATTTTTCTCAATCTTGCACATATCTGACAACGATGCGCCTCATCGCCTCAAGACCGGGCTGGATTCTTGTGGCGGATGATTTCATGAAGTAAGATAGGCAATGCATAAAGTAAGGCATGCTCTGTCCAGCTTGCTGTGCAGTAATTAAATAGAATTAGATTCAAAAAACAGGTAGCTTTTAAGCTACAACGAAATATTGGAGGTTATTATGAAAAAGTGCAAAAAGTTGTTATCATTTATTTTGGCTATTGTTATGGCGTTTGGTGGCATTGCCATGTCCGCAACCACTGTAAAGGCGGATTCTGGAGTTGATACAATTCGGCTGCCCCTAGACGATATCTTTGCTTCAGGTACAATTGCAACGGAAGGCGCCGCTAATTTTTACGAAGTAAAACTTCCTTCGGACGGCTGGCTTACAGTCACATATCAGGGCTGGGATATCGAGGACGCTTATTACAGCATATCTAATGAGGATATGACTAGGGAATATCACAAAAATGAGGTATTTAATTCGTCAAACATTTCCCCAAAGACTTCTGCCCGAACATTGGCATTAGAAGCAGGAAACTATACGGTCAAAGTATGGGGCTATGGAAAACATATCGGAAATTACAAAATTAAGGCATCTTTTATATCTGCTCAAAATAACGAAAGCTCAAACAATAACGAATTTTCAACAGCACAGAAACTAAATAAAAATCAAAAAGTCACAGGTTTTTTGTCAGAGGATGATACTGTGGATTTTTATAGGATTGATCTGGAGAAGAAGCAAACGATACAGATCATTTATACCGCCCGCATTGAGGATTCCAATTTTCAGATTTGGGACAAAGACAATATAGAACTCCATAAAACTAACATATTTAATGCAAGTGAGACTCAGCCGAAAACATATCTATACGAGGTCACACTGGCGCCGGGAACTTATTATGTGCAGATTTATCCTTATGGTTATGACCGTGGGCGTTATACGCTGCAATGGAAAGAGAAGATCATGACAAAGTCTCTTTCCATTTCCTCAAATAAGCCAAACAGCGTAGTATCTGGAACCAAGGTGAAATTGTCTGTGAAATTCAATCCCGCCAACACGACAGTAAAAACATGTGAATGGAGATCAAGCAATTCTTCTATTGCAGAGATTAATAGCAAGGGAAACGTCATGACAAGGCGTCCCGGCATTGTAAAATTCACTGTGACGGCAATGGATGGCAGTAATAAGTTTAAGGCATACACCCTGATTGTAAAACCAAAAAAAGTGCCAAGGCCCAAATTGTCTATATCCAGTTATTATAGTAAGAGACTATATGTCAATTTCAATACCCAATATGGTTCCGATGGTTATCAGATACAATATGCGACAGATAAAAATTTTAGAGGCGCAAAAACGAAAAACGTCGCATCATCATCGGTTACGTTAAACAATTTAAAGAGAAATAAGAAATACTATGTGCGTGTACGGGCTTATGTCAAAAAAGGGAAAACAATATATCCCGGTTTATGGAGCAGCGTGGCGTCAAAAACAGTAAAATAGATCATTTGTCTTTCTGCTGTGAGAGTTTCAACTGCTTTATAGAATTTTAAATTATCACGGAGGGGCTGCCGCAAAATAGCTGTTATATACAGGATATGATATTCATACCACAAGAATCATCTGTATATAAACTGCATTTTGTGACAGTCCTTTTTCCATATTTCGATGGAAGAGTTATGCTTGTCTATTGATATTTTTTGATAAAAATGTTAGAATGTGCCAAATATGCCGCAAGACAAGGGCAGGATGGAGGAAGACATGAAATTTATCAAAAAGGCAGGCTTTATCATAGCATTGATGATTCTTTCACTTATCGTTTGCAACGAGATAAACAGCGGGGAATTGCGAAAGTCCGTGGGAAAGGCAATCATTGGCAAAAACCTTGTCAGGTGGAACGTGGAGCGCTATAATATTGATTCCGCAAAGAGCGAGCAGGTTTTTGATGGCGTCAAAGAGGACGAAGAGGCCCTCGCTCTTGTGAACGAGGTTTTGGCGTTGGAAGACGTTTTGCAGATGGCGGCGGGAAGCGTTCTTGAAAATTCCAAGCTGAGTCAGGAACTGATAGAGAAGCTTTTTTACAGTGAATTGCCAGATTCGCATTTGCAGCAGCGGATCATGGGCATCTCTTATCAGGAAAATGACACGATTGCCCTCGAAGAGCTGAGGTATCTGCGGGTGCTCCATATGGGATTTGACGGAGAGACTCATATCGGTGAGCTTTTAGTAAATCAGTCTATTGCTGAGGATATTCTAGAAATTATGTCAGAATTATATAAAAATGCATACCCCATTGAGAAAATGATTCTGGTGGACGAATATGACGCGGAGGATGAATTGTCCATGAGTGATAACAATACCTCGGCATTTAATTACCGTCAGATTGCAGGCAGCAGCCGAATGTCCAAACATAGCCTGGGTCTTGCTATAGATATTAATCCTAAATTTAATCCTTATGTCAAGAACCTTGAAAATGGGGAGATTGTGATTAGTCCTGCAAATGCAACGGAATATGCAGACCGTGGCAAGACATTTGCATATAAGATTGACGAGCACGATTTATGTTACCTGCTATTTACAGAACATGGCTTTAACTGGGGCGGGAACTGGAATTCTGTCAAAGATTACCAGCATTTTGAGATGCCATAATTGATTCAGTTTGAAATAGTTGTGCTGATGTAAAAAAAGAGGTATAATAAGCTCCGACATAAAAGCGACAGAATAAAAAGTGATAGAAATGGAGAAGACTTATGCAGATTTATTTGCCGACCAATGTATACAGTGAAACAGACTGCGTGATGAACCACAGGAAGGAATTGGCGGCTCTGGGAAGCAGGGCGCTGCTTGTGACAGGGAAACATTCTTCACGGATCAACGGGGCATTGGAGGATGTTCAAAAAGCCCTGCAGGAGGAGCGGACATCGTATGTCGTATTTGATGAGATTGAGGAAAATCCTTCGATTGAGACGGTGATCAAAGCGAGGACCTTAGGCGTGCAAGAACAGGTGGATTTCGTGGTGGGAATTGGCGGCGGTTCCCCGATGGATGCGGCAAAAGCCATTGCCCTAATGATCGCAAATCCAACAGAAATCCAGGAGCTGCTCTATCAAAAACGGGAGCTGCCTGCGCTTCCATTGGCTGAGATTCCTACGACTGCAGGAACGGGATCAGAGGTGACTCCCTACGCAATCCTCACCATCCATGCCCGCAAGACGAAGCAGAGTATCAGTCATAAAATATATCCCAGCCTTGCCCTGATCGACAGTCGTTATTTAAAAACGGCGAGCTTGAATACGCTGCTTGACACAGCGGTAGATGCGCTGGCTCATTTGATAGAGAGCTACTTGAATGCCAATGCCAATGTATATAACCGCATGTATTCAGAGAAAGGATTGTCATTATTTGCAGAAATCAAGGATGATTTGACGCAGTGCAGGCGGCAGGGCAAAGAGCCGGTGTTGTCTCTTTCTGACACGGTGTTTGGCAGTCTGATGCAGATAGCGGCTATTGCGGGCATGGCGATTGCCCATACAGGGACTTCCCTTCCCCATGGCTTGAGCTATCCGGTTACTTACGAAATGCATGTGCCGCATGGCAAGGCGGTGGGAATCTTTCTGCCAGGGTTTCTTGCCTGCTATCAAAATAAGGAAGAAGTGGAGATGCTGCTGAAGCGTATGGGATTTGCGACAGTCGAAGATTTCACCGAATATTTGCAAGAACTTCTTGGAAAATTGGAGATTCCAGATCATCTGTGGGATGAAGATGTGAAGTCTATGTTGGAAAATCAGGAAAAATTAAAGAATTATCCGTTTCCCATAGACCAGCAAGCCTTGTATGCTTTTCGCAGATAGAGGAATAGCTTGATGAAGAGAAATTATCAGAAAGAGTTAGAAAAGATCATAGAAAAGCAGCAGCAACTGCATATAGTGCCAAAGCTGCTGCTGCATAGTTGTTGCGCACCCTGCAGCAGCTATGTATTGGAATATTTGTCTCAGCATTATCAAATTACAGTGTTTTACTATAATCCCAATATTTATCCGGCGGAGGAATATGGAAAGCGGGCAAAGGAACAAAGGTGCTTTATCCAGCGTTTTTCACAATCTTGTCTTGCGGACAAGGAAAAGGCGTTTCATGCGATTGATTTTTGTGAAGGCAGGTTTGAACAAGAGCGTTTTTACGAAATTTCCAAAGGGTTAGAGCACCTGTCAGAGGGAGGAGAGAGATGTTTTCGATGTTATGAGCTGCGCCTGAAAGAGGCGGCGAAATATGCATTGGAACTGGGAATGGATTACTTTACGACGACGCTTTCCATCAGTCCCCTTAAAAATGCTGACAAGCTCAATGAGATTGGGGAAAAACTGTCGCAGGAATATGGGATTTCGTATCTCTGTTCTGATTTTAAAAAGAAGAATGGTTATAAACGTTCGGTAGAGCTTTCGAAAGAATACGAGATGTACCGTCAAGATTATTGCGGATGCGTGTTTTCCAAACAAGAGCGGGAACGCAAAAGTCTGCAACAGGCACAAGTCATGGTTTAAGGGTTTCAAAGGAGGAAAAAATGGCACAGTTATGGGGCGGACGCTTTACAAAGGAGACAGATCAGTTAGTCTATCATTTTAATGCGTCCATATCATTTGATAAAAAATTCTATCGGCAGGATATGGAGGGCAGCATCGCTCATGTAAAGATGCTGGGAAAGCAGGGGATTTTAACAGAGCAGGAAACGGAAAGCCTGGTGGCGGCAGTGAACCAGATTCTTCAAGAAGTGGAGTCTGGCGCCCTAGAGATTTCTCATGAATATGAAGATATTCACAGCTTTGTGGAAGCCACCCTGATTGATCGGTTGGGAGACGCGGGGAAGAAGCTACACACAGGAAGAAGCCGCAATGACCAGGTGGCGCTAGATATGCGTCTGTATACCAGACAGGAAATCTTAGCGACAGATGAGCTGTTACAAGAACTATTAAATACAATTTTAATAATTATGGAAGATAATGTCAATACTTTCATGCCAGGATTTACGCACTTGCAGAAAGCGCAGCCTGTCACGCTGGCGCACCATATGGGCGCTTATTTTGAAATGTTCAAACGTGACCGTCTGCGGATGCAGGATATTTACAAGAGAATGAATTATTGCCCTTTGGGTTCCGGCGCTTTAGCAGGTACGACGTATGACCTGGACCGCTATTATACGGCGCAGCTTCTAGGATTTGAGGGACCGACGCTAAACAGCATGGACGGAGTGTCTGACCGGGATTATCTGATTGAATATTTGTCGGCGCTCTCTACGGTGATGATGCATTTAAGCCGTTTTTCAGAAGAGATTATTATATGGAACAGCAATGAATATCAGTTTGTAGAGATTGACGACGCCTACAGTACGGGGAGCAGCATTATGCCCCAGAAAAAGAATCCTGACATAGCAGAGCTTGTCCGGGGCAAGACCGGACGAGTGTATGGAGCGCTGATGTCATTGCTGACCACCATGAAAGGAATACCGCTTGCATATAACAAGGACATGCAGGAGGATAAGGAGCTGGCGTTTGACGCCATAGATACGGTAAAAGGATGCCTGGCTTTATTTGAGGGAATGTTGTCGACCATGAAGTTTAACAGAGAAAAGATGGAGGCGAGTGCCAAAAACGGTTTTACCAATGCTACCGACGCAGCGGATTATCTGGTGAATCATGGCGTGCCGTTCCGTGACGCCCATGGAATCGTAGGACAAATGGTATTACATTGCATTGAGAAAGGGATTGCCATTGATGATATGTCCCTTGAAGAGCTAAAAGCGATCAGTCCAGTGTTTGAAGAAGATATTTTTGGAGCGGTTTCTATGGAAACTTGCGTGGAGAAGCGTCTCACAGTCGGAGCCCCGGGACAGGAGGCGATGAAAAAGGTCATTGCCTTAGAAAAACAATATCTATCACAGGATTGGAAGACTGAAATACCCGATTGGGAACATAAGCTGCTGGGATAATTTATACATCTTACACAGATTTAAAGTGGATGCCCTGCTAAATTTGTAACATATTGGGTCTTGCATTTTACGGAGAAATATATTAGTATATCATACGAAAAACAATTGTACGCCCAGAACGGACAAAAAGACTAGAGCTCCCGAATGCAAGAAAAGGGAGGGCAAGGAGAAAAAGATGAGTCAGAAATTAAGAGCAGGAATTCTTGGTGGAACTGGTATGGTAGGACAGCGGTTTATCGCATTGTTAGAAAATCATCCTTGGTTTGAAGTTACTACCATTGCGGCAAGTCCGCGTTCCGCAGGTAAGAGATATGAGGAGGCAGTGGGAGACCGGTGGAAAATGGACACTCCGATGCCAGAAGCAGTAAAAGATCTTGTGGTAATGAATGTCAATGAAGTGGAGGCAGTGGCTTCCCAGGTAGATTTCGTATTCAGTGCCGTTGATATGTCAAAGGAAGAAATCAAAGCGATCGAGGAGGCATATGCCAGGACGGAGACGCCGGTGGTCTCCAATAATAGCGCGCATCGCTGGACGCCAGATGTACCAATGGTCGTGCCGGAAATTAATGCGGACCATATGAAGGTGATAGAGTTTCAGAAAAAGCGTTTGGGGACGGAAAGAGGATTTGTGGCAGTGAAGCCAAATTGCTCGATTCAGAGTTATACCCCGGCGCTGACGGCATGGAAGAAGTTTGAGCCTACACTTGTAGTAGCTACGACCTATCAGGCGATTTCTGGAGCAGGTAAGACTTTTACCGAGTGGCCGGAGATGGAACATAACATCATTCCTTATATCGGTGGAGAGGAAGAAAAGAGCGAGCAGGAGCCGCTTCGTATCTTTGGAACGGTAGTGGATGGAAAGATTGAAAAGGCGGAAACTCCGCTGATTACCACCCAGTGTATCCGTGTGCCGGTTCTGGATGGGCATACGGCAGCGGTGTTCGTGAATTTTGCCAAGAAGCCCACAAAGGAGGAATTGATCCAGGCACTGGTAGAATTCCAAGGACTTCCCCAGGAATTGGAACTTCCTAATGCGCCGAAGCAGTTTATCCAGTATCTGGAAGATGATAATCGTCCCCAGGTGGCATTGGATGTAGACTATGAGAATGGATTTGGTGTCAGTATCGGGCGTCTGCGGGAAGACAGCCATTTTGACTGGAAATTTGTGGGTCTTTCCCATAATACCGTCCGCGGTGCGGCGGGAGGCGGCGTTTTGATCGCAGAGCTCTTAAAGGCGCAGGGCTATATCCAGAAAAAATAATGAAAACATATACACTACTTTAGTAAGGGAGGCAGCGATGGATAAATTTCGAATTCTTGTGAAGGGTATCGTACAGTGCAATGGAAAATATCTTGTTGTGGAAAAATGGTACGATGACCGGATTTTTGAACCGTATCAGTGGGAGTTTTTGGATGGCGTTCTGGAGTTTTCGGAGACTCCGGAGAAAGCCGTTCAGAGGGTAGTGGAGGAGAAGGCAGGACTTCATGTTCAAGTGGATAAACCTCTGTATACCTGGGGATTTACAGTGGGCGAGGTGTGCAGCATCGGTATCGCTTTTGAATGTTCTTCTCAGAGGGAAGAGGTCGTTCTTGCTGAGGACCTGAATGACAGCAGATGGGTTACAAAAGAGGAGCTGGCTGAGGTGATCGAGGAAGCCGAGACTGAACTGGAAAAGCTGGAAAAGCGCCCCAACAGTCCGGATAAGCTGGAACGTATGAAACGTCTCCAGTTTGACCTTTCCGTCAACCGTATTAAGCTGGAACAGATGGATGAGGAGCTGGCGAAGAAGCAGGAGGAGATTGAGAACCTGGGCGGGTGCAAGCTGGTTGCGGACATTGCGTATCCGGGACTGGTGCTGACGATCTGCGATATCAAAGCCCGCTTGAAGCAGACGACATCCATGTGCAATGCAAGGCTGTCTAACGGCGAGATTCGATTTTCGTGATGATGCTCTATTTCCGCGGAGCAACGAGCCAAGCAGCCATGCTTGCATGGATATTTGGCGACTGCCGCGAGGGT
>OFFK01001251.1_pt1 | contig 18738 bp, 10 predicted proteins | sample 1521361 | NCBI WGS metagenome assembly OFFK01 (sample SAMEA3504096, study PRJEB24116) | mouse gut metagenome | biome: mouse gut; feature: mouse-associated habitat; material: faeces | place: Denmark | collected 2011
CCAGGTTCATTGCCTCTCCTCTGGTGGTGAAGATATTGACATCCGGTCCCTGGCCTGCCAATGTCGCCTTCACCAGTGCGCCCTCTACCAGACTGATGTTTACGGCAATCCCTGTTTCGGGGGTAAAATGCGAGTCGATCAGGCGTTTCATTACATTTGCCTGGTCACGTCCTTTTCCCATCCATACCGTCAGGGTCACATCGGATGTCACATCTCCTTCCGACGCCACTTCATCATAAGAATGAGAGAAGGAACCCATAAAGGATCTGATCCCATGCCCTATTTTACTCAGGATGCTCCCTTCTGCCAGAGGCGTGTCAGCGCCTGCACCCGCCGCATACAAATAATCAATCTGCAACGGCTGCTGTTCAAATTCCAATACCCACTCTGCCAAAGCTTCAATATTTGTCTTAAATACGGAAAGTCTTCTGGCTATAGTATAGGGTTTTTCACAAAACGAAGTGACCTGGGTGGTCATCTGGGTCAATATTCTTGACGAATAACAGCCTTTCCCGTACAGGGATTCCAAATAATCTACATAACCGTTCAGTTCCGCCAGAATGGCAGCCAGTTTGTCCTCCAGTCCAGGAATGGCATTTTCCAGTCCGTAGTCCCTGTAAGCATCCGGATCCGTTCCGGTTATCATGATGATCTCCCTGTACAGGGCATTCACATCCTGCAAAGTAGCCTCCATCCGGTCTATAACCTGCTCCATTTCGCCAAGCACGACCTCCATCCGCAGGCTATGAGTTCCGGCTGTCAGATAAAACAGCCAAGGCGTATCTTCGAATCCCAGGAATTCATTCTGCCAGTTTACATCATATTCAAAGGTCAGCCCTCCCGCTTCCGCAAAAGGAACCTGTCCGTCTATCTCCAGTCTGCGCAGACTGCTCTGACCTTTGTTCTCATTCTGTCTGCACCTGAGTCCCAACTGGTAAAATCCGTCCTTGGGCACTTCTACCTGCCATTCAATCCATTGTCCGCTGTCCGACCAGTTTGTTCCTCCAATGGTATTGTAGCGGAGACAAGTGGCATGGTATGGCACAGTGAAAGGACTGGAACGGTCATAAACCGCATACAGCTGAGAAGAGGATTTCAAATAGGGAGTCTCTCCCTCTACCTGTATGTAAACATCCTTTCCTGCCTTCTCTGCGCCGGTATGAATAGAAAGATATTCCTCATAGGAAGGAAGCTCCTCCTGATATAACCGCAGATAACGGAACAGACCGGACTGGCTGGTACCTTGTACAGCAATGGTATGCTCACCTTTTTCCAGATACAGATGAACTCTGTCCTTCTTTGCCTGCCTGAAAGGTTCTTCTGTCCACAGACTGACCTCCGACTGTGCAGGTCGGATTTCATCCTCTGAAGCCGTGCGCCGGAACTCACCACTGTCCGTCCAGATCCTGGTCAGGGTAATTGCTGAATCCGTTACTTTGCTGCCGTCAAGCAGGATCTGGAATTCCAGTTCCTGCCCGTTTCCCTCAAGCGCCATATAGCCCGCACTCAGGTAATAATCGCCGCTTTCTTCCACTGTAAACATCCATTCGGCCGCATCGTTTCCTTTCCCCATAAGCACAGGCTCATCCCCGTCATTCGCCTGAAGATAAATGCCGGAGCCTTCCGTCCCCAGCCTTCCCTCCGGAACCGCGGATACATTTTCTCTCTGGAAATCCTCTCCATGAGGCGCCAGCAGAGACAAAACTATCACAATGATCAGTATCACTGCCGCACATCCGCTTACTATAAGTTTTACCTTCCGATTCCTTTCCATATAATGCCGCCCTCCAAGTTTGTATATTGCTTTATATCGAAAGTGTACCATTTATTTTTCTTTTTTACAATACATCTATTTACATTATTTATTTTTTGTAAATTTATAATAAAATTGAAATGTAAAATTTGTGATATTTTTCTAAAAGGCGCTTTGTCCTACTCCTGTTTTTATCATGAAAGTATTTCCATTTCTTTGACCCCACTGTGCAATAATAAAATGTAAATTTACAGTAAATATTATTGTAAACTCCAGGAGTCTGCACATGCTGACAACATAAGACGTTTTTCCTGTCAATCAAAAAGCGAGCACTCTGCTGTATAATGAATATACAACAAAGTCTCGCTTCTCACTTACAAAGCCGGATTGACCTCCGCAGATTTACGCCCGAAAAATCGTATTGACGGCACGGGCAGCCGTTTTACTTATGTTTCCTGTGTTTTGTGAGTCCGTCATATCCGAATGCTGCCCCTTCAACCGATCCGCTGGATCAGGCACTCTTCATGGAAAGGCTTCACCACAAAAGCATCCGTGCTGCGTCAAACAGGCGGCAATTGAGAATGCCTCTCTTCCGCCACGCCTGCAATCTCCATAACCACTTCGCTGAAATACCGGGGACTTATGTCTTCCGGCCTGCAGCGGTTCTCCCGGCGAAACCGTTCAAGGTCTGTGCCATCCCCAATGTTATCCGGAAAACGGTAAAAATAGAGATGTTCCACCGTAACTTCCCCGCTTTCATATCCCACGGACATGCCGGAAAAGGTCAGTTCGGCGCCGAATCTGCCGTCAATGCGGTAATAGCTGCTGAAAAACCCTGCGTCCAGTATTTTTCCCCGAACCCATCCCGCAGCCAGAAGCTTTGCGGACAGCACAAATCCGTCCAGTTCCCTGTTCTCAAAGCGGGTAACTGCAATTTCTTCCGTCTCTTCCTCTGTGAAACGGTAAACGGGACGTTCCAGCTGCGCAATGGGCTGTGAAATCTCATATTCGGAAAGCTGCTCCTTCCAGAGCGTCAAATCTTCCCGGGTCAGCTCCAGGGGATGTGCCAATCCGATGGTTCCCTCCTCCCGGGCAGTCATTGCGCCCGGTTCATATTCGTTTCCGTCGGCCCGGTTGTAACTGCCGTCCTCCATATAGCGGAAGGAGTCCTTCAACATGCCCTGCTGATCATACACGCCCCAGATCAGCCCTGTGGCAAAGGCATGCATCACAGGATTTTGGACAAACAATTCCGTCCACTTCTCCCTCTGCCAGAAACGCCCTGTTCTGAGCGCCTGTTCCAGACGCAGTTTTTGGGTGGAAATCACATTTTTTAATTGTTTTTTTAACTGCTTCAACTCCGCTGCCGCCTGCTGTGCCTTTTCTGCATCATCCTGCTTTCCGGGCGCGGGCAGGCTTTTCCGTCTCTTTCCGTCACTGTCAAAAATTTCCAGTTCCATGGACTCTGTCAGGCGCACCGTAAAATGCCGGGAACCAAAATCCAGCTGGCGCTCCATTCTCCGGTCAAATCCCAGGTCCGGCACCATGCTGTCCTCCAGTTCTTCCCTGCTGATTCCCAACTGGGCTGCCGCCTGGGAAAGGGTCCTGCCCGCCGCATTTTTAATCTGGCGGAATTTGCATTTCGCCGCCAATTGGTTCACGGTGAGAAAGGCCTCTTTGCTGCCGTTGAAAATCAGTGCATTGACGGCTTCCGCCGCAATGGCCCCTCTGGAATGTTCCGCCCAGTCCAGAATCTGGCGGGACAGAACGGGTACCACCGCCTCTCCCCCGTGAATGGATATGGGATAGAGCACCCATCGCTTCTTCGCTTCCGCACCTGTCTGCAGCCATCTTTCATATACGGCCTGCATGCAGGCAGACAGCTCTTCCGGTACCAGTGGCTTTGCCAGTTTTGCCCCGTCCGGATTGCGCCCCGGAATATCCATTTCCCCGTAAACTGTCAATAAAGCATATATGTATTCTCGGGAAACCGAACTGCCGTCTGCACGGTGTACCTGAGGAAGCCCGGTTTCCTGCAGCCACTCTGTTTTCTGCTTTCTCCCACCCCTGAAAATCTCTGCGGCAAGCCTTTCCTCCCCGCTCCCGTTGACCTGGGAACTACCGCCCTCCTCTGCCGTTTCCAGTTCTTCCGCCAATTTCTGCAGCAGTCCCATCACCTTTTTATTCTTTTCCCGGGCAAGGGCGTTTTTGATATCGTCCAGAAAAGAAGGCTGTCCCAACTCTCCCAATGCCAGAACCGCTGCTTCCCTGACTTTGGATTTTTTCGCCTGAAGCAGCTCTAAAATCTCCGGCGTCCACTGGGGATGTGTTCTGCAGGCTTCCAGAAACAGCCTTCTCACCTGCTTTGAACTGTCTTCCGCGCAGAAAAGCACGCTATTATGGTAATCCTCCGGATCCAGTTTTTCCAGTACCTTCAAGGCAAAGGAGCGGGTGCGCTCTGTCCCTTCCGCAACCGCAGCTTTCATGCCCTCATCCCACTGTTCCTTTCCTTCCCGCTGCCTCCTTCCGGCAAAAACTTCCCTGCAGAATTCCAGTAAATCGCTTTGGGCCTGTTTTTCTTTCACACCCCCGCATATGCCTGCCAATGCCTCCATCTGCATTTTCAGGGGAACCTGCTCTTCCTCCAGGATCTGAAGCAGTTTCTCTATCTGTTGTTCGGAAAAAAGCAGGGAACCGGATTCCGAAGCCGGGGATTCAAGGCCGGATTCCGGACAGAGCGGATATCCGGCAAAAAAAGCGGTCTCCTTCCATAAGGCTTCCACTACCACAGCGCGATAGTACATGGATTTCTCATTCAGTTCCCATAAAAGCGCAATTTTCCCATATCGCTCCTCCTTGGGAAAAATCTCCTCCCAGTCCTTCATGCAGCCATCCAGTTCCCCTGCGGCACAAGTTCCCAGAAGATACCCTTTGACGGTTTCCCTGTGGGGGTCATATTGCAAAAGCAGCTCGGATGCAGTTTTTTCCAAAAACGTCTCTCTGTAAGAGGCCTGCAGCTCCTGGTAAAGCGTCGGGTTTGCCTTTCCTACAATCTCCATCAGCAGACGGTATTGTTCCGAACTGCTCCGGGACACGGCACTGCGGATTCCCTCCGGATTTTTCACCGCCATCCGTGCTGCCGTCTCTTCGCATCCGGCCTGAAGTGCCCACAGAATGTACGCCTCATCCGAGACAGGCAGCATTTCCTCTATTTCCGCCATCCGCTCCTGAAACCATGTATCCTCCGCAATTCCCCGGCAGATATCCAGAGTATAGCTTCCCGGAGCGTGGACTCTCCATCTGGACTGAAAATCCATTGCAACCGCCAGCCGCAGCAGAATTTCAAACCTTTCGGAATGCCTTAGTGCCAGAAAAACACATGCCGTAAACCATGCCGGATTGATCTCCTGTCTCTTCTGGTAAATCGATAGAATGCGCCGGGGAAAGGGGGTAACCTTTTTTGCCGTCCGGGCAAAATCCTGAAGGGCTTTCCGTTCCTGGGGTTCAAAAGCCGCTAAGTCCGCCAGGGCCAGGACCATGTCATTCCAAAAGAGTTCCGCCCTTGGAGCGGCGGCTTCCACCGGTGTATGGCGCAGGTACATGGCCGTGAGAAGCAGGCGTGCGTAACTTTTCTTCCCTGTGGCGGAATAGCCGTCACAGTCCCGGCAGAATTCCGCTGCCTGAAGGAAAAGGGCTGTATTTTCCCTGCCCTGTCCGCACAGCTTTCCTGTGTCCTTTGTATCGCCCCGCTGCAGCCGTTTCACGCATATGGCGGCCCTGACTGCAGCTTTTTGAGCCTCCCCCTGTTCTCCCGTACAATAGAGAAGCATTCTCTCCACAGCTTCGATACCGGCAGAAGAATCTCCTGTCAGCGCCCGCCATGCCGTGGATCCCCCTGCCCATACCAGAAAACGCACCAGGCGCCCCAGTTTCTCTTTTCTGTTTTTCTTCTGAAGCCACTGGGGATATCGGGCGCTGCCCGGTATATCATAACCTACAGAGGCTGTAAAATCCACAGGCTTCAATTCCTTCAGAAGTTCAGGTTCTTCCTGCCTGTCCATATCCAGGTATGTTTCCGCAAGCTCCTGGTTTTTTCCGTATAGTTTTATGGCCTTCCAAAATGCCTGCCGGATGTTTTCCTCTTCCTGTTGATCCTGTAATCTCATAATCCTCATCCCTCTTCCTTTTAAAGCTGACTCTAAGGCTGTCTCCGGTTTTACACACAATGGCCAATGTAATAAAATCCATGGCACTCATCCAAACATACCTTCACCACTTTGCCGATGAGGGATGCGTCCCCCGGAACATGTACCACGGTATTGTTGGAGAGCCTGCCCGTTACCATGGGAACTTTAGGGGGATTGGCAGCATCAGGGGCTTCGGCGGAGTCGTTGACTTCCTCAATCAGGACTTCCATGATCTGTCCCTGGTACTTTGCCACCTGGCTCCGCGCCGTATCCTGCACCAGTTTCAGAAGCCTGTCAAATCCTGCCTTCACCTGCTCCTTCGGCACCTGGTCCTCCATGGCGGCGGCCGGAGTTCCGGTACGCTTGGAGTAGATGAAGGTAAAGGCATTGTCGAACTTTACCCTGCGCACCACATCCATGGTTTCCTCCAGATCCTCCGCCGTCTCCCCGGGAAAACCCACGATGATATCCGTGGTAATGGCGATATCCGGTATTCTCTCCCGGATACGCCCGGCCAGTTCCAGATACTGTTCCTTGGTATACCGCCGGTTCATCCGCTCCAGAATGCGGGTGGAACCGGACTGCAGGGGCAGGTGCAGGTGACGGCAGATTTTCCCGGACCGTGCCATCACTTCTATCAGTTCGTCGGAAAGATCCTTGGGGTGGGATGTCATAAATCGGATGCGTTTTAACCCTTCTATCTTTTCCACTTCTGTCAGCAGCTGCGCAAAGGTCATGGGATTGTCCAGATTTTTCCCATAAGAATTCACATTCTGCCCGAGAAGCATAATCTCCACCACACTGTCGTCCACAAGCCTGCGGATTTCTGCCAGGATGTCCTCCGGTTTCCTGCTGCGCTCCCGCCCCCGGACATAGGGCACAATACAGTAGCTGCAGAAATTATTGCAGCCAAACATGATATTAATGCCGGATTTAAAAGAATATTTTCGTTCTGCCGGCAAATCTTCCACGATTTTATCCGTATCCTTCCAGATATCGATTATCATGCCCTCTGTCTGAAAGGAGGTATACAGCAGTTCCGCAAATTTGTAGATATTATGGGTGCCGAAAATCAAATCAATAAAGGAATAGCTCTTTTTCAGCTTCTCAATCACCGTCGGTTCCTGCATCATACAGCCGCAGAGGGCAATCTTCATTTGGGGATTGCGGCGCTTGTATCCGTTCAGCTCACCCAGCCTGCCATAGACCCTCTGGTTGGCGTTATCCCGTACGGTACAGGTGTTGAAAATCACAAAATCCGCATGCTCGTCTTCCGTGAGCAGGTATCCCGCCTGTTCCAGGATACCTGACAGTTTTTCCGAGTCTCTGGCATTCATCTGACAGCCGAAAGTCGTGACACAGGCTGTGGGAAAACGGTGGTTTTCCCGTTCAAAATTCCCAACCCACTCCCGGCATTTTGCCATAAAATAATACTGGCGGGCGGGTTCTTCTGCGGGAGGTTCTGCATTGATATCTATTTTATCTAAATATATTTCATTATGATGCGTAGCTTCATTATTCATTTTCTCTTGAATTTTCTCCCTTTCTAACATATCATATCCAAAAAGATGCGGTTTTTTACCGTACCGCTTTATGGCTTAAGCGGGGCTGCTTACAGGCAGACAGCACAAAACCCGTGAAACACATTATAAGGAAAAACCCCCGAAGGTATTGCTGATCCTTTCGGAGGTTACAGTCTTTCCTGCCGCGCCCGGATATGCAGAGGTTTTATCCAAAGCAATCCGCTGCTTCCCGGCTTCTCATAATCCGCTGCCGTATTTCTCTGCCAGTCTTACCAGAAGCTCCGTGACCTTTTCCATGGACTGTACACAGACATATTCGAAGCGGCTGTGAAAGTTCCCGCCACCCGTACATAAGTTCGGGCAAGGCAGCCCCATGTAGGAAAGCCTTGCTCCGTCCGTGCCGCCCCGGACAGAACAGATCTCCGGTTCCGTTCCCATCCGGCGGATCATTTCGGCAGCGTTTTCAATCAGATGTCTGTGGGGCTCCAGGACTTCTTTCATATTATAATAGCTGTCCTGAACCTCCGCCTCCACGGTTCCTTCCCCGTATTTCCGGTTCAGAAAATCGGCGCACTGCTGAAACAGCTGCTTTTTCTGCTCAAACAGGGTCCTGTCATGGTCCCTGATGATGTATTCGGTTACCGTCTTCTCCACATCCCCTTCAATATGCTCCAGGTGGAAGAAGCCCTCCTCCCCTTCTGTATACATGGGATTCTGGAAAACCGGGAGCATCGACTGGAATTCAAAGGCAATCAGCATGGCATTGACCATGGCGCCCTTGGCCGAACCCGGATGGGCGCTGACGCCGTGTACGGTAAGTTTCGCCCCTGCCGCGTTGAATGTCCCGTCCTCTATGTGCCCAAACCGATCTCCGTCCACAGTGTAGGCAAAATCCGCGCCGAACAGCTTCACATCAAAATGCGCCGTTCCCTGGCCGATCTCCTCGTCCGGGGTAAAGCCAATCCGGATCTTTCCGTGCTTTACTTCCGGATGCTGCAGCAGGTATTCGCAGGCAGCCATAATCTCCGCAACCCCCGCCTTGTCGTCGCCTCCCAGAAGCGTGGTGCCGTCGGTTACAATCAAATCCTGTCCCCTGTAACTGCCCAGTTCCGGATAGTCGGCTGCCCGGAAAATAATATGTTCCTTTTCGTTCAATACAATATCGTTTCCGTCATAATTTTCCACAATTCTGGGCTTCACATCCCTGCCGGACACCACGGGAGCCGTATCCATATGGGCAATCAGTCCAAGCACAGGCGCGTTTTCACAGCCCTGGGAAGCAGGCACGGATGCATAGACATAGCAGTGCTCCCTGTCATAGGTAATCTCCGCCGCCCCCATGGCTTCCAGCTGCGCTGTCAGAAGCTTTGCCAGTTCATGCTGCTTCTGCGTACTGGGCGAAGTCCCTGTATCATCCTCCGACCGGGTATCAATCTTTACATACTGCAGAAAATAATCGACGGTTTTTGACATTTTTCTTTTCCTCTTTTCTCTCTGTAAATCTGCTGTAAATCCATGGGCTGTATCGTCTCTATCCTGTCCTGTGCTGCCATGCCCCTGCCGCACATGTTTTCATTATAGCAATCAATATCTGGCGTGTAAAGCCTTTTTTCCGCCTGCGCCCTTCCCTGCAGCCCTCCCCTGGCGCCCCATGGATTTCTCTCCCGGAACCGGGTATGCCCGGATTTCCCGGCAGGCTTTCCCGGACAGGACCAGGACGCAAATCAGATTGGGCACTGCCATCAGGGCATTGCATATGTCCGAGAAATTCCAGACGGCTTCCAGGGAGGAAATACAGCCAAGGAAAGCGGTCAGCCCGTAAACAAAGCGGTACCAGAGATTGTATTTTGATTTTCCGCCCATAAGGAATTCGAAAGCCCGTTCTCCCTGATACGCCCAACCGATAATGGTGGCAAAGGCAAAAAGCACAATGCAGACGCTTACAAAGCTGCCGCCCCATTCCCCCAAAGTGGTCTGAAAAGCTGCCAGAGTCAGCGCCGTGCCGTTCAGTGGATTTCCGGCTGCATCCGTTTTGCCCAGTACACCGGAAACCGCAAAAGCCAGTCCCGTGATGGTGCAGACCACCACCGTATCCAGAAATACCCCTGTCATACTGATATATCCCTGTCGTACATAGTCATCCGTATCCGCAGCCGCAGTGGTGATACCGGAAGCTCCCAGGCCCGCCTCATTGGAGAAAATCCCCCTGGACACACCCCACCGCAGGGACTGGAAAGCCGTCACCGTTATGCTGCCGAAGAGTCCTCCCGACACCGCCTCCGGATAAAAGGCTGCCGTCAGAATGCCGCCCACTGCCCCCGGCAGCGCACGCCAGTGTGTTACAATCACAGCCAATGCCCCCACCAGGTAAAAAACGCCCATAAAGGGTACCAAAACCTGGGTCACCTTCCCGATCACGCCGATTCCTCCCAACACCACCAGAATCGTAACAATGGTCAGCAGCAGTCCGGTGTTTGCCTTTGGCACGCCGAAGGCAACCCATACCGCGTCTGCAATGGAATTGGACTGGGTCATATTTCCCATGCCGAAGGAAGCCGTCACCGCAAACAGCGCGAAGGCAAAACCCAGTACCCGGCCTGCCTTTTTGTGGGGAAAGGCGTGGAGGCAGGTGTACATGGGACCTCCTGCGATCTCGCCCCTGTCGTTCATGCCTCTGTACTTTACTGCCAGCATGCTCTCCACCAGCTTGGTTGCCATTCCCACAATACTGGTTGCCACCATCCAGAACAGCGCTCCCGGCCCGCCCAGTACCATGGCGGTAGCCACACCCACGATATTGCCGATTCCCAGGGTGGTAGCCAGTTCTGTGGTCAGAGAAGCCAGAGAAGAAACCTTGCCGGAGGACTTTCGGCCTGGGGCGTGCCTGTGTTTACGCTGTCTTCCGGTATACCCGCCGCTTCCTCCGTTTCGTCGTGTTCCCGCAGCCCCGTTTGCGTTCTGTTCCGACAGCCGTTCTCCGATTCCATATGTACCCCCGGTCCGCCTTCCGGAATTCCCCCTGTGATATGCCTCCCCGGTTCCCCCATCCGAATCTTCCCTGCCCTTTTCCGCTTCCATGCCGAACGCACAGCGCAGTGCAAACTTCAGATTTTTCAGCGGCAGAAGGTCCAGCCGCAGTGTCAGATAACATCCGCTGCCAAGGAGAAGCACCAGCATCCACGGTCCCCATACCAGATTATCCAGATACGCAATGAACTGTTCTATGACGGTGCCTGCCAGAACCGTCCCTTCCAACATCCTGTGTACAAGAATGCCTGCCGATAAATTCACAAAAACCCCTTTTATCCTATCATCGTTTCTCTAAATATATCGGTACAAGGGCATTTTTATGCAAATTCCGGGATTAATTCATAAATCTGGCGTATGCCGGCGGTAACATCGGGAAATAAAAATTCTTTTACCCTGTCCTGTTCTTCGATATACAGTACCGCGTCAAGCGTGGTATCCTCTCCATACGGAATCTGAAAAGAAATCCTGTCTTCCGCTTCATTCCGGAAAGTAAACAGGTTCCTCCGCTCGGCTTCCTTTTCTTCATACATACGTTCTGGCTCCATGGAAGCAGAAACGTCTGTTTCATTCATTGCATCAACCATTTTTTCAGCCCATAAATTGATATTCTCCATATCGTCTGGCATCGCCTCATAATATGATAAAAAAAATTCCCACGCTTCGTACACGCCTTCGCCATACTTTAATATTTCCATGTATTCTTTGTAGCTGTAAGTGCCTCCGCCCAATGAGCTTCCCTCTGTCTTTATGCCATACAGCGTGTTATCCTCGGCATCTGTCAGCAGTTTGAGCGTCCCTCCGTCCTCATCCTGCATCTCAATATACCATAAGATGAAATTTACCCCTTCTTCAAAATGATCACTGTAAATAACATATTGCTTCCATGTGACAACGGAATAATAAGATTCCCAGATCATAACAGGAATCAAATTATAATATACGAAATCCTGTATCCAAGCCTGGTACAGACCTGCATCAGAATACAGGAATTTTGTCAACTCCTCATTTACTTCCAAATCCTGGAAAGTCACATAATATTTCTTATTGTCCGCCAAACCATACGCGAAATTCCGCATTCTTTCAGCCAGGGACTTCTCATATGCCGTACTGAGGGATTCCACATTTATGCTCTCCCTCTTTCCCAGTGTGGTATCGCTGCATAAAATCTCATCTTCTACCTGAAAAATAATCTGAGGCAGAAAAATGGCTGCCATCACAACTGTCCCAATCACAAGTATTTCTGCCGCATAATAGCCAAACCTGCGTTTATCCTTTTGCGATCCTTTTTTCTTTTTGGAAGCCTTTTCCTTTCTGCCTCCCCTCTTTGAATCTGTCATATTGCCTCTTTTCCGTAAAATCCTCCGATTTCAATGGATGTATCTGCTGGCCGAGCAGGCTCTCCCCCTCTGGCAGCCGTTCATCCCTCTGATTCCGAGTCTCATGATTATCTCGTTTTCCCGGAAGCGCCCTTTCCCTTGGGAAAGTCACCTTGATAACCGTTCCCTCCCCAAGACGGCTTTCAACATTCAGCTTGCCGTCGTGAAGCCGAATGATTTTCTGGCACAGCGCCATCCCGATGCCGGCGCCCCCTTCCTTTCTGGAACGGGATTTATCCACCATATAGAAAGCTTCCGTAATACGGCTGATTTCCTCCGCCGGAATTCCCCTGCCGTTATCTACAATCTTGATTTCATAGGAGTTGTCCATACAGCTTCCCTTCATCAGAATAAAACTTTTCTCCCCCTTATCCAATGCCTTCACAGCATTGTCCAGGAGATTGTAAAGCAGGGACAGCAGCAGCTCGTCATCCCCCTTAATGACAGCTTTTTCCAGGTCTACCTTTCCTTTTATTCCCCGCTGCTTCCACACAGGCCGCAGTGTCGTCCGAATATTCTGTTCCAGACTCTTGGTGGAAATCAGCTTAAAGACCAGGGGCGTCTTATCCATGCTCACCAGCTCCAGCAGCTTATGCGAAAGGCTCTCCAGGCGCTTACCCTGGCTGAAAATATAGAAATAAGCTTCATGGCATTCCTCGTCCGTCAGCTTCATGGAGTTGAGCATATCCGCATAACCTATGATAGAAGTAAGCGGTGTCTTCAACTCATGGGCAAAAGCCGCAGTAAAATCTTCCTTTTGTTTTGCCTCCAGTTCTTTTTTCTGCATCTGCTCTACCAGGCGGTCCGCCATCCGGTTGAAATTTCTCGCAAGCTGCCCTATTTCATCCTGGCTTGCATTCCGGGAGCGCAGCTCGTATGCCCCATCCGCTATTTTTCCCGCCATCTTGTCCAGGCTGCGTATGGGTTTTGTGATAAAATGAGCCAGTATAAAAATGCATATGCCTCCCCCGGCCAGCAGGCATACCAGCGCTATCCGGTATCTGGAAAGCAGCTCTTCCCTGTTGCCGTAGATCTCTGTCAGTTCCCTGCACATCCCCAGATAAATACGGCTGGACGAAATATCCTTTACTGCAGCCGTAAACATATAATTACCGCCGTTTATTTTTCTGATACAGTAACCGTAGCTGTTGGCTGTGCTTAAGAAGTCCGTCAGTTTTGCAACCTCATCCAAGAAGCCCATATTCTCCAGATATTCCTGACCATAAAACCAGGTACCGTCACTTTTTACCACAAACATATGGCTTCCGTCCCGCTCCACACTTCGCGCAATACTGTTCAGCGTCCTGCTGACGGCATAGTCTTCCCCCAGTTCCTCCGTGGACTGGTAACCCATCTCAAACAGAAACTGAAACATCTGGCTGTCCTTATTTCCCTGTTCGATCTCCTTGTCCAGAAGCCTGGAAAAATCAGAATGAAGCATCCAGATACCGAAAGTTGCAAACATCAGAGTCAGCAGTATTGTCATGGACAGAAACAGTTTATGTGCAAATTTCATGGGGAAATCCTTTCCGCTGTCATTCCGGGATTCAACCGACTGTTTTTCAGATTCTGCCAGTTCTCCGCAGAATAGCCGCATTGCCGTTCCCGGGCACTGTTATCTTGTCATTTTCTCCTCACCTTCCAGGCGATATCCTACCTTGTAGACCGCGGCAATCTCATTGTCCCAGTTCAGCTTCTTCTTAAGCCTCTGGATATGCAGGTCCACGGTCCGGCTCTGCCCCATATATTCGCCGCCCCAGACTGTCTCGTATATTGTCTCCCGATATAATGCGATATTGCGATTTCTGGCAAGCAGAAGCAAAAGGTCAAACTCCTTCATGGTAAGAGATACTGGTTCCCCGTTCTGCATTACGGAACGGGAAGCGGTATCAATCACCACATCAAAAATGTTCAAAACGGTCTCTGTCTTGTGATATCGGCGCAGTACAGCCTCCACACGGGCCAGCAGCTCCACAATTTCAAAGGGCTTGGTAAGGTAATCGTCAGCCCCCATTTTCAGACCTTTTACTTTATTCTCCGTACTCCCCAAAGCTGTCAGAAAAATCACCGGCAGCTCCAATGCCCTGGCGTATTCCATTAATTCATAACCGTTTATCCCGGGAAGCATCACATCCAGAAGTAGTAGGTCAAATTTCTCGTTATCCATATAATCTGCAGCTTTCTCACCGTCGGAGGCCCAGGTACACTGGTATCCTGCCCGGCGCAGGTTCATCTTGATCAGATTTGCAATGGGCTCTTCATCTTCGGCAATCAGTATTTTCAGCATATATCTTCACTCCAAACTTAGTTTTGTGATTTTCGTATCTTGTTATACTCTTGTTATACATTTGCTTTTGTTATGCATTTCCTTGGGCAAACGTTTGTGAGCGTTTGTATAAATTATGTGTAACATTTGTATCCTGTTTGTATCTATCTGTCTTCCCTCTTATACAAAATCACTTTTTTATTTTAGTATGTTGTTTATATGCTGTCAATGTCTGTAATTATAAATTCATGAACAGCAGCGTGTAACGTTCCTTTTCAAAGGTTTGGATATCGCCTGCAGATGAACATTGTTTCTGCGGGGACTGTTAAAAACGTTGGTACTTAGGCGCTGACTTTGGTGCCAGGCACTGACTTTGGTGCCAGGCACTGACTTTGGTGCCTTATATACCGATACGTTTTGTCTCAAGCGAAAGCGTGTCCGAGTGGGAACAACGGCCAGCTGACTGCTATGCTGTAAACAAGAACCGTTTAACGAAGCTGCTGTATGATAGACAGAATTTTAAATGCGTCGGCCCCCATTTAACCGATTTGCTGCAAAGCCCGAAAATCTTCGCAGCTTTCCAGTAATTCCGCTACCGTTCCCTGGGCCGCCACCCTTCCCTCTTTCAGAAAAATCACCTCATCCGCAGCCACAATAGTAGCGAATCTATGGGCAATGGACAGGATCGTCTTTTTGTCCGACAGGCTGCGGACTGCGGAGAGAACCGCCTTTTCATTTTCGTTATCCAAAGCGGATGTGGCCTCGTCAAACACAATGATATCCGGATCCCTAAGCAGAGTTCTTGCAATGGCCAGGCGCTGCAGCTGTCCTCCCGAGAGCTTAACGCCTCTTTCCCCGATCAGGGTGTCGTATTTTTGAGGCAGCTCCTGTATCACTTCATGGATATTCGCTGCCTGACATACTTCCTTCAGCTCTTCCTGTGAAGCGTCGGGCTTTACCAGACGCAGGTTTTCTGCAACGGACAGATTAAAAAAGACGGGATTCTGCATAACTGCGGATATTGCCTTGCTTCTTGCCTTTTCGGACATTTCCCAGATTTCCTCCTGCCCTATACGGACAGTGCCGGACTGGGGTTTTAACAACCCAAGCAGGATTTTTGCCAATGTGGTTTTGCCGCATCCGCTTTTTCCCACAATTGCGATATGCTTCTTTTCCGGTACCCGAAAACTTATGTCACACAGGATATTATCTTCCATGGAGAATCCTTTTTCTATAGAATATCCTTCTTCTATGGAATGTCCTATCTCCATAGAATGCCCCTCTTCTATAGAATGTCCTTCTTCTATGGAATGCTCTTGTCCTATGGAATGCCCTATCTCCATGGAATGCTTCTCTTCCATTTTGTACCCGAAACTGACACCCTGCACCTCCAGGACTCCTTTGCGTCCGGCAGCCTGTCTTCCGGCGGAAGATGTATTTTTGTGTAATATCTCCAGAACCCTTTCTATCATGGGTCCGTCCTCTTTTAACCGGACAATGGAGCTGCTCAACACATCCGTCTCGCTCCGCAGTTTATCATAGTAGGTGATAAATACCAGGAGGGATGCAACGTCAATAAATCCACGGAAAACCAATAATCCTCCCAATAAATACATGCCCAGGCGTGTGACCACAAACAAGTTCAGAGCCACAAAGCCTGACGCCAGATATCTGCAGACAGCCTGTTTTTTCATGCATTCCGCAATTTTCTTCCATTTTGCATCCAGTAACCCGGCCTGCTGTTCTTCCAGACCGTTGGCCTTGATTTCCTTCCAGTTATGCAGGGAATGCAGAATTGTCCCCTCAAATTCCCCGTAATCCGTCCGGTATCTGTCTGACAGCGCATTCAGTCTGGCTCCCACCACATTCGAAGATACGAAGGTAATCCCCATGCCAGCCGCCCCAAATATGGCAAGGGGCCAACTGATGGACAGCATCATTATGCCCATTGCGGCAATACTGAAAACGGCAAAACAGTAGTTAATCACATGGTTGTCAAAAAAGCTCTCCAGTTTCTTTTCATCCACCTCAATCCGGTTTCTCATGTCTCCGATGTCATATCTGTCGTATTCCGAAAGCTCCATTTTCCTGCAGATTGTCAGCATTCTGCTTTTGAGTCTGAAACGCAGTTTGTTTTTCAGTTTATTGTCGCAAAAATGTCCCATAACCCCAACTCCAGTCATGGCAAGATACAGAAAAACATATCCCAAAACCACATAGACCAACCGGTCATTTCTGCTTTCCACAATGACCTGATTCATAAAAAAACGGTACAGAAGGGGCGCGGCCAATCCCAACAGCACACAGATCCACTTTGATACTACAATTCCTGCCAGAAGAACTTTGTCTCTGCCCACAAACAACGCCAGTTCCTTTGCCAGGGAAATGCGCAGATTCTTTTTCACGGTTTCTTCCTCCCCATATTATCAAGTGATTTTCCATTTTAAGTCTTTTTTGTTTTCCGATTTTTCTGGATTTTCATCCGGCGTTTTTTCTTTCTCCCATTTTTCCGATTACTCCGATTTGGGTCCGGTACGTTCCTATATTGAAGTCCCCCTGGAAAGAAGTCCGGGCAGTATGCACCTTACTCCTTGTAATATAACTGCTGATACGGTTCGCAGTGCAATAGCAAATCGCCATGGGTACCGTCCCCTGCAATCCTGCCGTTCTGCAGGCAGAGAATCCTGTCCGCAGTTCTGATTGTGGAAAACCGGTGGGCGATAATCAGCATGGTGGTATTCCGGAAGATTTCGTTCCAGTTCTGAATCACTTCCCTTTCCGTTATATTGTCAAGCGAGGAAGTGGACTCGTCAAAAATAACCACTGCCGGTTTCTTGAGAATCAATCTGGCCATGGCAAGCCGCTGTCTCTGTCCTCCCGAAAGGAAACTGCCCTCCACGCCCACAGGGGCATCCAATCCCAGGCCGCTGACAAAGTCATACAGCTGAACTTTCTTCAGCGCCTCCCACAGTTCATGATCCCGTTCCCTGGAATCACTGAAGATCAGATTGTACCGAATCGTACCATCGAAAAGAATGGTCTCCTGATGCATGATACCGATCTGCATTCTCAAGGAACCCAGTCCCAGACTTCGAATGTCCCTTCCGTCCATACGGATGACTCCGCTTTGGGGTTCATAAAATCTGCACAGCAAATTGGCCATTGTACTCTTTCCTTCCCCGCTCTTTCCCACAATCGCCACTTTCTCCCCTTTGCGGACCCGGAAACTGATATCCTCCAGAACATTTGTTTCCCCATCATAGGAGAAAGAGACATGCTGCACATCCACATTTCCGTGAAAAACCGGTATCTCCTCACCGTCGTTTTGGTAGTCCTCCGACTCCACATCCCAGACGGCAATGACCCTGTCTACCGAGATGAGTCTCTCCGGCAGGGTGATGAACCTCCGGCTGATTCGCTCCAACAGCAGGACCATCCGGCTGAAATAATCAATACAGGCCACCATTCCTCCCACGGTCAGTGCTCCCGCCCCGATCAGAATCGCCGATACCGCATAAAGGCTCACTGTACAAAGTGTCTGAATGCCCGAATTGCACTTTTCCGCTTTGACCTCATAGGTCTTTTTCCGTATCTCCAGGCGGGCCAGTCCCACGTCCTTTTTCAGATATTTCCCAATGCAGCTGCCTGCCGCTCCCAGTATTCTGATATCCCTCATACCCCCGAGCACCTCAAACAGCCACGCCCTGTTTTCCGCGGACGCTTCCCCAATCTCCTTCTGAAAAGGCTTCATTTTTCCCGAAAAATATTTTGCCGCCAGAAAGGATACAACTGCCAGAAGCATGGCCACAAGCGCAAGCAGCACATTGGCCGTCAGCATCATTGCCATGCAGGCTCCGAAATCAAACACCGCAGAGATTCCGTAAAAAATATCCGAGTAAAAAAGGCTCATAATTTCATCTGCATCATGGTTGATGCGGGATACCACATCGCCGGATTTCATGTCCGTTAAGGCATCACATCTGTAGGACAGCACTTTTCTAAACATCCTGCGCTTAATGTCGTATATAAATTTGGCCGACAGATCTGCCCGAAGCATTTCCAACGCAAAATGAAGGCACTGATTGACTGCAAACAGCACAATATACACCAGAATAATCCGCAAAAACGCCCCTCTGTCTCCGTCATAAAACAGAATGTCCACCAGTTTTCCCAGAATACGGGGAAATGTGGCCACTATGTATGTTGTAACCAGAATAATCAGCAGCATCAGCCATAACTTGGCAGCGTATTTTTCAGCGGCTGCTCCAATAAACCGAATTCTTTTTTTCATAAATACGCCTTTCCCCTCCATTCAAATCTCTTCAAATCCCTGCCGGTCAACCCAAATCTCGTCAAATCCCTGACGGTCAAACGGCACAGGCAGTCCGTCAAAAAACAAGCCTTCCGTTTCAGTAATTCCGTTAATATTTTGAGGTTTTCCCGATAAGCCGGGATTGATATGGAGTAGATATGTTTCTTTTTTGCAATCCTGTACGATTTGCACATGTTCTCCATCGTAATCATCATTGCTTCCTCCTGGTAGTTATAATAACTTCTCGGAATCTTCAGCCCTTATTTCATGGGGCTTTCAGACCTCTGTCTC
>OFFK01001258.1_pt1 | contig 18705 bp, 15 predicted proteins | sample 1521361 | NCBI WGS metagenome assembly OFFK01 (sample SAMEA3504096, study PRJEB24116) | mouse gut metagenome | biome: mouse gut; feature: mouse-associated habitat; material: faeces | place: Denmark | collected 2011
AAGGATTCACCCCAAGCAGATAGCCGCTGACGCCGCAGGCAAACTCAAAGAAATAGAACAATTCTCCAAGATAAAATTCATTAACCTCGGGAACCGTCACCATAAGGTTGGGAACCTGTCCGTCCGTATGGGCAAGAATGGTTCCGTTCATAGCGCTCTTATTTACAAAATCAACGTTCTTTCCTGCAAGATAATTCAGTCCGTCCAAATCCACAGGCTCTTTCTCAAGGATAATTTCTTCCCTGCTCGCCTCAATGTTGATAACGGTTTCAAACATATTTCTGGAGCCGTCCTGGATGAACTGTCCCATGGAATGTAAATCCGTGGTTAAATCAACGCTTGCCGGGAAAATACCCTTCTGGTCTTTTCCTTCGCTCTCACCGTAAAGCTGTTTCCACCATTCGGAAACATAGTGAACGCTGGGCTCATAATTTGCAAGAATCTCAATTGCTTTTCCTTTTCTCAGAAGAATATTGCGGACAGCCGCGTATTTTACAGCATCGTTGTCTTCAAAAGAAGCTTCCAGAGCCGCCTTGCGTCCGGCCTGCGCGCCTTCCATCAATTTATCAATATCTGCTCCGCTGACGGCAATGGGAAGAAGACCCACTGCAGTGAGAACCGAGAAACGTCCTCCCACATCATCGGGAACAACAAAAGTCTCATAGCCTTCTTCTGTCGCCAGATTTTTAAGGGAACCCTTTGCTTTATCGGTGGTGGCGTAAATTCTCTTTGCCGCCTCTTCTTTTCCGTATTTCTTTTCCATCATTGCTTTAAACACGCGGAAAGCGATGGCAGGCTCAGTGGTTGTCCCTGATTTGCTAATCATATTGATGGAGAAATCTCTCTCTCCGATTACATCCATCAGATGTCTGATATAGGTGGAGCTGATGGAATTTCCCACAAAGTAAATTTCAGGCGTTTTTCTGATTTCCCTGCTCACAACGTTATAAAAGCTGTGTCTCAAAAATTCAATGGCAGCTCTCGCTCCAAGATAAGAACCTCCGATTCCGATTACCAGTAAAACTTCGGAATCGCTTTTGATTTTCTCCGCCGCTTTTTTGATTCTGTCAAACTCTTCCTTGTCGTAATCCACAGGCAAATCAATCCATCCCAGAAAATCATTGCCTGCTCCCTCCCTGGAAACCAATAATTCTTTTGCGTCCAAAGCAAGCTTTTTCATGGATTCCACTTCATGCTCTTTTACAAAAGAAGCCGCTTTGGAGTAATCAAATGTTACCTTATTCATTGTAAAAACTCCTTTCTTTCCTCATATTATATGTATAATATTTAATTTAAACCTCTTTTGAATCATTACTTATATCGCTTACAATATCCTCTGAAACCGCCGCCGCGATTTTTTCTTTTTCCTGCCCTGAAAGGCCTGTAAAATTAATGTTGCGGTTCACCTTTGCATCGTAGGTTTCGGATTTTACGATTTCCGACAAATCAATTCCAACCGTTTCTTTCATTGTCTCAAACAGTTTTGTCATAACTCCCGGAACATTGTCCGCTACGGTGCTTACGCCGTTGCTGTTATCCCCGCCGATAATGGTAATCTTATCAATCTGGGTAAGAGGCTCGGCAATTTTTCCGGCAATTTCGGGAAGTACCTGAATAAGCATTTCCGCCATGGCTGCGTCGTTATATTTCTGATAGGCAAGCGCTTTCTTTTCCATGGCTTCGGCTTCGGCGATACCTTTTGCACGGATGGCTTCCGCCTCGGCTTCACCCACCATTCTGATACCTTCCGCCTCCTGCTCTCTGGTAAACCTCTGGACTTCCGCAGTGGCCTTACCTACCATCTTAATACCTTCCGCTTCCTGCTCTTTGGTATACTTCTGGGCTTCAGCGGCTATTTTTAAGACTTCGGCTTCCTTTTCCTTTTCAAATTTATCCGCTTCGGCTTTTTTCATTCTTTCATATAATTCCGCTTCGGAATTTTGCTGGCGGGCAAATTTGTCGGCTTCCGCTTTTTTCTTAATTTCCGCGTCCAGAGCTTTTTCTTTGACTTCCGCTTCCTTCTGCTTTAATACAACTTCCTTTTCCTGTTTTGCAATGCTGGCTTCCTGAGTTGCAATTTCAATGGTCTTTCTCTGTTCCTGCTGCTGGATGCTGTAGGCTGCGTCCGCTTCCGCCCGTTTGGTATCTTCCAGTTTCTTTAACTCTGCTTTCTGCAGGGCAAGCTCGTTGTTTTTCTTGGCGATTTCACGCTCTGCATTGATTCTCGCATCGTTAGCCTGCTTATCGGCTTCCGCCTTTGCAACCGCCACTTCCTTTTCCGCCTCGGCTTTTGCTATGGCGGCTTTTTTCTTTATCTGGGAAATATTGTCAATTCCCAAATCGTCGATTACGCCGTTGCTGTCCGCAAAATTCTGTACGTTGAAGCTTACGATATCAAGACCCATGGCGGCAAGGTCAGGCTCTGCGTTTTCTTTTACCAGATTTGCAAATTTCTGACGGTCGCTCACCATTTCTTCCAGTCTCATGCGGCCAACGATTTCTCTCATATTACCTTCCAGAACTTCTCTGGCAATCCCGGCAATATAAGGCGTGTTCTGGTTCAGGAAGTTTTCCGCCGCAAGGGACAGCTTTTCCTTTTCGCTGCTGATTTTGATATTAACCGCCGCGTCCACCTGAATATTAATGTAATCCGCAGTTGGAACCGCGTTGGATGTCTTTACGTCGATAGCAATCAGCTTGAGACTGAGCTTATCCAGTCTTTCCAGAAAAGGAATCTTAACGCTGGCCTTTCCTATAATCACCTTTTTGCGCAGACCGGATATAATATAAGCCGTATCCGGCGGCGCCTTTTTGTAACCCGTTACCACAATAACAATCAAAAGAACAATTACTATCGCAGCAATAATAGCTCCTACCATTTGTCATACCCCTCCTTTTTATTCTTTTTCTTCAGAAGAACCGTTTTCTTCGGAAATAACCTCTTCCTCGTCCCCTTCCACTTCGATTTCATCTTCTCCGTCGGAAACTTTTTCCCTTACCTTGGCAATCTGTGCAACGGTGACTCCCTCGTCCAGATTAATCAGCTTCACCCCTGAGGCCACGCGCCCTATTGTGGAAACGTCCTCCATAGGTATCTGGATAATAATTCCTTCCGTGGTAATCATCATAATTTCATGCTCGTTATTTACCGCCTTTACACCGATTACATATCCTGTCTTGTCGGTAATCTTATAGCATTTTACGCCTTTTCCGCCTCTTCTCTGAACGCTGAATTCCTCTAAAAGGGTACGTTTTCCCAGACCCTTTTCGGATACAATCAGAAGGGAATCTCCCTGATGGTCAAGCTGCATTCCTACGATTTCATCGCCTTTCATCAGGTTCATTCCGATTACGCCCATGGAAGCTCTGCCGGTAGCCCGCAAATCCGTTTCCTTAAACCGGATACACATTCCGTATTTTGTAACAAGGAAAATATCCGTGTTTTTATCTGTCACCTTAATTTCTATTAATTCGTCGTTTTCCTTTAAGGTGATGGCAGTCAGTCCGTTTTTACGTACATTGGTAAATTCCACAATATCTGTCTTTTTCACAATACCGTTTCTGGTTACCATGAAAAGATTCTTTTCCTCATCGTAATCCTTGATGGGAATAATTGCGCTTATCTTTTCTCCGGGACCAAGCTGCAGAAGATTTACAATCGCGGTTCCTCTTGAAGTACGTCCCGCCTCTGGTATCTCATAGGTTTTTAACCTGTATACCCTGCCAAAGTTTGTGAAAAACATAATATAATGGTGGGTGGTGGTCATCAAAAGGTCGTTAATGAAATCGTCCTCTATGGTCTGCATTCCTTTGATGCCTTTTCCGCCCCTGTGCTGGGATTTGAAATTATCAACCGTCATACGCTTGATATAACCCAGATTCGACATGGCTATGATTGTATTTTCATTGGGAATCATATCTTCCCTGGAAATATCAAAGCTGTCGTGGCCTATTTTACTTCTTCTTTCGTCTCCGAATTTATTGGAAATCTCCAGAATTTCCGTTCTTATTACTCCTAAAAGTTTTTTCTCATCCGCCAGAATATCCTTAAGCTCCGCAATCTTCAAAAGCAGCTCCTGATGCTCGCTTTCAAGCTTTTCTTTTTCCAGACCGGTAAGAGCCCGAAGCCGCATATCCACAATAGCCTGAGCCTGGACGTCCGTAAGGCCGAATCTTTCTATTAATCCTTCCTTTGCAATCTGGGTGGTCCGGCTGCCTCTTATAATTCTGATAACCTCGTCAATATTATCTAAAGCTATCAGCAATCCCTGTAAAATGTGGTCCCGCTCTTCCGCCTTGTTTAAATCATATCTGGTTCTTCTTGTTACGACTTCTTCCTGGTGCGCTATGTAAGCCTTTAACATTTCCAGAATATTCAAAACCTTAGGCTCATTGTTTACCAGTGCAAGCATAATCACGCCAAAGGTATCCTGCATCTGCGTATGCTTGAATAAACTGTTTAATACGATATTGGCGTTTGCATCCCGGCGCAGCTCAATAACAATCCGCATTCCTTCTCTGTCGGACTCGTCCCGAAGGTCGGTAATGCCGTCGATTTTCTTTATTTTGACAAGTTCGGCAATCTTCTGAATGAGATTTGCCTTATTTACCAGATAAGGAAGCTCCGTCACTATGATTCTGGTCTTGCCGTTAGCCATGGTTTCTATATCCGTCACCGCGCGGACTTTTACTTTTCCGCGGCCGGTTCTGTAGGCTTCCTCGCTTCCTCTTGTTCCAAGTATAATACCGCCTGTAGGAAAATCCGGCGCTTTTACGATGGAAAGAATTTCCTCTATTAAGGTTTCCCTGTCGTCTAAAACTCTGTTATCAATGATTTTAACGATTGCGTTTATAACTTCCCTTAAATTGTGAGGGGGGATATTGGTCGCCATTCCCACCGCAATACCGGTGGTTCCGTTTACCAGCAAATTCGGATAACGGCTTGGCAGAACCGAAGGCTCCTTTTCCGTCTCGTCAAAGTTAGGTACAAAATCAACCGTGTCCTTGTTGATATCGGCTAAAAGCTCCATGGAAATTTTGCTCAGTCTCGCCTCCGTATAACGCATGGCGGCCGCGCCGTCGCCGTCAACGGAACCGAAATTTCCGTGGCCGTCCACAAGAGGATACCTGAAAGACCAGGGCTGGGCCATATTTACCAGCGCCCCGTAAATGGAGCTGTCTCCGTGGGGATGATATTTACCCATGGTATCGCCGACGATACGCGCGCTCTTTCTGTGGGGTTTATCCGGCCCGTTATTTAATTCAATCATGGAATACAGAACTCTTCTCTGAACCGGCTTTAAACCGTCTCTCACATCGGGAAGCGCTCTGGACGCGATAACGCTCATGGCATAATCAATATAATATGTCTCCATGGTCTTCTGCAGGTCTACGTCATGAACTTTATCAAAAATATTATCTTCCATCTAGTCTCCTTAGATATCGAGATTCTTAACGAATCTGGCATTTTCTTCAATAAACTCACGTCTTGGCTCTACTTTATCACCCATCAGAGTGGTAAAAGTCAAATCAATCTCGGACTCCGCTTCCTCGTTCATTGTCACACGAAGCAAAATTCTTCTTTCCGGGTCCATGGTTGTCTCCCAGAGCTGTTCCGGGTCCATTTCTCCAAGTCCTTTGTAACGCTGTATCTTATTATTCTGGTCGCGGCCCACCTCGGAAATGATTTTTTCCAGTTCCTCATCGCTGTAGGCATACCATACGTTTTTATTCTTTTCCAGCTTATAAAGCGGGGGCTGCGCCATATAAACATATCCCTGCTTGATAAGGTCCGGCATAAACCGGTAGATAAAAGTAAGAAGAAGCGTAGAAATATGCGCGCCGTCCACGTCCGCGTCGGCCATAATAATAATCTTATGATATCTCAGCTTGGAAATATCAAAATCATCATGGATTCCCGTTCCGAAAGCGGTAATCATTGCCTTTATCTCATTATTGGCATAAATCTTGTCAAGCCTTGCCTTTTCCACATTCAAAATCTTTCCCCTTAATGGAAGGATTGCCTGGGTTGCCCGGCTTCTGGCCGATTTGGCGCTGCCGCCGGCGGAATCTCCCTCCACAATGTAAATTTCACAGTTTTCCGGATTTCTGTCGGAGCAGTCCGCCAGCTTTCCGGGAAGGGAAGCCGTCTCAAGGGCCGTTTTTCTTCTGGTTAAGTCCCTTGCTTTCCGAGCCGCGTCCCTCGCTCTCTGGGCAAGAATTGATTTTTCACAGATTAATTTTGCCACTGTGGGATTCTGCTCCAGATAGTAGGTGAGCAATTCGCTGACCGTACTGTCAACCGCGGTTCTGGCCTCGGAATTTCCCAGCTTCTGCTTTGTCTGTCCTTCAAACTGAGGGTCTTCTATCTTCACGCTGATAATGGCCGTAAGCCCTTCTCTGATATCCTCTCCCGTAAGATTGGGCTCGCTTTCCTTTAACAGCTTATTGTTTCTGGCATAATCATTAAAGGTTTTTGTAATGGCGTTACGAAAACCAATCATATGAGTGCCGCCCTCAGGGGTGTTGATATTATTTACAAAGCTGTAGGTACTTTCCGTATAGGAATCGTTATGCTGCATGGCAACTTCAACGTAAACGTTGTTTTTGCTGCTTTCAAAATACATGATATCCTCATAGAGAGGGGTTTTGCTTTTGTTCAAATAGGAGACAAATTCTTTGATTCCTCCCTCATAGTGAAATTCCCGCTCTATAGGTTTGGAGCCTTCCTCCACTCTCATATCCCTTAAAATAATGCGGATTCCTTTTGTGAGGAAAGCCATCTCACGGAGCCTCTGCTTTAAGATATCAAATTCAAATTCCACCGTTTCCTGGAAAACAGTGGCGTCCGGCTTAAAGGTTACTTTCGTGCCCGTCCTGTCAGGCTCGCACTCGCCAATCACCTTTAAGGGATAGCATACATGTCCCTTTTCATATCTCTGCTTATATATTTTTCCGTCCGTACATATTTCCACTTCAAGCCAGTCTGATAAAGCATTCACCACGGAAGCTCCCACTCCATGAAGACCGCCGGACACCTTGTATCCGCCGCCGCCGAACTTGCCGCCGGCATGAAGCACGGTAAATACAACCTCTACCGCCGGGAGACCGGCTTTATGGTTGATTCCAACAGGGATTCCTCTTCCGTTATCGGTTACAACTACAGAATTATCTTTATTAATAACAACTGTTATTTTATCACAGAAACCGGCAAGCGCTTCATCAATGGAATTATCTACGATTTCATATACAAGATGATGGAGCCCCCTGCTGGAGGTGGTGCCTATATACATACCGGGCCTTTTTCTTACCGCTTCAAGTCCCTCCAATATTTGAATCTGGTCTGCTCCATATTCGAATTTATCCATAATTTTCCTTTCTGTCTTACGCAAGCTTTGTAATTTCCTTTGCAGTGCCGCTGGTCACTTCAAAGATTCTGTTTATCTTAAATCTGTTATTTATAAATTCATCTAAACCTGTACAGGTAATAATCGTCTGAATATCCCCTATACTGTTTAAAAGATAATTCTGCCTGCTGCTGTCAAGTTCTGAAAGAACATCATCCAAAAGAAGAACAGGCGTATCCCCCGTTATTTTTTTTACCAGTTCAATTTCCGATAATTTGAGGGAAAGCGCCGCCGTTCTCTGCTGACCCTGAGAACCGAATCGGCGGATATCTATTCCGTTTACAATAAATGTAAAATCATCCCTGTGAGGACCTGTACCTGTTACTTTTGAATGAATATCCTTTTCCTGATTTTCTTTCATTCTTTTTTCAAAATCTTCAATTAAAACATCAGGCTCATATTTAATAACTAACTCTTCCTTTCCTCCTGAGAGCCTGCTATGTATTTCCCTGATAATATCGCAAAGCTGTCCTGCAAAAAGTTCTCTTCTTTCTATTATCTTGCTTCCGAAGGAGACAAGCTGCGAGTCCCATATATCCAGAGTTTCTTTCAGTTCAGGGTGAAAGTATAAGTCTTTGAGAAGTTTATTTCTCTGATTAATTATCTTGTTATAGTGATTCAGGTTATAGAGATAAAAATTATCCAACTGGCAGAGTTCCATATCTGCAAACCTTCTTCTCTCCGAAGGGCCCTCTTTGATAATTGCAAGGTCTTCAGGGGAAAAGAATACAACGTTTAAAAGCCCTATAAGCTCCGACGCTTTTTTTATTTTCTGTTTGTCGATTGCGATTCCTTTTGATTTATTTTTGCGAAGATGCATATCGACCCTGTATTCTACATTTTCTTTTTCAAGACAGGTTCTTATATGGGCTTCTTCTTTATCAAAATTAACGATTTCCCTATCCTTGCTTCCCTTATGGGATTTGGTAGTGGCCGAAACATAGATTGCTTCCAGTATGTTGGTTTTTCCCTGGGCGTTATCGCCATATAAAATATTGGTTCCTCTGTCAAAGCTTATGTTCAGCTCTTTATAATTTCTGAAATCAGCCAGTTCAAGAGATTTTATGACCATATGAAAGTTTTACCTCCACAGCCTTTCTTTGAATTAAACGATTACCTTAATCTGATGTCCGTCAAATTCAATGATATCTCCTTCATGCAGTTTTTTGCCCCTCTGGATTTCAACCTCGCCGTTTACCTTTACAAGGCCGTCCTTTATGGCAAACTTCGCGTCCACGCCTGACTGTGCAAGACCGGCCGCCTTAAGCGCCTGTCCGAGTCTGATAAAATCATCTCTCAATTTAAGTGTTTCCATTTTTTTCCTCGTTTAAACAGTGGTGAAATTAACCGGAAGAATCAGGTAAATATAGCTTGCTTCCGCGTCTCTTATAAAGCAGGGCGCCTTGGGATTAACAAGATAGATATCTATCTGCTCGCTGTCTATTACCCGAAGCGCGTCAATCATAAATTTGGGATTAAAACCAATCATAATGTCCTTTCCCTGCTTTATGATATCAATATCCTCGTTCATGCTTCCGACCGTGGAATTGATTTTAAGTTCCATCATTTCGTCGGTAATGCTGATAATAATCGGCTTTTTGTCGCCCTCTTTTACCAGAAGGGTAGCTCTGTCGATACACTCTAACAATTCCTTTTTCCTGACGGTAACCTTGGTTTCATAATCGCTTGAAAGCATCTGGTCTATTTTGAAGTATTCGCCTTCGATAAGCCTTGAAACAACAGTGGTTTTATCGAACTCAAAAACAATGTGTTTTCCTGTAAAGAAAATATTCACGTCTTTATCCACATCGTCGGAGAGGATTTTACTCACTTCATTTAATGTTTTCCCGGGAACAATTACTTTTCTTGAAGGATAAATGTTCTTAAGGGATATCTTCCTGATGGAAATTCTGTGCCCGTCAAGAGAGGCGATTCTCAAAGTATCGCCGTTGATATCAAATAACTCTCCCGTCATAAGTTTGTTATTGTCATTATCCGCAATCGAAAAAATTGTCTGGCGGACGATTTCCTTTAATGAAAACTGGGAAAGCACAATGGAATCGATTCTTTCAATAGAAGGAAGATAGGAAAAATCTTCTCCTGATTTTCCGATAATAGTGAATTTTGCTTTTTCACAGGTTATATTCGTCTTATAAGAAGAATCGGTTTCTATTGTTACAATACTGTCGGGAAGCTTTCTTACAATATCCAGCAGTATTTTGGCGTCCAAAGCAATTTGTCCCTTTTCTACAATATTTCCTTCTATGGAAGTCTGGATACCAAGCTCCATATCGTTGGCAATGAGGTTTATTTCCCGTCCGGTTGCATCTATTAAGATACATTCCAGAATTGACATGGTCGTTTTGCTTGGAACAGCTTTGGAAACAATTTGTACTCCGCTTAACAGATGAGATTTACTGCATACTAATTTCATTTGTGTATCAATTTCCTTTCTTTCAAAAATCATTGCCGGGTTTTGAAGTCTGTAATTATTTATATATAATTAATTCAGTAGTAAGCTTAATAATAGCTGTCAATTTGTGTATAACCTTTTTAATTATACTATTTTTCAACCTAAAAAGAAATGTAAAACATGTGGATAAGTAAATTTATTTTAAGAATAACTCTTAACTTATTCACAAAGAGAAAAATTATGCCGCTTTAAACGGAGTTTATTTTCTTCTTTATGTTTTCAATCCGGTTCTTAAGTTCTTCGTTTGTTTTCAGTTCGTCGGTTATTTTGTCGATACCGTGGATAACTGTAGTGTGGTCCTTTTTACCTAAGGATTTGCCTATGCTTTGAAGGGATTCTTCCGTCAGGTGCCTGCAAAGGTACATACATATCTGCCTTGGCTGCACGTATTCGGAATTTCTTCTTTTGGATAAAATATCCTCCGGCGATATATTGAAATGTTCTGCCACGATTTCCACAATCAGTTTGGGCGTTACCTGTCGCTTAGAATCGGGTGATATGATATCTTTCAGAGCCTCTTCCACATTGTCGAGAGTGATATCTACTTTATTTAATTTTGAAAAGGCTATTACCTTATTAAAAGCGCCTTCCAGTTCCCTGATGTTGGATTTAACATTGGTCGCTATGTATTTAAAAACTTCTTCGTTGATATCCCTGTTATAGTTTTCGGCATTTTTTTTGAGAATTGCCATTCTTGTCTCGTAATCAGGGGGTTGAATATCCGCAAGAAGCCCCCATTCAAAACGGGAACGGAATCTTTCGTCCAAAGTGCCCATCTCCTTGGGCGGCTTGTCCGAGGAGAGAATAATCTGCTTACCGGCAGAGTGAAGCACGTTAAAGGTATGAAAAAATTCCTCCTGCGTGCTTTCCTTTCCTATTATAAATTGTACGTCGTCAAGTAAAAGCACGTCCACGGTTCTGTATTTTTCTCTTAGTTTGTTCATTTTGGCGGCATTACCGCTTCTGATGGATTCGATTACTTCATTGGTGAACTGCTCGGATGTAACGTAAAGGACCTTCATATCCTGGTTATTATCCAGTATAAAGTGGCCGATGGAATGCATAAGGTGGGTTTTGCCAAGTCCGGCTCCTCCATATAAATAGAGAGGATTGTAAACCTCGCCGGGGGATTCCGCCACAGCCAGGGAGGCGGAGTGGGCAAATTTATTGTTTCCTCCTACCACAAAGGTGTCGAATCTGTATTTTGGCGTTAAATTGGCGTTTTCATATTTGATATTATAAACGGCGGGCGATACTGCTTCGTCTCCCATATCCTTTTCAAGTATAAATGAAATGTCATAGGTATTGTTCATCATCTCGGAAATCGTTACCTGAAAATAACTCTTATACTTGGAAGAAATATATTTAAGGGAATGGGCCTGGTCGGACGGAATCATTATCGTTACGACGTTATCTTTTTCACTGTGGAAAATAAGGGGCTTTACCCATGTATTGTAGGAGATATCTGACAGTTCATATTCGTTTCTTATTGTATCTTTTATTAAATCCCATTTTTCCCTGATTGAATCCATCATAATCCCCCTGAAAATGTATTAAATGATAAAATACCCCTATATATCTTAATATAAAATCATTAAAATATCAAATTTTTTTTAGTTTACATAATAATTAAGTTAAACACAAAATTATCCACAGGTTATCCACAATATGTGGATACATTTGACGTCTATATTTAGTGGTTTTGATTTTAAAATGATAACTAGATATAGATATGTGAGAAATAACGATTTTTAAGGCTTTTTTTTATAGTTTTTTACTTGACGTAAGCGTCCTGATTTTATATAATCACTTATGATATTTTCAAAATTATTATTTTAAGCTAAATATTTGTCTGCCTTTCGAGGATTAAGAAAAGGAGGTGCATCAACATGAAAATGACTTATCAGCCGAAGAAAAGACATAGAGCTAAGGTTCATGGTTTCAGAGCCAGAATGAGTACCGCTGGCGGAAGAAAAGTTCTGGCAGCCAGAAGAGCAAAAGGAAGAAAAAGATTATCAGCATAGGCCGCGCAATGTGGCCTTTTTTTCTACGTGGATATTTATCCTGAGAATGGAAAAAAATGAAATATAAATTATCGGAGACTTTAAAAAGAAACTGCGATTTCCAGTATGTTTATAAAAACGGCAAATCTTATGCCAACAAATATTTGGTGATGTATATTTTGGAAAATCAGAGAAATCAGAACAGACTGGGAATAAGTGTGAGCAAAAAAGTAGGAAACAGTGTTGTAAGACACAGGGTTACAAGATTAATAAGAGAAAGTTACAGACTACACGAAGATATATTTAATAGTGGTTTAGATATAGTAGTCATAGCCAGAACCAGCGCTTGCGGGGTTTGTTATATGGATATTGAAAGCGCTTTACTGCATCTGGCAAAGCTTCACCATATTATAACATGAAAAAAATATTGATTTTATTGATTAAATTCTATAGAAAGTATTTATCTTCATTGAAACACACAAAATGTCCTTATTTTCCCACCTGTTCGGAATATGGACTTGAGGCTGTGGAAAAGTACGGAGCCTTGAAGGGCGGACTGCTTGCTGCGTGGAGAATAATAAGATGTAATCCTTTTTCAAAAGGAGGTTACGACCCTGTACCATAGTAATTGATAGAATCAGAAAACAGGAGGAAATAAATTGACGGGAATAGTTTTGACTCAGTATGACGGTTTTATAATAGGTCCTATTGCCAAAATACTTGGTTATCTGATGGAAGGAATTTTTTTCTTTCTGGATTTAATAGGGATTCCCAACGTAGGTTTGTCCATTATTTTATTTACAATTGTCATTTATCTTTTGATGATGCCTCTGACGATTAAGCAGCAGAAGTTTTCCAAGCTTTCCGCAAAAATGAATCCGGAGCTTCAGGCTATTCAGGCAAAGTATAAAAATAAAAAAGACAATGATTCCATGATGGCAATGAATGCGGAAAATCAGGCTGTGTACGCAAAATACGGGGTTTCACCCAGCGGAAGCTGCGTTCAGATGCTTATCCAGATGCCTATTTTGTTCGCTCTTTACCGCGTTATTTATGCAATGCCCGCGTATGTGAAAAAGATAAAGGAAGCTTTCTATCCCTTAGTTACCAATTTAATCGCCCAGCCGGGGAGCAAAGAGTTTATCGAAGGCTTTAAAAATTCCGCTATGTACGCGAAACAGTTTTCAAACGAGGCTTTTCTGGAAGGCGTAGTGGAAAACACCTATGTGCAGAATACTTATATTGATATTTTAAATAAGGCTTCCAGTACTGAATTTTTAAGTATAGCGGACAAGTTTCCTTCTCTTGCGGGGGATGTGGAGCATACCTTATCTTTCTTAGACGAATATAATAATTTTCTCGGGATAAACATTGGAAATTCTCCTTCCTATATGGTAAGCGAGGCATGGAACTCTCCGGACGGAATAAAGTGGCTCCTCGTCATTGCAGCTTTTGTTATTCCTGTTTTATCAGCGGTTACCCAGTGGATTAACGTGAAGCTTATGCCGCAGGTTGATAACGGAAATCAAAACGACCAGCAAAATACCATGATGCAGTCCATGAAAATGATGAATACCATGATGCCTCTCATGTCGGCATTTTTCTGCTACACGCTTCCGGCAGGTATGGGACTTTACTGGATTGCCGGTTCGGTGGTTAGAAGTATCCAGCAGGTGGTAATCAATAAGCACATTGACAAGATGGATATCGATGAAGTTATCAAAAAGAATACCGAAAAAAGAAATAAGAAGCTTGAGAAAGCAGGAATTGACCCCAAAACCTTGAATAAAAACGCTACTTTAAATACGAGAAATATGAGTACGGGAAAGCCCTCAATGTCTTCAAAGGCAAAAGTAGCTCCTTTAAGTCAGGAAGAAAGAGATGAAGCTGTAAGGAAATCGACTGAGTATTATAATAAGAACGCCAAGCCGGGAAGTCTTGCTTCTAAAGCAAATATGGTAAGACAGTATAATGAGAAAAATAATAAATAGGGGGTATTGTTATGGAATACATTGAAATTACGGCAAAAACGGTAAATGACGCGATTACGGAAGCATGTCAGAAATTTACAATCACAAGCGATAAACTTGATTATGAAGTTGTTGAGGAGGGTTCGTCAGGTTTTCTCGGTATTGGTTCCAAACCCGCTGTAATTAAGGCGAGGGTGAAATGTTCTTCCGTACAGGAGAAGGCTTCCGATTTCCTGAAAGATGTATTTGACGCCATGAATCTGGCGGTAAATATGGATATCAAATATGACGAAGACAGCAGGCATTTGAATATAGATTTAAGCGGGGAAGAGATGGGGATTTTAATTGGCAAGAGAGGCCAGACGCTGGATTCCCTGCAGTACCTTGTATCGCTTGTAGTAAACAAGGGAGCGGAAGAATATGTAAGGGTTAAGGTTGATACAGAGGATTACAGAAAGAGAAGAAAAGAAACTCTGGAAAACCTTGCAAAGAATATTGCATATAAAGTTAAGAGAACAAAACGTTCTGTTTCTCTGGAGCCGATGAATCCTTATGAGAGAAGAATTATTCATTCCGCTTTGCAGAACGATAAGTATGTTACAACTCACAGCGAGGGTGAAGAACCTTTCAGAAGAGTGGTAGTTACTTTAAAGAGACAGTAAGGAAGCGCTGCCGCGCTCTGAAGGTTAGTTTATGATAAAATGTTGGGGAATTTCCCCAACATTTTTTTAGAATTGGAGTTTTTATGAACAGAGATACGATTGCAGCAATCGCAACCGCTATGAGTAATTCAGGAATCGGAATTATAAGGGTAAGCGGTGAAGAATCCGTAAATATTGTAGATATTATATACAGGGATAAAAGAAATAAGAGAGTTTTAAAAGAATATCAGGGTAATACGATTCATTACGGTTTTTTATATGACGGGGAAGAAATGGTGGACGAAGTAATGGTTTCCATTATGAAGAAGCCTTACAGTTTTACCACTGAGGACACGGTTGAAATTAATTGTCACGGCGGTATGCTTCTGATGAAACGTATACTGGAGCTGGTAATAAGAAGCGGCGCAAGGCTGGCGGAACCCGGAGAATTTACAAAGAGAGCTTTTTTAAATGGTAGAATTGATTTATCGGAAGCGGAAGCCGTTATGGATGTTATTTCTTCTCAAAATGATTTGGCTTTAAAAAATTCCGTAAAACAGCTTAAAGGTTCCGTTTATAAAGAGATTACCGGGTTAAGGGAAAAAATCCTTTATGAAATCGCTTTTATTGAATCGGCTCTTGATGACCCGGAGCATATCAGTCTGGACGATTATCCGGAGAATTTAAGTTTGAAAGTAAATTCCCTGATTGACGACATAGAAAAATTACTGTCTGCTTCCGAAAACGGAAAAATTATAAGAGAAGGAATTAAAACCGTTATTGTAGGAAAACCAAATGCAGGAAAATCTTCCTTATTAAATACATTGGCGGGTGAAGATAAAGCGATTGTAACGGACATTGCCGGTACAACAAGAGATATTATAGAAGAGAATATTATGGTTGACGGCATTCATCTTCATATGATAGATACAGCGGGCATCCGTTTTACAGACGACGTGATTGAAAAGATAGGTGTGGATAAGGCAAAAAAATACTTAAAGGAAGCGGATTTAATCGTCTATGTGGTAGATTCCTCTGTTTCGCTTGACGAAAACGATTTTGAAATAATAGAAATGATACAAAACAGAAAGTCTGTCATTCTGTTTAATAAATCCGATTTAAATTCGGAAATTTCTTTAGAAGATGTGAAGAGTAGATTTCAGGATAATCAGGAGGAAACTATTATCATAAAGACTTCCACAAAAGAAAATACAGGGATTGATGATTTTGAAAAAGCAGTAAAGAAATTGTTTTTCCATGGTGATATATCGTTTCATAATGAAGTTTTGATTACCAATCTAAGGCATAAAGAGGCTTTGGCTGAGGCTTTGACGGGATTGTATCATGTAAAGAGAAGTCTTGAGGATAATATGCCGGAAGATTTTTATTCTATTGATTTGATGGACGCTTATACCAGCCTTGGAAAAATTATCGGAGAAGAAGTGGGAGAAGATTTGATTGACGAGATTTTTTCAAAGTTTTGTATGGGAAAGTAAATTATACAGCGGAGATTGAAATGAGTATGGAAATGATAAAAAATGTGGACGTGTGCGTGGTGGGAGCAGGACATGCGGGATGCGAGGCGGCGCTTTCCTGCGCGCGGCTTGGTTTAAAAACGGTTATATTTACCGTCAGTGTTGACAGTATAGCTTTGATGCCCTGTAATCCTAATATCGGAGGGTCTTCAAAAGGACATCTTGTAAGAGAGGTAGACGCGCTTGGCGGCGAAATGGGAAAAAATATAGATAAGACCTTTATTCAGTCTAAAATGTTGAACGTTTCAAAAGGGCCGGCGGTTCATTCCTTAAGAGCGCAGGCAGATAAAGCCGAATACAGCAGGTTAATGAGAAAGGTTCTCGAAAATCAGGAAAATCTTACCATAAAGCAGGCGGAGGTCTGCGAGTTGTTATGGGAGGAAAAAAGTTTTTCTGAAAAAAGAGATTCCGAAAACGGAGCTTCAAAAAAAATAACTGGTGTAAAAACATTTACAGGAATTGTCTATAAATGTAAGGCAGTTATTTTATGTACAGGAACTTATTTAAAAGCAAGATGCCTATGCGGGGAGGCGATTACCTATACAGGGCCTAACGGACTTCAGGCGGCAAATCATCTGACAGATTCTCTTTTATCTATGAGAATAGAAATGAGACGGTTTAAAACGGGAACGCCGGCGAGAATGGATAAGAGGAGTATTGATTTTTCAAAAATGGAGGAACAGTTCGGTGATGAAAGAGTAGTTCCTTTTTCCTTTTCCACAAATCCTGATGACGTTCAGATAAATCAGGTATCATGCTTTCTGACTTATACAAATGAAAAAACCCACGAGATAATCAGAAACAATCTGGACAGGTCTCCCATTTACGCCGGCATTATTGAGGGAACAGGTCCCAGATATTGTCCTTCAATTGAAGATAAGGTGGTAAAATTTGCGGATAAAGAGAGACATCAGGTATTTATTGAGCCGGAAGGATTACATACAAATGAAATGTATGTGGGAGGAATGTCGTCTTCTCTTCCGGAGGATGTGCAGACAGCCATGTATAGAACGGTTCCGGGACTGGAAAATTGTGAGATAGTGAGAAACGCTTACGCAATCGAGTATGACTGTATAGATGCCAGACAGCTTTATTCAACACTTCGCTTTAAGGATATTGAGGGACTTTACAGCGGGGGACAGTTTAACGGAAGCAGCGGATATGAGGAAGCGGCGGCGCAGGGATTGATAGCGGGAATAAATGCGGCAATGTCCATTCTTGGAAAAGAAGAAATTATTATTGACAGGTCGGAGGCATATATAGGAGTTTTAATTGACGACCTGGTTACAAAAGATAATCGGGAGCCTTACCGCATGATGACTTCAAGGGCGGAATACCGGTTACTGCTCCGCCAAGATAATGCGGACTTGCGTCTGACAGAAAGAGGCTATCAGGTTGGCCTTGTCTCTGAAGAACGTTACGAGTATGTGGAGAATAAAAGAAAGCTGATTGAAAACGAAATCAGGAGACTGAAAAACGTAAAAGTAGGCGCTGCCAAAAATAATCAGCTATTTTTGGAAAAACACGGGAGTTCCGCTTTGAATACCGGTTCAAACCTTGCAGAGTTGTTGTGCAGGCCGGAACTCAACTATGAAATTTTGGGAGAACTGGATAGTGAGAGAAAAAAACTTTCCTCTGACGTCATTGAGCAGGTTGAAATTGAAATAAAGTACGAAGGATATATAGAAAGGCAGCTTAGGCAGGTAGAACAGTTCAAGAAGATGGAAAAGAAAAAAATACCTGTTTCTCTGGATTATGACGACGTTCCAAGCCTGCGTCTGGAAGCCAGACAGAAACTTAAAATGTTTCATCCCGTTTCGGTGGGACAGGCTTCCCGTATATCAGGAGTTTCGCCTGCTGATATTTCTGTTTTACTTATTTATCTGGAACAGTATCACAAAAACAGGGAAGGTATCAGATAGTTTATGGAAAATGCGGAAAATAAAATAGAAAAATTTCAAGAAGAATTAAAGAGTTTTGGGATTGTTTTAAATGAGGAAAAGTTAAATCAGTTTCTTTTATATTATGATATGTTGATAGAATGGAACAATTTTGTGAATTTGACTGCTATAACTGATTTTGAGGAAGTTCTGAAAAAGCATTTTGTGGACAGTGTTTCTCTTATCAAAGCAATTCCTGATTTATCTGAAAAAAATTACAGACTGATAGATATCGGAACAGGCGCCGGTTTTCCGGGAATACCTCTTAAGATAGTATTTCCAAATTTAGAAATAACATTACTGGATTCTTTAAATAAAAGAATAAACTTTTTAAATGAAGTTATTACTAAATTAAGTTTGGAAAAAATATGCGCTGTTCACGGAAGGGCGGAGGATTATGCAAAGCCGGGTCAGCTAAGAGAAAGTTTTGATATATGCGTTTCCAGAGCAGTTGCCAATATGTCGGTATTATCAGAGTATTGTATTCCTTTTATAAAGGAAGGGGGATGCTTCACAGCATATAAATCCGGTAAAATAGCGGAAGAATTGGAAAATTCAATAAATGCAATTAAGATACTAGGCGGAGAATATGAAAAACAGATAGAATTTTATTTGCCGGATTCCGATATTTATAGAAATTTATTTATAGTAAGAAAAAGAAAAAAAACGCCTTCTAGGTATCCAAGAAAAGCAGGAATGCCTCAAAAAGAACCTCTTATATAATTCTAAATCTGATA
>OFFK01001271.1_pt1 | contig 18558 bp, 14 predicted proteins | sample 1521361 | NCBI WGS metagenome assembly OFFK01 (sample SAMEA3504096, study PRJEB24116) | mouse gut metagenome | biome: mouse gut; feature: mouse-associated habitat; material: faeces | place: Denmark | collected 2011
ACGCTGGGAAGCACTCTGATAGCCGCCACTCCGAACGCCGCTATGGTGGTCATAATCTCCCCCACGTTTCCGCCGCTGTTGATGTAAATGGTGATAAACGAAAGAACGCTGACTATAAATACCGTCTCTATAAGCACTCTTGGCGTATTGTTCAAAACCGCGTAATTTCTTGCCACGTCCGCGCCCACCTTGCCGGTTTCGTAATAATTCCGCACGAAAAATTCCTCCCGGCCCAGCACCTTCACGTCCTTTAAACCGTAGGTCGCCTGGATTCTCCACTTGGCAATCCGCGACTGAATCGCCTGATTCTTCGCCCCGATTTTATTCAGCCGGGGCTTAAGTACTTTCAGTACAATCAGCGTCATCACGCCGAATATGGCAATGATAAAGAGCGTCATGGCAACATTCTGCCACAAAAGCACCACAAAAATGAGAAAGGAAACCACAACCTCGCTGGCAAGCTGCAGCATGGCGAGAATCAGCGCGAAGGTCTGGGGAATGTCGCTGTCCGTAATACGAAACACCGTAGGAATGTCCGCCCCTAAATATTTTTCATAAGGCCGGTTTAAAAATTCCGCCATCACCCGGCTTATCATCTTGTTTCTGTTCCGCGTAATAAACGAATTTTGTCTGTAAATCAGCAGCAGGATATACAGGTTTTTAATCACATAAATCGCCATCAGCCCAATCAGAAGCGTCATTGTTATCTGACCGGCATTTTCAATTTGAAGGGCGTCGCAGATTTTTTTCAGAATATCGTATCTGTTGATAAATTCCTGCAGTTTTTCCGGCATCAAAAGAGCGTTCACCAGCGGAATCATGGCCCCCACGCCCAAAGTCTCCAGAAGCCCTCCGATAAAAATCATTACGCCTAAAATCCCAAGCTGGATTTTCTGCTTTCTGTCAAATATATAATTAATTTTGCCAAGTAAATTCACTTTCTTCATGGAGCTCCTTTGTCTGCCGATTCCTTTAAAATCCCCTGCCAAACGCCGTATGTTGTTTGTCAGATTATACCATGCAATGGGCATTTGGGCAAATACCCTTCAAAAATCACTTTCCGCCCGTCCGAAGGGGTATCACGACCCTCTCATACCCTTTCACCAGAAGATAGTATCCCCCCGGCCAGAGAAGCATCGCCCGCATTCTCACTTTATCCCCGAAGGCCACAAAGCTTTTTTCGTAAATTCGCCGGATTTCCTCCTTTTCCCCTTTAAGCAGCTCCGCCAGCGCCCTGCCGGCCTCTTTCATTTTTCTTTCCCTGAAATCCACATAGTAAAACAGCATGGTCCGGTAAAAATGATATGCCGCCTTTTCGGATAGCTCCTCATATCCCGCCTTACGCAGGCATTCCACCTGTTCTTTCCAGAAGGGAATCTCGTCCCTGAACCTTCTCTCCTGCAGCTTATGGTTCATTATACTGGTTTCCCGATTCACCAGATAATTATAATAGGGCCTGTCCACAAACACGCAGCGCCGGATTTTAAGAAGCGCCCTTGTGGTATACATAATGTCCTCCGATTCCCGCCCTGTAGGAAAGGAAAGACCTTCCGTCACATCCCTGCGGAAAAGCTTGCTCCACACGGAATGATAAATATGCCACGGCCTGTTGTCGCAGATATAAATCTCGAGAGCCTCCCTGCCGGTTAATACATATCGCTGCCCGGTAAAGGCATCCTGCGGCTTTTTTCTTTCTTCCCCTCCGTTTAACCGCTGCCGGTAGGAACAGACCGCTATCTCGCTGCCCGTTTCCTCACAGGCCCTTAGCATTTCCTCATACATGGCCGGTTCCACCCAGTCGTCGCCGTCCACAAAGCCTATATAGTCCCCGGCGGCGGCGGCGGTTCCCGTATTCCTTGCCTGGGCGACGCCCAGATTTTCCGGCTGGTGAATCACCCGGATATGTTTATTCTTTTCCGCGTATTCGTCGCAAATCTTCCCGGTAGCGTCCGACGAACCGTCGTCCACTATAATAATTTCCATATTGCCGCAGCTCTGTAGAAGCAGGCTCTCCAGACACCGGGAAATATAACTTTCTATATTATAAGCCGTCACTATTACGGAAATCAGTTTTCCCATCATTCCACCAAATCACCCTTTGCAGAAATTCTCACCATATTTTCTGTATAAATATCCGTATAACACTGGTTCTGCGCCCATTTCGACGGGGCAATTATCCGTTTATCCCGGGAGGCGCCCAGCCACGCTCCCCACCAGCTAAAGCTGGAGTTTGCAATGATATAGTGTCTGCATCTGCTCATCAGATACATATCAAGATAACCGTTCTCCTCCCTGCCGCTTTCCACCGCCACGAACCGCCCGTTGTCCTCATAATTTTCCCGAATCCATTTTTTCACCCATTCCGGCTCGTTGCTGAAAAGGAAAAAGACCGCCTCCGGCTCCTTTTCCTCAAAATACGCTATCGCCCTTCTGTAATATTCCTCCGTGCAAATCCCTCCGTAGATTTCTTCCTTTTCCAGATAATCGCCTCTGCGGATATGCACCGCGACGGAAACGGCGTTTTCTATCCTTTTCAGATATCCTTCAAGCCGCTCTTTTAATTCCCCGTCCAATCCTTCCCATATTTTCCCGGAAAAGGTAAACGCGCCGCGGACCTGTTCTTCTATATCCTTAAAATATTTTTCGCTTTGAAAATAACCGGTCAGATATGCCGGTTCCCGGACAAGCGCCTGCCCGTCAAAATTGCAGCTTTCTTCATGGTATTCTTTAGACTTTCTTCCGAAAAGCTTTCTGCGCACCCTGTGCGAAAACTTTAGAAAGCCGTCGGTAATTTCATTAATTTCATCCTTATCCGCCCGGGGATAATCAATGTCAAAGGCCCACAGCATGACAGGCCGCACGCCGGGACGGTCGTATTCCGAAATATCGTCAAACTTGACCTCTCTTCCCAGAGAGCAGAGTTTTAAATACAGCGCGTACTGGAACATCTGATTCCCCATACCGCCTGTCATCTGGATAATAATCATATAAATCTTACCTCTTTTTACTGTACGGGCCGCTTCCCTCCCGGGCGCCGCCCAATTCCTCACCGCGATATCACAGCTTCTCTCTTATCATAATAGACTCCGCCTGCCGGAACATCCCTGCGCACAATGCTTCCGGCTCCGATTACCGCGCCGTCGCCGACAGACACCCCTTTTAAAATCACGCAGTCGGCGCCCACCCATACCCGGTTCCCGATGGTAATGGACTCGCCCGGAAATTCGTCCCCCGTATCCTGAAAATCATGGTCATGGTCCACAATCACCAGATTATTGCCAAACTTGCAGTATTCCCCTATGGTGATTTCATTCATACAGGTAATGGAGGAATTGATATTAAAAAAACAGTGGCCGCCTATCTGCAGCCTTCCTTTTTGCTTGCAGCCGATATAAAGCGTCCCCCTGTTTTGTATTTTCTCTCCCAGCGAAAGCTTTGCCCCTTTGTCAATTTCAATCCGGGTTTTTTCAAGCCCCTGCAGCATGCCGGACTGAAAACGCCCTCCAAACCGCAGCTTCCAAAATGGCACTAAAAAAAGACTTTTTACCGTATTAAAAATCAGACTCATGTTCTCCTCATCTTCCTGCCGCCAAAACCTGCCGGTATATCGCCCGAAGCCTTTCTAAATGGGACGCCATACTGTACTTTTCCTCCGCTTCCCTGTAAGCCGCTTCCCCGAGACGTTTCCTTTCCTCATCGTCGTTAAGCAGCTCCGCCAAAGCGTCCGACAGTTCTTCCACATTGCCCGGCTCGCACAGACGGCCGTTTACGCCGTCCCTTATCAGTTTGGGAATCCCTCCCGCGTTGGTAGTCACAATCGCCAGCTTATGGGCCATGGCCTCCAGCACCGCCATAGGCATCCCTTCATAATAAGACGGAAACAAAAAGATTCCGCTTTCCTTTAGAAGCTTTTCCTTTTCTTCTCCTCTCACCCAGCCCGGAAAAGAAACCGCCTCAGACAGCCCTTTTTCCTCAAAGAGCGCCTTTATCCGCATAAGCTCGCCGTCCCCGCCCATAACAAGGGGAACTTCTCCCGCTTTTTCGACGGTTCTCGCGTAAATTTCCGGGATATCAAAGCAGCCTTTCCTTTTTCCCAGCTCTCCCAGAAACAGTATCTGCCTTTTCTTTTCCTCCGGCAGCGCTTTTGGGAGCCGGCAGTAATTTTCAAGCACGGTAATTTTTTCCGGCGGGGCCGTCATTTCAAGGTTGTCCCTCCACTCCTTTGAGAGCGCAATCAGCATCCGGCATTTTCCGTAAACCCGCCGCACCAGCTTCTGCTTGCGGGGGGACGCGTTCCGGTAAAATGACTCAAACTCAGCCCCGTGAACGTGGTTAAGTATCGGGATTTTTTTGAATGAAGCCATATAAATAAAGGGCATTTTCCGGTAAAAGCTGGGGCCAAAGGAAGAGTGGACATGCACCAAATCCGGCTTTTCCCTGCAAATCACCTTTAAAAATTCCCAATAGCCTTTCAGCGCCTTCTGAAGTTTTTTCCACTTGCTCCCGTCGCAGTACGACTCCACATAAATGATTTCATATTCCTTTCCGAAACCATGCTCCCTGTAGCCGTTTACCACGGAGGCAATCCCGCCCTTCACGTTTCTGTCGGGTACCACCATGCACACCTTCATACCGTTCCTCATTTCCGCGCTTTCTGCAACGCCACTTTTCGTAAGCCGGGCTGCCGCTTCCTATTCTTTCACCGTTCTGCTGACCCGTCCTCTGGCGTTCACCAGAATCATTCCCTTTGTATATACATCGGTGCTGTCCTTGTCGTTCATCCATCTGTCCGGGGCCACCACCAGCCTGTCCGGGTTATCGTTCAGCCAGGCTGCCCACCAGCTAAAGCTGGAATTGGAAATAATATTGTGCCTGCATTTGCTCATAAGCAGCATGTCCAGGTATCCGGTATATTCCGTGTTGGCCTCCACCAGAACAAAACGGCCCTCCAGCTTTCGGACCTCATCTTTGTCCATGTCTTCGGTTATCTGGCTCGCAATCAAATCCTCCACCCACTTTTTTACCCATTTAGGCTCGTTACTGAAAATATAAAAGAACGCGTCGGGGTATCTCTCCTGAATAAATCTGACAGCCCCCTCGTAATATTTCTCCGTGCAAATCCCTTCATACAGCTCCTCATCCAGACGGGAATCGCTCCGGTACATGTGCATTCCCACCGCCTCGGTGCTCTCGATTGCGTCCTGGCAGGCTCTGGTGTTCTTATAAAGCTTTTCCGGCAGATGCATATTCTCCAGAGTGGGAAACCTGTATTTTGACCGGACTTCCCCGGCAATATCCTCAAAATATTTCTCGCTCTTAAAATTCCCCCTTAAGTACATGGAATCGAAACTAAGCACCTTAGGGTCATAAAATTCCTCCTCGCGGTACTCAAGCGCCCGCCGTCCGAATATCTTCCTGCGGATTCTCTTTAACAGATTCATGGAGCCGTCCGTAAATTCTACGATTTCATCCCACGTTGCCCGGGGATAATCTATGCCGAACACAGCAAGCATAATCGGACGGGTATTCTCGCCGCGGTACTCGTTGATATCGTCAAATTTTACTTCCTTTCCCATGGAGCGGAGCTTCAAGTACAGCGCGTACTGGAACATCTGGTTCCCCAGCCCCCCTGACATCCTGATTATATTCATGGTTTCCACCTCTTATCTGCCGCATAAAGCTGATTTATTATTTTACCATACATTCCCTGTTATCACAAGTTTTTGTAAATTCCACCGCATTGACAGAACAGTCAATCCTGTTTACAATAAAACAATATATATCATGCCCTTTGACAGCGGAAATTACAAGGGAACCGTCAAACATTCCCCACGGAGAAATCATTAATGAAAAATACGGCTTTATTTTATATGAATTACACCGCGCCATATCCGGGAAATTTTCTGGCCTCTATGATGATGCTGGTTAAAAGCCTGCAGGCGAAAAATATAAAATCACACTTTATTTTTCCCGTAAGCGCCCAGAATTGCAGTTGGGTTCCGGAACTTACAGGGGCGGGCATTACCGTTTCCTTTATACCGGAGGGTTCCAAAGAAAAATTCCGTTTTTTCCGGGAGGTCTTTCGGGATAAATCGATTCTGTTTCTGCATCTGCACTTTACGGACAGTATGGCCGAGAGGCTGCTAATCAAGCTTGCCATGCTCCTTTGCCGTAACAGGCGTCCCATTGTGGTACACTACCATAACCACTACTCCTACCATGCAAACGCCCTGAAGCGGGCTGTCAAAAAAGCCTCCATGCATGGCGACTATCTCCTCGGCTGCAGCGCCGGTGTGGCGGAAAGCCTGAAAAACGAAAATTTAAGCAATGACATTGCCTTTATCGAAAACGCCATTGCCTTTGAAAGACTGGACAGCTCCCGCAACGGATATGGCCAGCGCAATTTTTTGCAGTTCGGATTCGATTATGAGCGGAAAGGCGTTGACATTTCCCTAGAAGCCTTTAAGCTGCTTCGTGAAAAATATGACGACCTGACTTTAAGCATCAGCTTATCCTCCAACAGAAAATACGTGGAGGATAAAATCACCGAAAAGCTGGGCGAAATACCGGCCTTTATAAAGCTCCTTCCGCCCACGGAAAATATAGCCGCCTACTATGACGAAGCCGCCGCCTTTCTCTCCCCCAGCCGGGAAGAGGGCTTTTGCTACAGCGCCGTTGAAGCGGCTTACTGCAAATGTCCGGTTATAGCTTCCGACATATCCGGGCAAAATGGAATTAACGTCAGGGGAATTATCTGGTGCAAAAGTGAAAGCCCCTCCGATTTGGCAGACAAAATCGACGGATTTCTCCGCCTGACCGAAGAAGAAAAAAGCGGGCTTGGCAGCCGGCTTAAAGAGGCGGCCTTAAAACATTATGATTTAAGCCGCTGGGTAACCCAGATAATCGCCTATTACGAAGAAAGAAAGCTGCTAAACTGATTTTGAAAGGACGTCCGTATGCTGTTTAATTCCTACCTTTTTATTTTTCTGTTTCTTCCGCTGACGCTGGTATGCTATTACGGATTAAACCACAGGAACAGACCTAAGGCCGCCCTTTTATTTCTGACATTTATGTCATTTTTATTTTACGGCTACGGTAATATTCCCTGCCTTCTTATTTTTCTTGCCAGTATTTTCTTAAACTATGGCCTGGTAACCGGAATGCGCAGACAAAGCGGCGGCCGTAAAAAGAAGCTTATCCTGGCCTTTGCCGTTTTTCTCAATATCTGTCTGCTGTTTTATTTCAAATACTTTAACTTTTTTATAGAAAATGTCAACCGGCTGCTTGGCACGGATATCCCTCTGCTGAGGCTCCTTCTGCCCCTTGGCATCAGCTTTTATACCTTTCAGCAGCTTTCCTATGTAATCGACGCCTACAGAGGCGAATGCGAAGACTATGGTTTTCTGCATTATATATGCTTTATTTCCTTTTTCCCCAAGCTGACCCAGGGGCCTATTGTCTACCACAGGGATTTGCTTCCCCAGCTTCAGGAAAAGACGGCCCGGAAAATCAATTACGAAAATCTGTGCCGGGGAATTTACGCCTTTTCCCTCGGCCTATCCAAAAAGGTGCTTCTGGCGGATAACTTTGCCCGAATCGTCAATGTGGGATATTCGAATATTCCCGATTTGAACTCGCCCAGCGCGCTTCTTGTCATGGTTTCCTATTCCCTGCAGATTTATTTTGACTTCAGCGGCTACTGCGATATGGCTTACGGAATCTGCTATATGCTGGGCATGAAGCTTCCGCTCAACTTTGATTCTCCCTACAAAGCCAAATCCGTTACCGATTTCTGGAACAGATGGCATATCACCCTGACAAAATTTTTTACCAGATATCTGTATATCCCTTTGGGGGGAAGCCGGAAAGGTGAGGCGAGAACCTGCCTCAATGTTATGATTGTCTTTCTTTTAAGCGGCCTGTGGCACGGGGCAAACTGGACTTTCCTTCTGTGGGGCTTTCTGCACGGGATTGTGAAAGTCATTGAGAGGCAGACCAAAATTACTTCCCTGAAGATACCGGCGTTTATAAAAACAGGCGTTACCTTCCTTCTGGTAACCTTTGCCTGGAGCCTGTTCCGCTCGGATTCCATCGGCGATGCGGCCGGACTTTGGACAAGGCTGTTTTCCGGAGGCATCGGCGGTATTTACCAGCCTGTCACGGAAAAATTTCAGGAAATTGTGGAAATCAGCTTTTTGTACCGGGCCGGGCGCATGGCCGGTCTCGGCGGACTTCTGGAGCGATGCCCATGGCTTCCCGTAACCGCCTTTACTGTGCTTTCCCTTTCCGCCTGCTTTACCATGAAGCACACCCAGGAAAAGACCGAAAGCTTAAAGCTAAACGTCCAAAAGCTCTCGGCGGTGGTTATCCTCCTGTTCTGGAGTATTATGTCGCTGTCCGAAAAAAGCGAATTTCTGTATTTTAATTTCTAAAAAGGGAAAACTTTTAAGCGCTTGAACTGAAGCAAAGAAAGGGCGAGGATATGACGCAAAAAGATGCAAAAAAATGGTTTTTCAAATGTCTTGCCATACTGGCCGCTCTGCTTGGCCTTACCGCCATAACAGTGGTTATTGTAGACCCTTATTTTCATTATCACGGCCCTTTTTCCTTTTTGTCCTACAAGCTTTACGACGAACGGTATACCAACGACGGAATTTCCAGGCATTTCGACTTCGACGCCCTGATAACGGGGACCTCTATGGCCCAGAATTTCAAACCCAGCGAAATGGACGCTCTTTTCGGAACAAATTCCGTAAAAGAAGCCTTTTCGGGCGCGGGCTATCAGGAAATTGCGGACAACCTCGACAGGGCGCTGACCCGCAACGGGAAAGTTACCACCGTTTTATGGACTTTGGACTACAACGGCCTCCTTCGGGATTATGACTGGGCGCAGTATGAAGAATATCCTACCTATTTATATGACAATAATCCCTTTAACGACGTTTCCTACCTGTTTAACAAATCCGTTTTTTACCACAACGTACTCTCCAATATCGAGCGCACCCTTTCGGGAGAGCCCTCGGTCACCATGGACGAATATTCTTCTTTTCGGGCCGAAACCGGTCTGAATCAGATTTTAATGTCCTATGACAGGAACAACGTGAACAGGGATGTGCCAACGGAATTTGACGAACAGGCAAAGGACGCGGTCACACAGACCATTACCGCCAATGTGACCGCTCTGGTAAATAAATATCCTGACGTTACTTTTTATATCTTTTATTCCCCCTACAGCATCTGCTACTGGGACGCCCTGAACATCAAAAACACGCTCCAAAGACAGGTCCGGGCGGAGCACACCGCCACGGAACTGCTCCTTGCATGCCCCAATGTCAGGCTTTACAACTTCTTTGACCGGTACGATGTGATTTGCAATCCCGATTTCTACAGCGACAGCGGGCATTACAGCGCGGAAATCAATTCCAGGATTCTGCAGTGGATTGCCGGCGGCGACGGGCTTGTCACAAAGGAAAATTATCTGGACAGGCTGAAAGAGGAATACGAATTTTATGCAAATTACGATTACGACAGCATCTATAACTGATTGCCTCTCCCTGTCCGACGCTTACAGGAACATGGTTATACCTTTTCCTGACGCATCCATTCCTGAAACATTAAAATATACCAGATTTGAATGCGCCACTGCCCTTTTTCTATAAAGTCGGTCCAAATGCGCCAGACCACATCCGCATCCAGAATCCCCTGCCTTTTCAGGTTTTCCTTATCGAGCAGTTCCTCCGCCCAGCGGCGGAGCAGGGGCTGGCGAAGCCATTTCTCCACAGGCACGCTGAATCCCTTTTTCGGGCGTTCCATCATTTCTCTGGGGACATACCGGTAAAGCACGTCCCTCAGCACTCTTTTTCCCAAAAACGCCTGTCCCTTTGACGCGCCGCCCTTTCCGGAAGCGCCGGCGGATACTCTCTTATAATCGATGGGGAGGCTCCAGGCAAACTCCACCACATCCTTATCCAGCATGGGAACTCTTGTTTCCAGAGATACCGCCATGGCCGTCCTGTCAACTTTTACCAGTATATCGTCGGGATGATACATCAGCATATCCATGAGCATGATATTATGACAGGGTTCCGCCAGATAATTCGGCTCGTATTCGCTGTATTTGTAACTGCATTCTCTCCCATCAAGGCTGATTTGTCTGGCAAGGGGTTCGCATTCACAGGAACAGATATATAAATCCGAAGGGCCTTTCGCGCTAAGCAGCTTTCCCTTTACCTGATAAATGGGTTTTCTGGCAAGCGGGCTGTGAAGCGCCAGAGCGCTGCAGGGCTTCCTGATAAAATAAGGAATCCCTTTCATCTTATTCCAGATACGCTCCACGGAGGCATAGGAGGTGTAGCCGCAGAAAAGCTCGTCTCCCCCATCCCCGCTCAATGAAACGGTCACATGCTCTCTGGTCATTTTGCTCACCAGATAAGTGGGAATCTGGGAGGAATCCGCAAAAGGCTCCCCGAACATCCCGGCCAGCTTCGGAATCACCGCCTTGGCGTCCTCTTCCGTGATATAAAGCTCTGTGTGCTCCGTTCCCAGATGTCTTGCGATTTCCTTTGCGTAAACCGCTTCGTCAAAGTCCTTTTCTTCCATTCCGATGGTAAAGCTCTTCACCTTTCCTCTGTTTAAGGACTGCATCAGGGCCACCACAGTGGAGGAGTCGATTCCCGCCGACAAAAACGCTCCCACAGGCACGTCCGCCATCATCTGCTCAGAAATGGATTCCTTTAAAAGGCGCTCCAATTCGTCCGCCGCCTCCTGTCTTGTGCCGGTAAAAGGATGAGACTGCCCCTTTCTGGCGGCCTCCTTTACTGACCAGTAGCTCTCCGTCTCCGCGCTTTCTATATTATTAAATGGTAATTTAATTTTTAGAATTGTGCCCGGCTCCAGTTTGTAAATCCCCTCGTAAATCGAATAGGGAGCCGGAATATAGCCATGGGTAAAATAAACGCCGAGTACCTGCCGGTTAATCGGATTCTGAAAGCCGTCAAGGACTTTGATTGCGCCCACATTGGATGCAAAGACAAAGCTTTCGCCCACCTGACCGTAATACAGAGGCTTTTCCCCTATTCTGTCCCTGACAAGATAAAGGCACTGCTCCTTTTTATCGTACAGGGCCAGGGCAAACATCCCCTTGCAGAGCGTAATTGCTTCCTTCACGCCATAGGCCTCCACGGCCTCCAAAAGCACCTCCGTGTCCGACGTTCCCTTAAACCCGTTCACCTTTTTTTCTTTCAAAAGCCTGTCCGCAAGCTTTCTGTGATTATAAATTTCCCCGTTGAAGGCAATCACAAATCTGCCGCTGTGGGAGGACATGGGCTGGGCGCCGTTTTCCGATAAGTCCACAATGGCGAGCCGCCTGTGCCCTAATACCACCTGACCGTCGTTCGAGATATAGGTTCCTTCCGCATCCGGTCCCCGGTGATAAATTCTGCGTTTCATCCGCTCGATATTACTCTCTTTGTTACCTTTGAAATTGCAAAATCCGGCTATTCCGCACATATTTTCCCCGTTTCCGCGCACTGTTTTTGCGCTTCCTGCGTTTGCGGCTGCGCCGCATCCGCAAACTCTTCTTTTTTGCCTCCGATTTATTAACGGCCCGCCTTTGGTCCTTCCGCAGACGTCCCCTATCTTTGCATTACCTGCAAAAGATAGCGCTCCCAGCTCTTATATACCGCTTCGCTCTTATAAAGCGTCTGCAGCTTTGCCGCTTCTCTTCCCAGCTTATCCGCCCGCTGCCGGTCCGAAAGCACCGCCCGCAGAGCTTCCTCCATTTTATCCACATCGCCCACAGGCGTAAGCAGACCGTTCACCCCATGGGAAATCAGTTCCGCCGGGCCGCCGCAGGGGCAGTCCGTGGAAATTACCGTAAGCCCCAAAAGCATTGCTTCAATCAGAGTATTGGGCATTCCCTCCGTGTTGGAGGAGAGGACAAAAACCCGGGATTTATAGATAAGCTCCTCCACATTATCCACATTGCCCGGCCATAAAACCCTTTCCCCTAATCCCAACTGCCCGGCCAACTGCTGCATCTCTTTCCATTTCCGCCCTTCGCCGTAAATGATAAGCCGGTATTCCGGAAAATCCCCGGCAATTTTGGCAAAAGCCCGGAGCAAAAGCTCCTGATTTTTATTTTCGTCCACGCGCCCTACCGCTGCAATCGTCTTATCCCGCTCTCCCTCAAACCGTTCCCTGAAAAAAGCGTCCCTGACAGGGTTTCGCAGCGTCACGGCCTTTTTCCTCACCGCCTTCGGGAAAAAGGAATAACACCTCTTCGTCTGGAGCACGACGCCGTCCGCCAGACAAAACAGGCTCTTTGCCATAAGCCGCATCCATCTGCTGTAATATTCCTCCAAAGGCTCTCCCCGCACAGAAATAACAACCGGTATTTTAAGCCCGAAAGCCGTCAGTATTGCCATCATATTGTTTTTGCCGATAAAAGAAAGAACAATATCCGGCTGTTCCCGCTTCCATATATTCCGCAGTTTGCGGAATCTGGCCGCAAAATTGGAAACACGTCCTCCGGCAAGCTCTTTCTCTTTGGGCTCCGTTATCAGTCTGATTACTCCCTCAGGCACCCGGTACTCTTCCTTATCCACCCGGGCGGTGAGCAAAAGCACCCTGTACCCTTCATGTTGAAAATAATCCGCAAGATTAATGATAACTCTCTCGGCCCCGCCCTTACTGAGACTTCCGATATACAACGCAATTATTTTCTGCTCTGCTCCTTGCTTTGCTTCTTGCTTTGCCATCCGCTCCTCCATACATTGCTTTTGGCCGCTGCCCTAATTGCCTGTCAGCTCTTCAACATAATTTTTCCATTCCTCATATATCTTCTGGGGCTTTGCCTTCTCCGAAAGCTTTCCCGCGTTTTCCGAAAGCCTCCCGGCCAGTTCCTTATCCGACAGCACCCGCTCCATGGCCTTTGCCAGCTTTTCGTCGTCTCCTGTAGGAACCAGAAAGCCGGAAACGCCCTCCTCAATAAGCGTCGCGCACCCGCCGCAGGGACAATCCGTCGCAATCACCGGAAGCCCCATCACCATGGCCTCCATCAGGGCGTTTGACATTCCCTCATAATTTGAGGGCAGCACGAAAAGAGAAGCGCTTTTGATTTCTTTCTCAAGGCTGCTGCATTGCCCCATAAACTCCACTCTTTCGGTAATTTTGTTCTGACGGATATAGGCGTCCATTTCCTTCCACGCGTCGCCGCCCTCGCCCTCGCCATAGATACGAACCTTTGCGGAGGGGAATTTGTCCTTTATTCTGTTAAAAGCCTTAAGAAGCATGAGCTGGTTTTTTTCAAAGGTAATTCTTCCCACGGTGACAATGACAATATCGCCGCCGTCTTTTTCGCCGGAATCTGCATTTTTCCTGTTCTCCGGCAAATACTTTTCGTCAATGGGGTTCCATATGATACGGGATTTCCGCTGAAGCCTCTCCCCGAAAAACGCCTGCGCGTCCTTTGTCTGAAACACACAGCCAGCCGCCCTTTTCTCCATCCGCTTTGTCAGGAACTTATGAGGGGCATAATCAATCTGTGGGTCGCTTCTCACGGATATGAGCAGCGGAATCTTTATCCCCAGCATACTGAATACGCTTCGGAAATTTGCTTTCATGCAAAAGGAGATAACAATATCGGGGTTTTCCTTTTTGATAAGCCCCCTCAAATCGGTAAAACGCCTTATCGCCAAAGCCGCCCTTCCGCCGGCGTTTTTTTTATCTCCAAGGTTAATCCTTTTTACCCCGTCGGGAATTTCATATTCATTCTCAGCCCGCCAGAGCGTCACAATGCTGACCTGACAGCCATCCTGTGCAAAATATCTGGCAAGGACGGTCAGGACCCGCTCGGCTCCGCCTTTTCCAAGACTGTTGATATGAAACAAAATTCTTTTTTTCATTCTTATCCCCCTTGCTTCCCGCCGGCAGCGCGTTCAACATCGTTTAAATATCATACGTTATTTATATTGCTGATATAAGTTTCATGCCACTTCTGGAAAATAAAGAACGCCCACAGTATTCTGGAATAATTTTCCCCGGTTCCCGCTCCTTTATCCCCTGTTTTCATATAATCTCCAAGAAATTTTTCCACAAAGTCAGGCCGGAAGATTCCCTGCTTTGCCAGGAAATCCCTGTTCCCATAGGATAAAATCTGTTCCTTTAAAGGCCCCCGGAGCCATTTATCCAAAGGCACGCTAAAACCGGTTTTCGGCCTCTCCAAAAGCGCCCCCGGCACAAAATCACAGGTGATATCTTTTAAAATTCTCTTTTTATTTCCCTTTTTATACTTATATGCGTGGGGCAGACGGAAAGAATATTCCACCACGGCGGTGTCCAGTATAGGACATCTTGTTTCCAATGAATATTTCATGGAAGCCCTGTCCACCTTACAGAGAATATCCCCCGGCAGGTAGGTTTCCATGTCCAGCATCATCCGCCTCTCCTGCCAGTTTTTTTCCTGATAAGCGCTTTCACCTGCGTAATAACAGGGTATCTTCTCCCCTGCCCCGGCCATCACCATGCTTTCCGCAAGGCGGATATTGTTTCCGGCAATAAACTGGGTCTTGGCCTCTTTATTTCTGTTTCCCGCAATCACGCGGATTTTAAAGGGGTATTTATCCGTAATGTGCAGAATATCCCCCACAGCCTTTGCCGCCCCGCCGGGAATGTCGAGAAGCTGCGCCTGGCGCACTTTCTCATAAACATTATAACCGCAGAAAAGCTCATCCCCTCCGTCGCCGGATAATGCTACCGTTACCTTTTCTTTTGCAAGGGCCGCCACCAGCATGGAGGGAATCTGGGAGCTGTCCGCAAAAGGCTCGTCGTAATAAGCCGGAATACTTTCCACCAGAGAAAACATGTCCTTTTCGTCGATATACATCTCCGTATGGTCACACCCAAGGTAAGAGGCTACCTCTTTCGCGTACCCGGCTTCGTCGTACTGCTTTTCATGGAACCCGACAGAAAAGGTTTTTACCGGTTCGCCGGACAGTGACGCGGCCAGAGCCGTAACGAGAGTGGAATCGTATCCGCCGCTCAAAAAGGTTCCGATTGGCACATCCGCGAGCATTCTTTCCCCTACCGCGCCCCTTAAAATTTCCTTTAACTCCTCTTTCGCCTGTCCGTAGCTTTCTACCGGCTTCTTTTTCTTTTCCTTTCTGACTTCCTTTAAATCCCAGTATTTCCACTGCTTTACCGTTCCTTCCGAAAAGGACAGAACTTCCCCCGGACGCACCTTTTTGACATCCTCAAAAATGGTATCAGGCTCACACAGATACTGCTGGTAAAGAAAACGGGGAATGACTTCCTTTCGTATCCCGGCCGAAAATCCGGGACACTTGAGAATCGGTTTTAACTGCGACGCGAAAACCAGATTTCCGTCCTTTAACCAGTAATAAAGGGGCTTTTTCCCCATCCTGTCCCGGACAAGGTAAAGCTTTTGCTGCTGCCTGTCAAAAATCCCCATGGCAAACATTCCGTTGAGCTTTTTTATACAGTCAATTCCCCACTTCAGATAAGCCGCCAGAATCACTTCCGTATCGCAGGCGGATACAAAGGGGTAATCCGACAGTTCCTCTTTCAGCTTTTTAAAATTGTAGATTTCCCCGTTATAGACAACACTGACTCTCCCGTCCGGCGAATGCATGGGCTGATGTCCCAAAGGGGACAGGTCGAAAATGGAAAGCCGTCTCTGGGCAAGCCCCACCGTGTAGCCGCCTTCGGCAGGATAAAGTTCCACCCCCGCGTCGTCCGGCCCTCTGTGATACATGGTGTTGTTCATCTCCGTAAGCGCGTCTTTTGTTATCCGGTTTTTACTGAAAAATCCACATATTCCGCACATTTACATTTTCTCCATACAGGAAAGCAAGCCTTCCATATAATTTTCCGTTGAAAAATCCCCGGCCCTTGCCGGAGCCTTGTCCCGATAGCTTTTATAAAGAACTTCATCCTGCAAAAGCCTCAGAACCGCGCCCGCAAACTTCTCCTCCGCTTCCTCCAGCACAATCCGCTTCTTTTCCCCGCGACAAGGCGATTTCTCCGCCTCCTCCCGGCAGAGAGCCTCTCCCTCCGGTTTCCAGCGCACGGACAAGTCCTTCTCCGGTGAAAGCGGCGGGACAAGAATGCCGTAGTCCCCCAAAAAGACCTCCCTCTGCGCTTCCGCCTCCCTGAAATCCCCATGAAGGATTTCCGCAGGCCCCGACAGACAATTAGCCGACACTACCGGGAGGGATAGGGCAAGCGCCTCCACCAGCGCATTGGGAAGCCCTTCGCTTAAGGATGTCAAAAGATAAATATCGCTCTCCCTGAGATAAGGGAAAGGATTCTTTTTAAGGCCTGTAAAAAACACCCGTTTTTCCACTCCCAGCTCCTTTGCGAGCCTTCTGTATTCCTCAAAACCGCCCTCTCCGATAACGGCAAGACCGACATTTTCTTCTTCCTCATAAACCCGCCGGAAAATTTTCAGAAGATGCCAGAAGCCTTTCACATCATCCTCCCGGCCCATGGACACCAGAATTTTGCCGTTTTCTCTGAAAAATCCAATATCCTTATCCGGCTCTTTGCGGCTTTGCGCAAGGATTCCCTGAATATCGCAGGGATTCCACAATGCCTTTGCATTGGGAAAGCCATAGCTTTCCTGTACCAAATCCGCCATCTTCTTTGAACAGCAAAGTACCCTGTCCGTACAGCGGCTGATAAGCTTCATGTAAATCCCGCCCCGAATCTCCTCAAAGGAATGGCAGGCGGAAATTTTCCTTTTCGCCCCCCGGCTCAGAGAGTTCGCGATATTGGCCGTTGTGCCGAAGCTGTAGGAAATATCCGTTCCCAGCTTTTTCTGAAGGGCGGTCAGTTTTATGCCTCGTCTTATGATATTAAGAATCTTCCGAAGCCTGCCGTCTTTTGCTTTCAGATTTAAATCAATCACCGAAAGCCCGGAAATGTCAAAGGCAATATCCTCCATGGAAAAGACCACAATAACCGCCTCTGTATCCCGGCGCCGCGAAAGGGCTCTGGCCGTCATAACGCAGATTCGTTCAAAGCCCCCCTGATGCAGCATGGGAGTAATCAGCATGATTTTTTTATTCTCCGTTTTGTTTTTCTCTCTCATAAAAACGCGTCCCGCTATTTAAAGCTTCCGGTCTCGTAAAATCCCGTCATAATTTCCGCCTGAGCCTTCACGTCAAACCCGGCTTTCTCCATCTGCTCCTTATGCCCCGCCCTTTCATACTCCTGCGTGTCAACAATATATTCCGCCCACTTTTCGGGGGACTCCTTAATGCTCATAGCCTGTACCAGCTCTGTCGCCATAACCTCCGTACAGATACTGTCCGATATCAGGCACCTTAAACCTGAGGTCTGAGCCTCCACCACAGTCCCCGGAAGTCCCTCGAACCGGGACGGATACACAAAGTAATCCATGGCCTGATAATAATCATAAACGTTTCGTTTATTTCCGGCGAACAAAACCTTATCCGAAATTCCAAGTTCCTTTGCCTGATTTCCGGCCGCCTCCATGCCGCCGCCCTCCCCCAGCAGAAGAAGCGCATAGTCCTTATCTCCCTTTCTGCAAAGAGCGGCAAAAACCTGCAGCAAATACTCGTGGTTCTTTGCATAGTGAAATCTTCCCACATGGCCAATCACATATTTATCCGAAAGGCCAAGCTCCTCCCTGATTTTCTGCCGCCGCAACCCGTCATATTCAAAAGCCCCGCAATCGATGGCGTTCGGCACAAAAACTGTTTTTCCCGCCTCCACGGCCTTCTTCCCAAACACGGAAATTCCGGCAAGCTCTGAGCAGGTGAACAGAAAGTCCGCTTTTTTTGAGAGATTACGTCGGAGGAACCTTGTCAGGATTCCTTTAATTCCCTTATCCACACCCGCGCTCCTGGCGTGGGCAATAATCAGCGGCACATCCGCTCTTTTTGCAATGGGCAGATAAATGGCCGCGGTACTGGTGATGTGCCCCTGCACCGCCCGGAACTCGTGGTTTTCCCTGAAAAAATCCGCTATTGTCTTTCTGTATGAAAAATAATTATAAAAACGAAACCGGGGAACTCTGAAAATCCGCCCGCCCAATTCCCTTATTTCCTTATCAAAAAATCCTTCTTTGTCCGTATGCACCAGGAAATCAAACTGTACTCTTTCCCTGTCCACATGGCGGTATAAATCCATGATGCGGCTTTCCGCACCCCCTAACTGGGTGGTGCCAAGCACGTGAAGTATCCGAATCGGTTCCGGCATTTTTCTACCCCCCTACCTGATAATCCAAATCATCCCCGCAGTTTCCCAATCAGGTATTTTCCCTTCGCCATCCAAAATTCTTTCCACCGTCCGGGCAGGCTCTTTTCCGTCTTCGGCAATCCCAGATATTCCCCAAAGGAAATCCATGCCACCCCTTCCCTTTGAAAATATCCTTCATACCGCTTCAAGTCCTCGTCGGAAACGGTATTGGTGTGCACTACCATAGGGGAATATCCGCTCTTCTTTTTAAGGGTACTCCCAAGCCGAAAGGAAATGGGATAAAAATCAAGCCCGGCATACCGGTAGGGCTTTTCT
>OFFK01001301.1_pt1 | contig 18172 bp, 15 predicted proteins | sample 1521361 | NCBI WGS metagenome assembly OFFK01 (sample SAMEA3504096, study PRJEB24116) | mouse gut metagenome | biome: mouse gut; feature: mouse-associated habitat; material: faeces | place: Denmark | collected 2011
TTTTCCCGCCTTTGCTTGTGGGTAGTCAAGAGGGCGAAATCAGTAAACTGCTTTCGCCCCTCAGTTTATTATGGGAGTTGTTACGCAGTAGAGGTTATTTTGCTCTTGATTTATGCGGCTTTGTGGGCGTTGAAATGATGGGATAAGGTTTTTTTCTAAAGCGGTTGTATATTGTTCAAAGCCTGTAGGTATATCTGTTTGCTCCAATCCCCATATAAATTCATCAATAATTTCTTTCATCATATCAAATTCGTGATTTGATATATTCAATAAAAAATTATTACATTCTAATATCTTACTGTCAGATAATGATCTCGTTTGTCTTGTTTTGTGCCTTCAGATATTCTTTCAATATGTTAATTCTCCTCTTATGGATAAAAAAGGGTATGGCGCTAACCATACCCTGCTCTGGCTGTCCAGAGAGACCTCGTCGGTCAAAAAACACTTATACAAGTGTAAAAAAAATTATGCACCCGTGCAGTTCTTAAAACATTTATTCCATTTCTTTGTGTGCTATCAGTAATGTCTAACCTTGCTGCTATCATCAATATAGCCCATCCATTAACCCCTCATTAGGACTCATAACTTTTGTATAAGTTGTAATTGATGGCAGTTGTTAACAGTGCGTCTACATTTGCAGCTTCGGTACACGCAAGATAAATACTGTCTTTATACTTAATATTTGAAATTGTTTAAGCTTTTTTCTTCCTGTTTCTCTGCACAACAGCACTTTTAAACGCCTTCATCAATGCGGGAGACAGCTCCTGGCAATCTTCATCAAAAGTGATGGGATGCATCTGTGCTTCTTGTACTTCTTTAAGCTGTTCTTCTGTAGGCTTTTGTCCGTTTTCAATAGTGAATGTCCTGGTCATAATAAAGATCTTCCTCAACACTGTGTTTTATGATAGTAGTATATCACTAAATAACAAATTCATCAATGAATGAAAACCTAAAAAGCAATTCAAACCGGCTGTTCACACCCTCGCCGGGTGTTCACAGCAACGCTCAATCCCGTTATCATTCACTCCAACCCCACCATCACCGAAGCATGAAATTCCACCCCTTCATGCGTAAATTCCACCCCGCCGTGATATTTTTCCGAGATATCCGCAATACTTTTCAGCCCTATCCCCTGGTGCCCTTCTTTCGTAGACATGTAACGCTCCCCGTCCCGCTTTACATGTCCGTCAAATCCGTTATCCACCGTAATGGCAAGCATTTTTCCGGAGCAAATCATGTTCAGGCGCACGAAGCGGTCTGCTTCCGTGACATGCCCTGCTGCCCTTACCGCGTTGTCCAAAAGATTCCCCAGCAGGACGGAAAGGTCGGTATCCTGGACCGGCAGGCCGTCGGGGATGTTGATCCGGACAGAAAAATCAATCTCCTCCTCCTTTGCCAGCGCGTCATAATGGCTGACAAGCATATTGACCACAGGATTGCCGCAGAAGCGGAGGATCTCATACTTCCTGGTATTTTCCAGATATTGTTCCAGGTATTCCGCGGCACGCCCGGTTTCACCGTCCGCAAGGAAACTCTGTATGGCCAGCAGATGATGAGTCAGGTCGTGGCGCATCCGACGGCTGTTTTCAATCTGCTCCTGGATTCGGCGGTACTGTTCGGCAGACAGCTCACTTTGATGCTGGAGCTGCATGGCCTCCTGCTGGGACTGCATTTTTTCACGGATCAGCCCGTAGAGCTTGAAGAAAAGAATATACACCACAAAAGTGATCACCAGAAGTGAGCAGAATAAATAGATCAATGCGGGATTAGAGTGCAGGTACTCGGGAGCAGTCAGGGAAAGTCCGGGAATCAGCAGGGCGAACAAAAACAGGGAAAGGGCGGACAGGTATCCGCTTTCCCTTGCGTCCAGCCCGTCTTCTATGGGCAGGTAGAAATATTTCAAAAGAAACCAGCACGGCGGCAGGGTAACCAGCTCGGCAATAAGGTAATAGAGATAAAAAGTTCCGCCGTAGGGCAGCCAGCTATAGCTTTGCAGGTTCTTTACGTCAAAATAGTTATAAATAGAAGTCATGAGAAGGGCGGCCGTGGCCGTAAAGGAAAAGACAAACAGCTTTTTCTGCCAGAGATCCTTCACAGTATACAGATACCAAAAAAAGCAGAGCAGTAAAACCAGCGCAAACAGGCAGTTTACCATCTGCCGGAGGAACGGCCCTCTCGGCAGTATGGAGGCAAGGAAGGCTCCTGCCAGGGAAAACAAAAGTGAGGCCGCAAGGAGCAGGGCCGCAGCAACCAGAAATATCTTACGCTTAGGAAACCGAAGTCGCTTCCGGAACGGATACAGACACAAAAACATATACGGGGCAAGCTGCTGCAAACAGCCCGCAAATAATTGTAAAGCGATCATACTGCGCCCCTCCTTGCCAGATGAAATAAAAACTGCTGGTACTGGTTTTTCAGCTCCGTACGGCTGCTTCTGGAAAGGACGATCTCCTTTCCGCCATGCATGACGATGTGGTCAAAATAAAACGATTCGATGTATTTCATGTTTACAATAAAACTCCGCTGCGCCCGGATAAAGGATGTGCTATCCAGCAATTCAGACAGGGCATCCAGAGATATATAGGTCTGAAAGCTGTTTTTTTCCGTGTGGACGGTGCAGATCTTATTCAGCACTTCAATATAGACAATATTGTCCATCGGTATAGGGACGATCCCCTGTCTGGTCTTAATCTCCAGAAGCTTCGGATGTTCGTCCTCATGCCTTGGGAGACAGCGGCCGAGCGCCTCTCTGACTGCGTTTTTCGTCAGGGGCTTCAGCAGATAATGGGCCGCATTCAGGGCAAAGGCTTCCAGGGCGTACTCCCGGCTTGCGGTGGTAAAGATGAACCTTCCCCGGCCTGTCCGGCTGATATCACGCGCGGTCTCTACTCCGTTGATCCCCCCCAGATAGATATCCATGAAAATAATATCCATCGGGGGGGGGTATTTTTGCCTGCGCGGAAAGAAATTCCTCTCCGGAAGAATAGTGGAGGATTCGGGCAGTCAGGTTCCATTCGCTGCATATAGAATGAAGAAATGTTTCCAGAATGTTCCGGTCCTTCTCATTATCGTACCGTCATGCTTTCATTGACGCTGAAAGCACGGAAGGGCAGGAAGAGAAGCATTCTGCTCTGGTCCTGCGTTGTGGCTTTTGCGTTTCTGGCGGGCATTCTGTCACGTTTCGCCGTATCACAGGCGGGGGGACTGATCATGGAGGCAGCCTTCGGGATCGAAGAGATGTGGAAGGTGCAGATGTGCATGACGGTTGGGGAACTGATGATCGCAAGCGACGCCATGTATCATCACTTTTTTGATATTGAAAAAAAGTTTGCGGTCATATCTGCACTTCGCTGTGACCAGGCGGTTTTGGGAATTATCGGTGATTTTGTGATACAGGTTGATATCGTGCTGGTGTGCTTTGCCTATACTTCCGTCAACGGGGGATACCAGATTTCCGTGAGGAGCTGTGACGATCAGATTTCGGCTGGAAAGCTGGCTGCTTATGTCTGCGAGGGAATCGGTTCCGGCGGCGGACACGCGAAAAAAGCCGGGGGAAGGATTTCAGAAAAGCTTCTTGAGGAAAAATACGGGAAAATAGATCTGTTTGATTTTATTTGTGAAAAGATGAATTTGTTTATCCCTGGGTGAACAGTAAAGGGAGAGCACAAGATTTGCTGAAACAAATGGGTTAGTGATTGAAAGCTGGATGGCAATGTGCTATTATAAATACCGAGCAATTGTGTTACAAGGTGGAAAGCCTCCCTGAACTTGAAAAAGAAGGGAGGTGATGCATATGAGTACATACGAAGTTTTAAGCCTGTTATTTTTGGGTGGTTCGTTTCTCGTTGCAGCCTTTGCTTGCCTACATAGATAGGAATAACAAGCGAAAATAAATAAACCTACCTTGTACTTGGCCGGTTCAGGTAGGTTTATCACTTATATCTGAGGCTAACCACTTTGTGGGCGGTTATCTCTTCCTATCTGTATTATAGAGTAAATCGAATGAGATTGCAATGTAAAATTTGGAGATCTCTTTACTTTTTCTTAAACACAAATAATTTGCTGATCACATAGTTTCCAACCATTACCAGGACCATGGAGAACAGCTTTGAGAGATTATGATCCAATCTCAATATGGTTGCAAGCAAAAACATGGTTCCCATATCTGTCAAAAGTGTTACGACGCGGGACAGCACAAAACTGCATATCTCCCGCAGGACTTTATCTTCCGTGCTCTTGAATACAAAGATCCGGTTTGTCACATAGGCAAAAGCAACGGCGCCGATCCAGGATATGATATTGGCGATCTGCAGTTGTACTGCGTTTCTGCCGTCCAGTACCGTAAAGACACATCCATAAAATATCACCAGGCTTACGACGGTTGTCAGTCCGCCGACAACCAGATATCTTAATACTTCCGCATATTTTTCAAGATAAGACTTCATATGGTTCCGGTAGGATCTACGCCAATAAAGGCTTTAATGCTTCGGCAAGCTTATCCTTCTGCGCCTGCGCTTCTGCGAGATCTTTACCAAGAGTCGTGAAGTAGGTCTTGATCTTCGGCTCCGTACCGGAAGGACGTACGATAACGGTTGCGCCGCCTTCCAGAGTGTAGATCAGGACGTTGGCGGACGGAAGCCCTGTTTCTTCCGGCTTCGTGTAATCGACAGCCTTTGCGACTTTGATACCGGCGATCTCTGCCGGCGGATTATCGCGGAGTCCCTGCATGATACCAGCCATCTTGTCCATACCGGTAAGTCCAGGGAATTCGAAACTGTCTACCTTGTTCAGATACCTGCCGTATTCTGCATAGATCTCTTCCATTCTCTGCTTCAGAGAGCTTCCGATGCTCCTGTAATATGCCGCCATCTCGCAGATCAGCATGGAACCGATGACCGCGTCCTTGTCGCGGACATACGGGCCTGCAAGATAGCCGTAGCTCTCCTCGAACCCGAAGATGAAGCGATCGACTTCTCCGTCTGCTTCCAGGCGTGCGATCTGGTCGCCGATCCACTTGAAACCGGTGAGTACATTTCTCATCTCTACGCCGTAGTGCGCTGCGACAGCATCTGCCAACGGTGTGGATACGATAGATTTCACTGCGACAGCATTTTGGGGCATCGTTCCCTTCTCAATACGTCCGGCACAGATATAGTCAAGGAGCAGTACGCCTACTTCATTGCCGCTTACCAGTTCGTAAGAACCGTCCGGGCACTTCATGGCGATCCCCACACGGTCGGCGTCGGGATCGGTGGCAAGCATAAGGTCCGCGCCTGTTTCTTCCGCTAATTTCAATCCCTGCTCCAACGCCGCGAAGATCTCCGGATTCGGATAACTGCAGGTGGTAAAGTATCCGTTGGGATATTCCTGATCCGGGACGATGGTAACGTCTGTGATCCCGATGTCTTTGAGTACCTGTGTTACAGGAACAAGTCCGGCTCCGTTCAGCGGGCTGTAGACTAACTTAAGGCCTGCGCTCTCGCAAAGTCCCGGACGAACCTGCCGTGATTCGATCGCTTCATACAATGCATCCTTACAGTCGTCGCCTACAAAACGGATCATGCCGTTCTCAACGCCTTCTGCGAAAGAGATATACTTTGCGCCGTCTAGAACGTCGGTCTTCTGGATCTCTTCATATACGATCGCCGCCGCGTCGTCGGTCATCTGGCATCCGTCCGGCCCGTACGCCTTGTAACCGTTATATTTTGCCGGATTGTGCGAGGCTGTTACCATGATACCGGCATTGCACTTATAGTAACGTGTTGCAAAAGAAAGCGCAGGTACGGGCATCAGGGCGTCATAGATCCTGACATGGATCCCGTTGGCTGCAAGGACGCTTGCCGCAGTCTTGGCAAATACATCACTCTTTAACCGGCTGTCATAGCTGATCGCCACTGTCTGGCTGCCGCCCTGGGTCTTTACCCAGTTGGCGAGTCCCTGTGTCGCCTGGCGTACGACATAGATATTCATACGGTTCGTTCCGGCTCCCAGTACGCCGCGCAAGCCGGCTGTTCCGAATTTCAATGCGATAGCAAAGCGATCTTTGATCTCTTCATCGTTTCCTGCGATTTTTGATAACTCAGGCTTCAGATCTGCGTCCATGAGATCTGCAGCCATCCAACGTTCATATTCTTTCTGATACATTTTAACCACTCCCTAGAATTCTTATTTTGTCTATAATATATCATGTTTGGGAGGGGATGGCAATGAATGAGAAGAATATTTCTGCGCCGTATTTTCAATTCGAAGATTTCGTGCAATAATATCTGTAGCATAGAAAAGAAGCGGAGGAACAGGATGTTAATACAGATCATAGAAGACGACCGCGCCTTAAGCGAGGGGATCGCGCTTGCCCTGAAGGAACCGAGCCTGGATTTTGTGCAGAGTATGACGGTTCAGGCTGCGAAGGAAGCATTCGAAAAGTGCATGCCGGAATTACTGATATTGGATGTGAATCTTCCGGACGGGAGCGGGTATGAATACCTGCGGTGGGTTCGGGAACGGACGCAGATCCCCGTGCTGATCCTGACGGCGAACGACATGGAGATGGACGAAGTCATGGGGCTTACGCTGGGGGCGGACGATTATATGACGAAGCCGTTCAGCCTTGCGGTCCTGAGGGCAAGGATCAAGGCGTTGATCCGCCGCGGGAACAATGTGACGCCTGATGTATTTGAGGACGGGGAATTTTATTTTGATTTTGGAAGGCTTTTGTTCACCAGAAACGGACAGGAGATCAGCCTGAGTGTGAATGAACAGAGACTTCTGCGGCTTCTTCTGGAGAATAGGGGAAGAGTGCTGACAAGGAGCGTACTGGTGGACCGCCTGTGGAGCGACGGCGGGGAGTATGTGGATGAGAATGCGTTGTCTGTGACGGTGAACCGCCTACGGAGTAAGCTGGAAGACAAAAAGGATCCGGCGTCCTGCATCCGCACCGTGTACGGACAGGGGTATATGTGGAAGAGAAAGTAACATGTAGGGCGGCGGAAGAAAGCGGGAATAAGAGCTGGGAAGGGATGAGGGATATGTTTGGAAGGAAAACGCTGGACAGGATCGAACAAATGGTGGACGATGCGATCGCGGGGGATTTCCGGGAGTCGGATTATGACGAGACCCAGTTGTCGAGAGTGGAGTCCAAGTGGAAGCATTACCTGGGACTTTCGGCTCTGACCAGGGAGAATATGGAACGGGAGAAAGAGAATGTCAAAGGGCTTGTGTCGGATATCTCCCATCAGACGAAGACGCCGATGGCGAATATCCGGCTGTATGCCGAGCTTTTAAGGGAGAATCTTGAGTCGGAGGAGGATTCGGCAGGGAAGCAGCAGAATCTGCGGCTTCTTGACGAGATCTCCAGACAGTCGGAGAAGCTTGAGTTCCTGATCCAGTCGCTGACGAAGATGTCGAGGCTTGAGAGCAATATTGTGGAGGTAAAGCCGCGCAGGCAGAAGCTGTCCGAGCTGATCTCTGCCGTTGTCCGGGACGCCGTGCCTAAGGCAGTGCAGAAAGGAGTAGAGATCGTCAATATTTACGATGGAGACGGATGTGCAGATTATGATATGAAATGGACGAAAGAAGCCCTGGGAAATGTGGTGGATAATGCGGTGAAGTATTCTCGTCCGGGCGGCAGGGTTCAGATATCGGCAAAGGAGTATGGATGGTATACAGCCATTTCAGTAAAGGATCAAGGGATCGGGGTGAGAGAAGAGGATACGGCGAAGATCTTCGGCAGGTTCTACCGCGCCGGGGAGGTGCAGCAGGAGGAGGGCGTGGGAATCGGGCTTTATCTTACGCGGGAGATATTAAGGAAGGAGAACGGGTATATCAAGGTAAAGTCTAAGCCGGGAGAAGGGGCTGAGTTCGTGTTGTTTCTGCGGAAGGGGAATGAGTAGCGGCGAATTCTTTCATATATGTTAGATTTCAGAAAGGCTCTGGAAAGAACCGTGAGGTACAATCAGACCAGAAAGCAAGAACCGTACCATAGCAGGGATCCCGAGGAGGATCAGCCGGATCGCTGTCATGATATGGTTCGGGAAGAGGAGGCATATAGGAAGATGAATGTATTGCGTACCGAGAACCTGAAAAAATATTACGGGTCAGGCGATAACCAGGTTAAGGCGCTGGACGGGATCAGCCTTTCCGTAGAACAGGGGGAATTTCTTGCCGTAGTGGGAACCAGCGGCAGCGGCAAATCCACCCTTCTGCATATGCTGGGCGGACTGGACCGTCCTACGTCCGGGGAGGTGTACGTAGACGGCAAGGACATCTCAGGGCTTAAGGACGACGCCCTGTGCATATTCCGGAGAAGAAAGCTCGGATTTGTATTCCAGAGTTATAATCTGGTGCCCGTGCTCAACGTATATGAGAATATCGTGTTTCCCATTGAGCTGGACGGCAATGAGACAGACAAGGACTACGTGGAGCGCGTCATAGAGGCGCTGGGGCTTAAGGCTAAGCTCGCGAGCCTGCCGGGGCAGCTGTCGGGAGGGCAGCAGCAGCGGGTAGCCATTGCGAGGGCGCTGGCGGCGAAGCCGGCGATTCTTCTGGCTGACGAGCCGACCGGGAATCTGGATTCGAAGACCAGCCAGGATGTCTTGGGGCTTCTGAAGGTAACCGGGGAGAAGTTCGGGCAGACCATTGTGATGATCACGCATAACGAGGAGATCGCGCAGCTTGCCGACCGCATGATCCGTATCGAGGACGGCAGGATCATAGAGGGTGGTGGGACAGATGCGTAGAGTAAAGAATCAGAAGGTGATCCGCCGGATCGCGGATCGGACGAGGAAGGCGGGAAAAGGGCGGGGAGTTATCGCGTCGTTGGCGATCGCGCTTACGGCGGCGCTGTTTGCGACGGTCTTTACGGTCGGCGGGAGTATGATCGAGAAGCACCAGAAGGCGGCGATGCGGCAGGTGGGCACAAGCTCCCATGCAGGGTTCAAGTATCTGACACAGGAGGAGTATCGTATTGTCAGCGAGGATGAGAAGATCCGGGATCTCTCCTGCCGTATCTTCGTGGGAAGTGCGGATAACAAGGAACTGGTGAAGCTGCACACGGAGGTCAGTTATTATGAGGACTTGAATGCGAAGATGAGCTTTTGCTATCCGGAGACAGGGCATATGCCCGGCAGGGAGGATGAGATTGTCATGAGCGACCTAACGTTGCAGGCGCTTGGGCTTCCGTGCGAGATCGGGACGAAGGTTCCTCTGCAGATTCGGATCAATGAGAAGACGGTGGAGAAGACATTTACGTTGTGCGGTTATTATCAGGGGGACCGAATTGCCAGGGCGCAGGCTGCCGCGGTGTCGGAGGCTTTTGCCGCCGAGGCGGCGCCGACTCCGGTAACTTCTGCGATGGAGGGAGATATTGACGCATCCGATTATGCGGGCAGGATCATGGCGGACTTTAATTTTGCGGTGGGATTCCATCTCGAGGGCCAGGTTGCGAAGCTCAAGGAGCGATGTGGATTCCCGGAATATGCGCCTGTGGGGGTCAACTGGGCTTATCTGGGCGAGTCGGCAGATCCAAGCCTTCTTCTGCTGATCGTATGCCTGCTTCTTGTGATCCTGCTGTCAGGCTATCTGATCATTTATAATATCTTCTATATTAATGTATACCGGGATATCCGGTATTACGGGCTTCTGAAGACGATCGGCATGACGGGGAAGCAGCTTCGGAAGATGGTGTACCGTCAGGCAAATATGCTGTCCTGGCAGGGGATTCCGGTTGGCTTGCTTGCCGGGGTTCTTGCCGGAAAATTTCTGCTTCCGGTATTTGTGCATACGTTTGGGGTCTTTGCCGTCTCGGGCGCAGAGATAGAACTGAAGCCCTGGGTGTTCATCGGGGCGGCGGCGTTCTCCTATCTGACGGTCGCGCTAAGCTGTATCCGCCCCTGCAGGATCGCATCTAAGGCGTCGCCTGTGGAGGCTGTGCGATACACGGAGGGTTCAGGCGATCATTCCCGGGAAGTGCAAGGCATAAGAGGAAGACAGAATTTCAAAAAGAAGCCGGGTCATGTGAACCCATGGAGGATGGCGGGGGCAAACATCCGCAGGAACCGGAAAAAGGTAGTGGTGGTAGTCGCGTCTCTGTCTATGTCGATTATCCTTCTGAACAGTGTCTATACCCTGGTCAGCGGCTATGACGCGGACAGCTTCGTGGCAAGGCGGATCCTCAGTGATTTCTCCGTCTCGGACGCTACACTGGACAGTGTCACGGTTTCTCGTGGGGCAGTGGTGACGGACGGTGTGACGGAGGCGTTCTTAACGGAGCTTGGGCGGCAGGAAGGGATCGAAGAGATAGGAAATATCTACATGAAGGAGTTGGATCCTGTTATCGGGAAAGAAAATTATGGGCTGCTTGAGGAGCGTATTTTCGAGAATCCGAAGGTACAGGAATATTGGCGGGAAGATGGGACGGCTGAGATTGCCGAAGCCTGGCGAGAAGAAGAGAAGATGCAGGGCAAGGTCTATGGGATCGGGGAGATGATCCTGGATAAACTGGAGGATCCGGAAGGCGAGCTTGACTGGGAGAAGTTCCGGAGCGGAGACTATGTGATCGGGACGAGATTTTTCGCGGGCGGCAGCGAGGGGATCGACTTCTTCCTGCCGGGCGAGAAGGTGACGGTCTGTAATGAAGCGGGGGAGCGCCGTGAGTATGAGGTGCTTGCCGTGGCGGATATGCCTTATGTCTGCGGATTTCAGACCTTTGGGATCTTCGACTGTGATTATATCCTGCCCGAGGAAGAATATCTGGATCTGATGGGGGAGCAGCAGCCGATGCGCACGCTGGTGAATGTGAGAGCGGAGGAGGAAGAGGCGGTGGAAGCATGGATGAAGGATTACTGTGAACAGATCGATCCGGATCTGACATATACCTCCAAAGCGGTGGCTGAGGCGGAATTTGAAGAGTATAAGAATATATATACACTGGCGGGAAGCCTGCTCGCCCTGATCCTGGCGCTGATCGGCATCCTGAACTTCATCAATACCATGGCGACGTCCGTGCTGTACCGGAAGCGGGAGTTCGCCATGATGGAGGCGGTGGGTATGACCGGAAAGCAGTTAAGGCAGATGCTGTGCTGTGAGGGCGGATTCTATGCGTTGTATACAGGGATCTGTTCTGTTATAGCTTCCTTCTTTATAAGCGTACTGGTGGTGAAGCCCTTTGGGGATGAGATGTATTTCTTCAAATGGCATTTTACCATCCTGCCGCTTGCGGTCTGTATACCGGTCTTGATGGCGGTGGCGGTCCTGGTGCCGGCAATATGCTGCCGGTACATGCACAGGCTCAGTGTGGTGGAGCGGCTGTGCAGAATGGAGTAGCAGGGGACATACTCATTGATAGCGTTTGTTCAGTGAGAAGCCGCGCCCCCGTACTTCGCTGACCCTGCTGACGATGATGAAGCTCTCTGGGTCGATCTTGTGGATCACTTTCTCCACCTTAGGCAGTTCCCGGTTGGAGATCACACTAAGGATTACGGGAGAGGGGTTATGCAGGTAGCCGCTCTCCCCGTTTAATATGGTGACGCCCCGGTCGATCTGGGTCAGGATGGCGTCGCGTATCTCGTCGGATTTCTCGCTGATGACCTTGATCTCGGTCCTTGTCGCGCCCATGAGCAGCATTTTATCCAGTACGAGGGTGTAGATCAGCACCAATACGACTCCGTATAGGATATTTTCCGCCGGGCGGAACAATGCCTGTGACAGTAGGATGCACACGTCAAATGCGTACATGCTGACGGAGACGGGGATCCGTATGGATTTTTGCAGCACAAGCGGCGGGATGTCCATACCGCCTGTAGAAGCGCCGGAACGAATGACGATCCCAAGCGCCATCCCGATCCCAAGCCCGGAGAAGATGGTGCACAGCAGGATGTCCTGGGTCAGGGTATAATCGCCAAGCATCCGGTCAAGCAGCTCCAGTGACAGCGGGTACAGGAAGGTACTTGCAAGAGTGGTGGCGGCGAAGGCTTTGCCGAGGAAGAAGAAGCCAATGATCAGCATCGCTATGTTGAAGACAAGGACGAACACAGAGATAGAAGAGCCGGTCAGATGGTTGACGGTCAGCGCGATCCCGGTGGTTCCGCCTGTCACCAGGCCAGCGGGAAGCAGGAACAGCTTCACGGTCAGGGCATACAGAAAGTTCCCTATAACTACAGAGATGAGTGATAAAAAAGTATTCATAATGATAGATTCCTCCTAATTCTGATGAATGTTACAGCACTGGCATACTACGCAGATGATGTCGTCTATGGACTGCTGTTTGCCGTCTTCTTCCCATTTCAGGAAGGTGTTGAACAAGGCGCCGGCGTAGAAGTAGAGCTCATAAGCGGAGCGGGGATAGATCGGTCCCACCATCTTGATCATGTATTCGTTGATGGCATGGATCATCAGGGCATGCAGATTGGCGCGCGCCAGTGTCAGGAAGAATTCTGCATACTGGTCAAAGAACAGGAAGGCATGCCGGATGTGCTGCGCATCGTCAAATCTGTCGATGCCGATGGAGCGGCTGCAGTCCTCCAGATAGAGCTCGATGATCTCGTAGAGATAATTATTGAGGGCGTCCGTCTTGGTCGGGAAATAGTGGTAGAACGTCATGCGGGATACGCCTGCTTTCTTTACGATATCCGATACCGTGATATCATCATAATTCTTCCCCTGCATCAGGCTGATCATGGATTCGCCGATGCACTGTCTGGTAAATCGGTTTCTCTTGGTAAATTTGTTCCCGAAGATATTCTTCATCAATGGAAGATTCCGTTTCATGATAGTTCTCCTTACCAGATTATTTTACAAATATTACTGTTTTGTAAATTGTATCATAAAAGGGCATACTATACAATGAAATGTAGTAATAAGAACCATGTTAAAAAACCATGAAAAAGGCAGATGATAAGATCATGAATGATTCGTGGGTGCGAAAAGGAGAAGATTATGGGAAATATAGTATTGCTTGCAGAGACAGGTTCTGACATTCCGCCGGAGGCTGCGCGGGAGTATGGGATATATATCGTTCCGATGCATGTGTCGTTCGGCAAGGAGACCAGGGACGACGGATCATTTCCGCCGGAGGAAGTCTGTGATTATTACAGGAATACAGGACAGCTTCCCAAGACCAGCGGAAGTGTGCCGGAGGATTTTGAGACGATATTTGACAGGATACACCGGGAACATCCCGACGGGCAGATCCTGTATCTGGCATACTCAGCCGTTACGACCTGTTCCTACCAGAGCGGCATGATCGCTGCAGAGGGCAGGGATTATGTGACGGCGATAGATACAAAGCATGTGTCTGTCGGGCAGTGCGTTGTGGTGCTTACGATGGCGAAGCTTATCAGGGAGCATCCGGAGTGGTCGGTAGAGGAAGCAAGAGCGAAGGCGGAGGAAGTAAGCAGGAAGGTGCATATGTGCTTTGTGCCGGATATTGGAATTCTTACGCGCCGGGGGAAGGGTCAGCAACGCGGCGGCATTGTGCGGGGCGCTGCTTAAGATCCATCCGCGGATCGAGATTCTGGACGGGTATCTTAAGGCGACGAAGAAGCACCGCGGAACGATGAAGAAGATCGCGCCGCAGCTGGTCAGAGACTATATTGCCGAACAGGATCTTAATAAGGAAGAGCTGTGGCTTATATGGGCGCCGGGGCTTGACGAGGAGATTAAGAGGGAAGCAGAAGAAGCGGCGCTAGAATGCGGGGTTCAGAAGGTTACATGGGTCAAGACCGGAGGCGTGATCACCACACACGGCGGTCCGGGCGCATTTGGCGTTGTGGGATCTAAGTGATACGATCCCACTTTGTCTTTCGGTAATAGATCAGGAATACCAGTGAACTTAAGGACCAGGTTAGCGGATACGCCCAGAAGATCACACGGATATCCGGTATGAACCGTATCATAACGGAGATATAGCTTACCCGGAAGATACACCAGAAGATCAGCATAACGACCATGGGAACCATGGATTTCCCTGCGCCCCGGAGGATGCCTGCCATACAGTGCGAGAAGGCGAGCAGGAAGAAGAAAGCGGCCTCTGTGTGCGCTTGCCGGGCGCCGAAGGCGATGACCTCGGGGGTATTGTTGAACGCGGCGATCAGCTTCGGGGCGAACAGGTAGATGAAGACCCCGATCAGCTCAGCCATTGCGGTGGTACATGCAATTCCGAACAGGGCTCCTTTTCGGGCGCGCTCATACTTTCTGGCTCCAAGGTTCTGGCTTATGAAGGTGGTCAGAGCCAGGGAGAAGCAGGTGATGGGCAGGAAGCCGAAGCCCTGGATCTTCGAATACGCGCCGCATCCCGCGACAGCCATCTGTCCGAACTGGTTAATATTAGCCTGGACGAATACATTGGCAACGGATATGATGGAATTCTGCAGTCCCGCAGGAAGCCCGTTGTTCAGAAGCTGCCGGAGCATATTCTTATCTATCCGTATTTCCCGGATAGAGAGACGGTATTCGTCGGGGCTTCGAAGCAGCTGGATCAGGCACAGGCATACGCTGACAAACTGCGAGACCACAGTGGCAAACGCGGCGGCGCCGACCCCGAAGTGGAATCCTCCGATCAGCACCAGGTCGAGTATGATGTTGATCACGGAAGAGACGATCAGATAGATCAGCGGATGGCGGCTGTCTCCGACAGACTGCAGGATGCCGACGAAGAAATTATACATCACGAAAGCCAGTGAGCCGAGGAAGTAGATGCGGAAGTAGGTTATGGAGTTAGGCAGAACCTCGGCGGGCGTACCCATCAGACGCAGGATCTGCGGCGCGGCAAAGACGCCGACGAAGGTAAGCGCAATGCCGCAGATCAGACCGAAAGCTATGGTTGTATGTATGGACAGCCGTAGCTTTTTGAATTCTCTGGCGCCGAAATATCTGGCGATGACGACGCCGGCTCCGATGGCGATCCCGTTGAAGAAGCCGACCATCAGGAAGATCAGGCTGCCTGACGAGCTGACCGCCGCAAGAGCGGCATTCCCGATGAAATTGCCTACGATCAGTGAATCGACCGTATTATAAAGCTGTTGAAAAAGATTTCCCCAAAAAAGTGGAAACGCAAATGTAAGAATGCGCTTCCAGATAGAACCTTCTGTCATCAATGTTGATGAAGAACCTGACATGGCAGGACCTCCTATATTCTGAGAACTGTCTGCAAGACAGCCGTCCGGCTTATCTTGCGGCAGTTCTGTATATTCAGGGATGCACCCTGTTTCATCAAGTATAGGATATCAGTTGCAGAAAATCAATACTTATTCAATACTTTTATGCCTGTTCCTTAAGATGGAACTGGAAGGCGGTATATTCCTCAACCTCCCGCTCGATCGGAAGCCCGGCATTCATCAGTGCGGAGCCGGAACGCAGCTCTTTCCCGCCGTTCACAGAATACATGGCGTCAGGCTTCAGGCCTTTGGCGCGGATGTATTCCTGCGGCCCGTTGCAGGTGAGGTTCGTGACGACCACACTCAGGAGCGACTCGGACTTATCCTTCGATACATGCTGCCATGCGGTCATGTTGCCCGTCTCGAACGGATTCGTCAGGCGGTAGTAGTCCCCCTTGATGATGAGAGGATAATACTTGCGGAACAGGTCGCTCTGTTCCTTGCAGATGGCGTGGTCTTCCTTGGACAGATGAGTCGCGTCCAGTTCATAACCGAAGGTTCCGCACATGGCGACAACTGCCTTGGTCTTGATCGGAACGAACTTTCCGGTATCGGAAATGTGCGCGCCCATGGTACATACCGGGTAGACGAAGGAAGTTCCGTAATGGAGCTTCAGACGGTCGATGGGGTGATTGTTATCGCTGACCCAATATTGCGGATAATAGTGGAGCATCGCCGCGTCATAACGTCCGCCGCCGCCGGAGCATCCTTCGAACAGAATGTCGGGATGTGTCTTGATGATCTCATCCATCACGCGGTACAGTCCAAGGATATAGCGGTGATACACTTCGCCCTGTCTCTCAGGAGGCAGATCGTTGGACCAGATATCCGCAAGAGAACGGTTGATATCCCATTTTACATAGAAGATATTGGCGTCGTCCAGTATCCCGTTGACCTTCTCGATCAGATGATCCTGCACATCCTTTCGGCTCATATCCAGAACCATCTGATTGCGGCTCCTTACGGCATGACGCCCGGGAATCTGCATTGCCCATTCCGGATGTGCGCGGTACAGGTCGCTGTCCTCGGATACCATCTCAGGCTCGAACCAGATACCGAACTTCATCCCGATATCGTTGATCTGCTCTACCAGCTTGTGAAGCCCGCACTTTATCTTCTTTTCGTTCACATACCAGTCGCCCAGTCCGCTGTTATCATCGTCACGCTTTCCAAACCACCCGTCGTCCATTACAAGCAGGTCTACGCCCATATCCTTGGCGGCTTTGGCGATCTCGACCAGTTTCACGTCGTCGAAATCCATGAACGCCGCTTCCCAGCTGTTGATCAGTACCGGACGCTGCACCTCCTGTACGAATTTGCTCCTGCACAGATTGGTGCGGTAGAAGTCATGGTAGAGATGAGAAAGCCCTGTAAATCCATGCTCCGTGAATGCCATGACAACTTCAGGACCTTCGAAGGTCTCCTGCGGCTTTAGCTCGTATACGAACTGCTTCGGATGGATCCCCATGACAAGACGGAGCTGGTCATACTGGTCAAGCTCTGCTTCTGCAAGGAAATTCCCGCTGTACATCAGGGAGAAACCATAGCATTTGCCATAATCTTCCGTAGCGTTCCTGTCACACAGGACGACGAAGGGGTTCTGCTGATGGCTGGAGGATCCGCGGACGCTTCCGATGGTGTGGATATGGTGCGTCATATGCTGCCTTTCCACCTGCCGTTCCTGTCCGTAGCGTCCGGGGAGGCTTACCAGATCGAAGCCCGAACCATTTAAGAAATCCAGGCACACGGACATGATCTTCTTGAGATGGATCGGCGCGTCCTCGCTGTTGACGACTTTCACGGCTCTGGTGATGATGTCGGCTTCCTCAAATACGCTGTACAGGAGTACGACCTGCACGCCGGTAACCTGATCGGTCAGTGTGACTTCAAGGGTATCTACGGTGTCTCCGTCTGCGGCGAATGTACAGGGAAGGGTGTCAAGCTGATATTTGCCGTCCTTGATCTTGAAGCCGACGGTCTTGCCATGGTAGGAATAGCTGCCGTCTGCGTTGACTACTTCGATACTTGCAGTGCGGAAATCTCCCTGCTGCTGCGTGCTGAATTCCTGGGGCTGCGCGTCCAGTGAGAAGGTCCGGGCGTCTCTGGATTCATAAGGGTTACCGGAGAATCCGCGGTCGTACTGCATGATCTGGTAGGACATATCGGCGTCATGGATGGACGGCCCGTAATATAGATGAAGAAGGTAGTCCAGATTACCGATCTTCATCTGATAAGAGGTATGTCTCGTATGTAAGGTGATGGTTTTGTGTTCCTCATTATAAATAATTCCCATAAGTATCTTCTTGCCTCCTTTTTTGCGCTTTATCCAAATTATACCATGCCTGTCAGAAAAGTCATTCGTCACAATGTTAGAAAAAATCAGGAAATTTTAGTGTAGTTTTTCTTTACAAAGCATTTTCTGTAATGCAAAATAATATTTTGAAAGGATGTGGCAGCAGATGGAGAATCTGATATTTAGTTTAAACGCGACAGTTCCGGTATTCCTGCTTATGGTACTGGGGATATTTTTTCACAGAATGGGATGGATAGACGATACATTTGCTTCCCAGATGAACCGGTTTGTTTTTAAGGTGCCTCTGCCTGTTCTGTTGTTCGGCGACCTGGCGGCGGTGGATATTGAGCAGGTATGGAATGTGAAGTTTGTGATGTTCTGCTTTGGAGCGACGGTGATCAGTATAGCGATATCGGCAGGAGTGTCGTGTCTGTGGAAGGATGCATCCATACGGGGAGAATTCATACAGGCGTCTTACCGCAGCAGCGCGGCGATCCTGGGGATCGCATTTATCCGGAATATCTATGGCACGGCGGGAATGGCGCCGCTTATGATCATCGGGAGCGTGCCTTTATACAATGTGATGGCAGTCCTGGTACTTTCTGTATTCGGACCGGAGCAGAAAGAAATCGACCGTTCTGTGATCCGTAAGACGCTCAAAGGAGTCCTGACCAATCCGATCATCCTTGGGATCGCGGCAGGTCTCTTATGGTCGTGGCTGCGGCTTCCG
>OFFK01001306.1_pt1 | contig 18061 bp, 10 predicted proteins | sample 1521361 | NCBI WGS metagenome assembly OFFK01 (sample SAMEA3504096, study PRJEB24116) | mouse gut metagenome | biome: mouse gut; feature: mouse-associated habitat; material: faeces | place: Denmark | collected 2011
TATGGGGAGCACTACAACAACCGTTTTGTCAACCAGTCCATGACATGTGTGGTATTTGAGTAAAGGGGGATAAGCATGGGATATTGGAAAAACGCCCGAATAGAGATGGAAAGAGAACAGGAACAGGAGAAAGGCCTTTATCCGGTGGGATATGTAATCGAGAATCTGAAAGATTACCAGAGAGATCTGGTGGAAAAAGAAGTGGATTCTCTGAGAGAGCTGAATAAAATCACCTATTCTTTCAAAAAAGTGCTCAGTGAGTCGGAAAATTTCCAGGAACAGCTTCAGGATTTCGGGCAGAATTTCTCAAGTATCAGCCAGGTATCCAGCCAGTTTGAGACTGTGAAAGGTGAAATTGCCCAGTCGGTAACGCAGGCCCAGGGCGAAGTGGAGGAGCTGAAGAACAGTTCCCGTCAGGTGGAGAATCATTTTAAGGAAATGGAAAAAACCTTTGAAGATTTTCTGGAGGCGGTGAAGAAAATTAAAAAATGTACCGGCAACATTGTAACCATTGCAGACCAGACCAATATCCTGGCCCTGAATGCTTCCATAGAAGCGGCCAGAGCAGGAGAGCAGGGGAAAGGCTTTGCGGTGGTGGCTGTGGAGGTGAAAGAGCTGGCAGATCAGATTAAGAAGCTGGTGGCTGAGGTGGATTCCAGCATTGTGGACGTGGAAGAAGGTACGGACAGCCTGAGTTCCAGTATCAACACATCCCAGCAGGCATTGGGTGAGAGTATTCAGAAAGTGGATGAGACATATCAGCTGTTTGATAAGATTACAGAAGCGGCAGAAGGTGCAACCAATGTACAGGAAGAAATTGCCAGAGTAATTGATGAATCTGATATGGCGCTGCAGACGCTGTGCGGCTTTTTTGACCAGACAAAGGAACAGTATCAGGAAGTTATGGGCCATATTGACTATGCCAGCAGTCTGGGCACCACAAAAAGTTCCATGTTCGAGGATGTGGACAATATGCTGTCCCAGATTCCGCCTATTATTGAAGAATATGAGTAATTTTCAGCCATTTGGTGTGAATATGATATTTAATGGAAGGGCCGGTTGACAAATGCGGCCGGATCATATATGATGAACACGAATAAGAGAACGCAGAGGGACTGCGGGAAGCTGTTCAGAAAAGTATTTTCAGTGTTTCTGAAGGATTCCCACGGTTGAGAAGGTTAAAACCTGACTCTTTGAACCTGTCAGTTAATACTGTCGTAGGGAGCGGAACGGTTATGATATCAGAAGGAGACGCTGTTACACGGCATCTCCTTTTTTAGTCCCTGCAAAAAGGAGAAGATCATGAGAGAATACGCAACACAGATGGAAGCGGCCCGAAGAGGGATCGTGACCAAAGAACTAAAGAGAGTAGCGGCAAAAGAACAGATGACGGCAGAAGAGCTGATGCCTTTGGTAGCGGAGGGCAAAGTAGTAATCTGCGCCAATAAGAATCATGCCTGTATTGACCCAGAAGGGGTAGGCTCGATGCTAAAGACTAAGATCAACGTCAATTTGGGCGTGTCTAGAGATTGCAAGGATTATGATGTAGAAATGGAGAAAGTCATGGAGGCGGTAAACATGGGGGCGCATGCCATTATGGATTTGTCATCTCACGGAGATACGATCCCATTCCGCAGAAAGCTTACGTCCGAATGTCCCGCCATGATCGGGACGGTCCCGGTATACGATTCTGTGATACACTATCAAAGGGATCTCGCCGCCTTGACGGCAAAAGATTTTATTGACGTGGTGCGTCTTCATGCAAAGGACGGCGTGGACTTTGTCACGCTCCATTGCGGAATTACCACAAAAACAATAGAACAAATAAAAAAGCATAAGCGGAAAATGAATATCGTGTCCAGAGGGGGATCCCTGGTGTTTGCCTGGATGAGCATGACTGGGGAGGAAAATCCGTTTTATGAATATTATGATGAGATTCTTGACATATGCCGGGAATATGACGTAACCATTTCTCTTGGCGACGCCTGCCGTCCCGGATGCCTGGCAGATGGGTCAGATGTGTGTCAGATAGAAGAACTGGTGCGGCTGGGCGAGCTGACAAAGCGTGCCTGGGAGCGGGACGTTCAGGTGATGGTGGAAGGCCCAGGACATATGCCGATGGATCAGATTGCGGCAAACATCAAGATTCAGCAGACCATCTGCATGGGAGCGCCATTCTATGTACTTGGTCCCATTGTGACAGATATCGCGCCAGGCTACGACCATATAACATCGGCGATCGGTGGCGCCATTGCGGCGCAAAACGGCGCTGCGTTCTTGTGTTATGTGACTCCTGCCGAGCACTTGGCGCTGCCTAATCTGGAAGATGTAAGACAGGGAATTATCGCTTCAAAAATTGCAGCTCATGCAGCAGATATCGCCAAGGGCGTCCGAGGCGCCAGAGAGATTGACGACCGCATGGCGGACGCTAGGAGGGCCTTAGACTGGGAAGCGCAGTGGGAGTGCGCCATGGATCCAGAGACTGCCAGAAAAATCCGTGACGACAGAAAGCCAGAATACGACGATACCTGTTCGATGTGCGGAAAATTCTGCGCCGTGCGCAGCATGAACAAGGCGCTATCTGGCGAGTACATAGACATCTTGTAAGCACAGGGCGAGGTATTATGAGAGAAATAGAGCGATTGAAGAGGGGGAGTCGAAGATGAAATTAGAATCAGCGAAAGGATGGCTCTATGTCATCGCAGATTTTTCTGTCGGGGAAGCGGTGATCGAGGCAGTGCTGCGGGCAGGGATTGAATTTATCCAGCTGCGGGAAAAAGAGATCTCTTCTGCAGAATATCTAAGGCGTGCCATGAGGCTGCGGGAGATGACGGCGGGCGCTAGGACAAAATTTATCGTTAACGACCGATTGGATATTGCGCTGCTTAGCGGAGCGGACGGCATCCATCTCGGACAGTCTGATATTTCGGTCTCAGACGCCAGGAGATGCCTTGGCTCTGGAAAAATCATCGGGGCGACAGCAAAGACAGTGAAACAGGCGCTTCATGCCATGGAAGACGGCGCAGATTATTTGGGAAGCGGCGCATGGTTTGCCACAGAGACCAAAAAAGACGCAGTTCCTATTTCGGAGGAGACGTATTGCGCCATCTTAAAGGCAGCTCCGATTCCCAATGTGGCAGTGGGAGGGATCACCGCGGAGAATGGCAGAAAGCCCTTAGAATGCGGTGCAGATGGCCTTGCCATCTCCGCAGGTATCTTAAAAGCGCCGAATCCTGTCACGGAAGTGAAAAAAGTGCGCCGCCTGCTGGAAGAATTTAAAAAAAGCAAGAAGACAGTGAGATGCTAACATCAGGGGCTGTCGCACTTATATGTTCACTTGTTTAAAAGGTCTTGCCGCTCATGCGACAAAGACAGAATGCACAAAATTACTCTGGGAAGCTATCGTGCGACAATCCCATAGAAAAACAGCGGGAGGGAGAATGTGAGGACAGTACTTACCATCGCCGGCAGCGACTGTAGCGGCGGCGCCGGGATACAGGCGGATTTGAAGACAATGGCGGCTCTGGGACTGTATGGACAGAGCGTGATTACTGCGCTGACAGCGCAGAATACTATGGGGGTAGCGGACATTATGCCGGTATCCCCTGATTTTTTAGAAAAGCAATTGCAGTGTGTGTTTACAGATATTGTGCCCGACGCCGTCAAGCTTGGGATGATTACTGGGATAGCGCAGATGCGGGTGATTCAAAAATGCTTGATCAAATACCAGGCGAAGCATGTGGTAATGGATCCAGTGATGGTTTCTACCAGCGGCAGAAACTTGATGGAGCCAGACGCCCTTGCTTATTATCAGGAACATCTGCTTCCCCTGGCGGAAATTTATACCCCGAATCTCCCAGAAGCAGAGCAGTTGTTAAAAAGAACTGTCAAAACCAGGGAAGAAAGGGTTGCGGCGGCAAGGGAGTTTGCGTTACAATATAAAGGAGCAGTTTATTTAAAAGGCGGACATGATATGGCCCATGCAGATGACTTGCTTTTTGACGGAGCAAATTTCTCGTGGTTTTCACAGGAGAGGATTCCAAACCGCAATACCCATGGAACGGGCTGCACCATGTCGTCTGCCCTTGCCTGTGGCCTTGCCCTGGGGCTGGGCGTTCAGGCGAGCGCAGAGATGGCAAAAGCCTATATTACTGGAGCCATTGCGGCAGGGATGGATCTTGGAAAAGGAAATGGACCGCTAAATCATATATACAAGATGAAAGAGACGTAAAGGGGATTTTGTGGATGAAGAAAAAGTTAGTGTTGCTGAGTTTCAGTTTCTGCTTTCTGGCGGCGGCATGCGGCGGGAAAAAGGAAGCAGGAGATGAGAAGCCAAAAGCTCCGGCGCAGAGCGTGCAGCAGGAGGAATCTGCTTGCGAGCAGAAAAAGAAAGAAGAACAGAAAAAGGACGCCAAAAAGAAACAAGAAAAGGAAGGACAGGAAAGTGCGGCAGGACAGCCAGAACAGGAGATAGCCACAGAGGAACCAGGAACAGAGCTTTCTAAGGCGCCAGAAGTTTCATTTATAGATTATTCTCAAGACATCCAGAATGAAGCCGGGGACGTCTTGCTGCTGTCAGTGACAGAAAACTGCCCGGTGATTTCAATTCCAGAAAATCAGGCAGCCGCAGAAAAGATGAATATGGTGTTTGAGCAGCAACATACGGCGAACCAGACGTATATTCAGGAGGATGCCGAGGAAGCGAGGAAGGCTTACAAGGCATTGTCTGAGGAAGAGAGAAATTCCTGGAACGGTTATGGCACCGGAATTAGCTATAAGGTGGCATATGCATCGACGCGTATTTTAAGCATTGAGGCAGAGAATTATAAATGGCAGGGAGGCGCGCATCCCAATACCTGGACCTCCTCCTACTGCTTTGACGTGACAACCGGGACGCTGTTGTATTTATCTGATATTTTAACAGATAAAGCAGAAGCAGGGAAAATTGTAGAAAAGCATATTTTGGACACAATCACCAAAGAACCTTATAAGGACGCCTTGATGTCTGACTATGAGAGTTATGTTTCAGATATTCTCACGGAAAATGTATTTTATCTAAATGACAAGGGACTTGTGGTGCTCTGCAATCCAGACATGTTGACCGTGTATGCGGCGGGCACCATCGAAATCGTGGTTCCCTACGCGGAATTAAAGCCGGTCATGAATCCCAATTATGTATTGTAGGAAGAATAGGAGATTTTTATGGGAAAATCACCATTAACTACGCTGTGCTATATTGAGAAAGATGACAAATACTTGATGCTGCACAGGATAAAAAAGCAAAATGACGTCAACAAAGACAAGTGGATCGGGGTGGGCGGACATTTTGCAGAAGGGGAAAGCCCGGAGGAATGCCTGCTCCGGGAAGTGAAAGAGGAGACGGGCCTGACGTTGACCAGTTTTTCTTTTCGTGGAATAATTACCTTTTGCGCCGCCGGCTGGCCGATGGAATATATATGCCTTTATACAGCGGACGGCTTTGAAGGAACCTTGCTTCCCTGTGAAGAGGGAAGATTGGAGTGGGTGGAAAAAGAACGCCTGATGTCCTTAAATTTATGGGAAGGGGATAAGATTTTCTTTCGGCTACTGATGGAGGACGCTCCATTTTTCTCCTTGAAGCTCTGCTATGACGGAGATCAAATGACGAAAGCGACGTTAAACGGCAGGGCTTTATCATTGCCATAGGCCGCTCAGGAGGTGAAACGTCAAAATGAAGAGAAGAACCATTTTACATAGGCTGTTTGCCTTGGCGGTGGCATGTTGCCTTGTCACAGGGATGACGGAGCATGTAAGAGCGCAGCGCAAAGAGGCGTCACAAGTGGTTATTTTGCAAGAAGAATCTAAAACAAAAGCAAAAACGAAGCAAAAAACTTCTGGCGAATTGCAGTGGCAGGAGGAAGCAGAGACTAAGGCTCCTAAAATCGAGGCGGAACCAGTGGAGGAACATCGCCGGGAGACGCCGCAAGAACACGACGAAGTACGGGTATTTATCGTCATGAAAGGGGATTCTGCGTTGGAGGAAGGATTTTCGGCCCGGGGAATCAGCAAAAATGAGCAGGCGCAGAGCTTTTCGTCAGACACACAGGCGCGGCAGGAGGCCGTGGTCAGTGATATTCAGCGTGCGGTCGGCGGACATCCGGTGGACATCCGCTATCAGTTCAGCATGTTGGACAATGCAGTTTCGGCAACAGTGCGATATGGGGATATTGAGCAGATCCGTGCAGTGGAAGGCGTGGAGGAGGTATATCTGGTTCCGCAGCTCAGACTTCAGGATCAGACAAAGGCCATTACGGGGCAAGAGATCATGGGAGCTGGCAAGACTTGGGAGATCGGCTATACCGGGGCAGGTCAGCGCATTGCCATTATAGATACTGGAATTGACGAGGACCATCCCTCTTTTGATCCACATGCGTTTGCGTATGGGCGCAGCTTGTCAGAGGGAAGGAGCGGTTTTGCAACGGCAGAAGAAAGGCTTTTAAATACGCAGGAGATTTCCAATGTTTTTGATCAGCTTAAGATTGCCAAGAAAACAGGCGACATCAGCCCAAAAGCGCTGTATCGAAATGAGAAAATTGCATTCGCCTATAATTATGCAGGTGAAAATTTGAATGTCGACTCAAATGGCAGCGATCATGGGACGCATGTGGCGGGAATTGCAGCGGCAAACCAGTATGTGCCGGGGGAAAACAGCGCTTATCAGGAACAGCCGGACGGCGTGGCAGGAATTGCCAAGGACGCCCAGCTATTGATTATGAAAGTCTTTACGGATGATGAAATGGCTTTTACGGATGATTACATGGCGGCGATAGAGGATGCCTTGCTGTTGGACGCAGACGTGGTCAATCTGAGCCTTGGAGGTGACGAACCCGGAGAGAGCGGCGCATATTCTGGAGGGGAATATGTCGATCAGATATTCAACAAGCTTTTGGGAAGCGACATGGTGGTGAGTATTGCTGCCGGAAACGGCGGAGCTTGGGCGGACGTCAGCAGTATCTACCATAATAGAGCGGAAGATGTCAATATGAATATGGTGGGGGAGCCTGGCTCTTATACAAATGCCCTTACTGTGGCATCGGCAGTGGATCTTAGAGGGAGCATAGAGGAGGGGACGCAGTCTGTGACGGACACGGTAACGGCGGAGGGATACCAGATGAGTGAGTATTCTTCCTGGGGCGTTCCGGGGGATCTTGCATTGAAGCCAGAGATCACCGCTCCCGGAGAAAATATTTATTCTACCGTGAACGGCGGCGGTTATGGATGCATGAGCGGAACCTCGATGGCAGCGCCTGGCATTGCAGGGATCAGCGCTCTGGTGTTGGAATATATTGAGCGCAATCAGTTGGATGTTAAGACGGGGCTTAGCAGGAGGACGTTGGCGCAGTCTCTGCTGATGAGCACCGCAGTCCCGCTAAAAGAAAAGGACCAGGAGGAATATTCCCCCAGAAAGCAGGGCAGCGGCCTGGCAAATGCAGCAGCGGCGACCACTACGCCCGTGTATATTTTAATGGGAGAGAAAGAAGAAAACGACGGCAAGGTCAAGGCGGAGCTTGGAGATGATCCAGACAGGAGCGGTCAGTATGAGTTTGCCTTTGACGTTTATAATCTGACCGAAGAATATCAGTATTATGCCTTGGATAGCTCGATTCTGACAGAGGAGCTTTTGGAGGGGAAATGGATCCAGGGAAGCTCCCATAAGCTGCAGCCTCAAGTGGAATTTGATTCAGAGAGCCAGGTTTTGATGTATGATCTCAACGGCGATCAGAAAGTAGATCAGGGGGACGCATTGGAATTGCTGCGCCATGTGAATCAATCCGTTGATTCTCAGAGGGTAGAGAGTCATCAGGAGAAATTTGACTTTAATGGGGACGGCGTAGTTAATACGTTGGATGTGCACCGGTTTTTGAAAGAACTGCAAGCGCCCACAATCAATTTCCAGGAAAAGACGCTGGAGGTAAAAGAATCCGCCAGGGTATCTGTCAAGGTGACCTTGTCCCAGGCAGACAGGGATTATCTGGACGGTTGTTTTGAAAACGGCATGTATATTGACGGGTTTGTATACCTGAAAGGCACGGTAAATTTATCGATCCCAATGCTTGCATTTTATGGAAATTGGACGGAATCTTCCATGTATGAGCCATTTAACTATTTAGAGCATTATAATGGGGACGGCGATAAGGATGAAGAAAACGTTTCATATTCCGGGGCAGGCTCCACCAATTACCTGAATTATTATTCTGCAGCCGAGGATGGCGCTTTTTGCTATGGGTCGAATCTTTATTTAGAAGGAGGAGACGAGAAATACCTGCCTGACCGCAATGCGTTTTCCACAAATTCTGGAGACCGGATTGAATATGCAGTCTATACGTTGATTCGCAATGCGGCGGTTGTGGAAACTACGATTTCCAATGATAAGACAGGGAAAGTCTATGCGAGGCATCGGGAGAGGGATCAGCAAGGCGCATATTATGATATCGGCGAAGGCGAGTGGAAGAATTTGCATTCCAGCTCCGTCCTGGACTGGCAGGGTCTTGATAAGAAGGGAAAGCCGCTGCCGGAGGGAACTACGGTGCGCTTTACAGTTACGGCGCTGCCGGAATATTATAAAGATCAGCCCAAACAAGCGGCAGAGGGCGCGAAATTCAGCGTGCCTGTGACCATTGACAATACCAAGCCCGAATTGATCTCTATGAAAGACGGAAAGTCGGGAAATATTGAGATTGCCATTGAGGATAACCGTTATACCGCTGCTGTAAAGGTATACGAGAGAGACCAGGAGACGTTGCTTGCCACATACGGAGTGAACCAGGAAGAACCTGGAATTCCAATCAAGCTTGCGATCAAGGATCCCAAGAAAGTGTTTTATCTCAAACTGGTGGATTATGCCGGAAATACAGCGTCTTACCGGGTAAACCGTACTGGCAGCGCCGATACGTCGGTCACTGACGGCATCACTCTTGATCAGACAAAGGCAACCGTGATAAAGAATAATTCGATCCGCCTGAAAGCGTCGGTCAGCCCAGAGAGCATTCTGGATGATACGGTAACCTGGAGCAGCGAGAATCCGGCTATTGCCACAGTGGATGAGAATGGCGTCGTCACTGGGATTGCGCCAGGAACCACGAGGATTCTTGCTGTTACGAATGCCAGAAATGCGGCAGGAGAGCAGGAAACAGCGCTATGCCAGGTGACGGTAGAGGAAATCTCCGTTTCCCTCAATGGAATGTTCAGGAAAGATGACAAGACATATTTTTGCAGTTTTAACACAGCGGATCTTTCGCAATACAAAAAGCTGTCAGCAGGCAAGCGTGTCTATTATCAAGCGGGAACCCTGACAGGAGACAGCCAGATGCTGGCGTCGGCGTCAAATGTCGACGGAGCCGATTTGTATTTGATAGATCTGAAAAATCAATACCAGACGACGCCTTTGGGAAGCCTGGCATGGGACCCTGTAGACTTGGCATACAGTCCCAACACGGAGATGGTCTTCGGCGTTGAGGGAACCAAGCTGCATTGGTTTGAAAGTAAAGATCTCTCTGCATTGGATGGAGAGATAGACTTAGGAGGGGAAACAGCCGGAAGCAACCTGGTGGGCGTCGCCTATGCCGGCGCCAGTACAGCGTCAGGATACGGGCTGACAGACTGGTTTTATCTGATTTCCCAGACAGGAATGCTGTACCAAGTTGGCTACAGTGTGGCAAACAACGAATTTGTGTATGAGGATATTTGCAGGAAACTGGGGAGCGCCAGAGTCAGTACCGGGGAGGAGACGGCTTATAATGCTATTTGCTATGATGCGTCCAGCGGATATCTCTTCTGGGGCATGTACAGTAGTGATTATCCTCTAAACATAAGGCTCTATGCGATTGCATGTGATGGAACTAAGATGGATGGCTTGGTTACTGCAAATTATCTGGGAGATTTCCCGGCAGATGTTTGGCCAGTGGCTGGGCTCTACAGCGCAGCAGGCACGGAAAAGACGCCGGCGTTAGGAATGGAGGGACCAAGACATGCAGAACCATAAGTTATTCAGACGCTGTTTCATTATGCTTTTAGTCGTGGCAGCATGCACAAGCATTTATGACGTTCCGTCTCTAGCGTCGGCGCCTGTGCAGCCGCCAACCGGGGGAACAAAAATGCCAGTTCCCAGCACGCCAGCGCCGGGAACTGGAAGGCAGGAACCGGGGACGCCAGAGACTAACGTGGCAACGGCTCCGGAATTGGTTGTCACGAAGTTGGCTTCTCAGGAGAGAACGGTGACTTTGACTGTGGATATCAAGGAACATAGCCAGGCAACCAGCGGAAAAATTAAGATTCACTATCCGGCACAGATGCTGAGGGTTTTGAGCGCTCAGGGAGGAAGACTTTGGGATGTGGAAGATGTCAATCCCAATCTGACAGAATCTGGACAGAACGTAATCTCTTATGCCTGGGCAGATACGGAAATGCTTGCCAGTTCTGGCAATCTTTTGACAGTGGTCTGGGAGGCGCAGGATGCAGCAAACGGTCAGGAAGTGATCGTGGAGACGGAAATTGCAGAGCTGTATGCTCAGGAACAGCCACTGGCAGTTCGCACAGATGTCATGATTGACCGCTTGCGCCCCTATTTTAGAACTTCTTCTCAATACCAGTCTCAAAGCAGCGCTGTCCGCACTGGTGATGATGCAAATCCGGCGGGATACGTTCTGCTGTGCCTGGGTTCCATGCTTGTGATGGTAAACCTGGTACGGCAGCGCCACAGCTTATGACAAGTACGGCGATAACTCTTTGCGCCAGCATTCCGTCAGACGTTCAAGAGACCAGGAAGCGTTGGCGGGGCTTGTGGAGGGCAGCTTTTTGATTTGTGCCAATTCTGGGTAATCCGCAAGCATGGGTGCAGTGTAAGTGTTAAAAAGCTGGCATGCCTTGGCTCCATTGCCAAAGATTGCCTCAACGGAAGTAAGGGCAAGCAATCTGGGGAGATCGGCAGGGACCACGTTTCGGATGCTGCTGTCAGAAGAACCGATAATCTCACAACGATGAATCACGTCCCAGACAGCGATGTGGTGAGAAAGTAGAAGCTGTTGTTTTTCTTGAATGTTTGTGGGAATCGGTTCTTTTGTGATCTCAGCGAGGACTTTCCAAAAACGGTTTTGAGGATGCCCATAGTAAAAATTTTGCTCCCTGGATTTTACGGAAGGAAAAGTGCCAAGGATTAGGATTCTAGACTTTTTACTAAACACAGGTGAAAACCGATGTGAGAGTTGTTGATAATCTGCCATATGCGGTGATCCTTTCTTTAATAATTATATTACTCTGGCGTTAAATATCGCAGAATTTTATACAGTTGTGATATTTAACGCCGTTTTAATGATAACAGACAGCTCTCTTGAAAGAACGTCTTGACACAGGTATATTATAAGGAAAAAGTAAGAAAATTCCTAGTGGTTGATATTTGTCATGATTCTGTGGTAAGCAGCTATCACAAGAAAAGAATTGAACATGGATTTAAGAATCATTGTCTAACATTTGAAGTTCGCCACACAAGGGGTTAACCAGATAATTAGATAACACAGCCACCCTGACTGACCAAAGTGCCAGGGTGGCTTTTGCTATGTAAGGATGCTGGCAAAACGTAAACACGAATGTAAGCAATGCTGGAAGGAATATGCTAAAAGTTAGCAATTCCATAAGAGAAATATTGTGCTTGCGTTTTCTCTTCTTCATAAGCATTATCCCCATTCTGTAGGAATGAGGTCAACGCACCCTATAACACGGTTGCTATTCTGAGATTATAACACATCTTTTCCTATCATACAACAATGGTTCCTGTGAAATGAAAACAAGGATATTAAAATTCATTAAGTAGCTCCAAGATATGTCATAATCGAAAAAAATTGATGCTGTTATTAATGAATTTTATATTGTAATTATTAAAAAAATAAAAATATTCATAAAAAATCCTTTTAAGTTTAATTGTTTTGTGTTAAAATGGGAAAAAAATATAATATACATATGCGCAACTATGTGAATTTTGGTTATTATTTTAAGAAAAATTTAGTAAAACATTAGTAAACATTATAAAAGTGAAATTAAAGTGCCCGACAAAATGGAACAGGCATTTTTAATTTAAAATCAAAAAAGGAGGATCAATGTTTATGAAACAATCATTTTTAGTGCGCAATTGGAAGAAGATTGTAAGCGCTGGCTTGTCTTTTGCTATGGCTGCGAGTCTGTGTTCTACGGCTCCTGTCTTTGCCGCACCCTCTGAGAATGGAGAGTCGAAGAGCGGAACTGAGATAGTGCCTGTGAAAGACAAGACCCCTGTTACTAATAAGGCAGGGTCGATTTCCATGTCTCAATTGGAAAACAATGAGACGATAGGGGGCCCGTTCCCGAAAGGAACGGCTGGGAACAATGTTTTTCGCATTCCGGCTATGATTACGATGCAAAACGGGGAGCTGCTTGCGGTTGCGGATGCCCGCTATGACCAGCCCAATGACGGAAACGGGCTGGATACGATTGCGTCAGTATCCAAAGACGGGGGCAAGACCTGGGAGTATTCGTTCCCGATCTACCTGCCGGACAGTTACAGGGATTCCCTTAGGAACTCCACGGCATCTATCGACCCCGGCCTGCTGGAGGGTCCAGACGGGACGATTTACTGCATCGCGGACGTATTCCCCACCGAGTATTCTGTTCAGAATATTGGACCCAGGACCGGCACCGGCTATGTCGAAATTAATGGCAGGCAGCGCCTTGCCTTGACAGACGACTATGGCGACGTTGGCACGGTCCCCGTAAATGAGGGCGACGAGCGTTACTTGTATTATGTAGGCGAGTTCAAGGACGGTTACGCGCAGATATTGACGAGGGAGGACCATGCGCCGACGGGCTACGCCGTGGACGAGTGGTATAACCTTTACACGGTTGGCGAGAATGGAGAATACCTTGACGATCTGAAGCAGCCTCAGATTAATAATGAGGATCATCAAGTGCAGCAGAATGTATATTACAGGGATTCCAAGTTCCATGTATATCAAACGGGATACATTTGGATGGTCACGTCGAAAGACCATGGCAGGACGTGGGAGCATCCCCGGGACCTTGTGCCGCAGATCAAGAAAGAGGATGATCAGGCGCTGTTGATTTCCCCGGGCTGCGGCCTAACAACCAGCGATGGCACGCTTGTAATTGGATGTTACAACCATGAAGGTGCAGAAAATGCCAGCTTGCTTTATTCATCAGACAACGGCGTCACCTGGAATCGGACGGCGGACATTAACACGGGCTCTTCCGAAAATGAGGTCGTGGAGCTGGAGGACGGCACGATTCGCATGTTCTACCGCGGGGGGTCAGGCAAAATTTCCTATGCGGACTTTACAAAGAACGCAGCGGGCGGCTATGATGTGGGAGAGCCGGTCTCGATAGATGCCTGCCCGGTGACGTCCACTTGCAACATGGGCGCCATCCGCTATTCAAAGAAGATCAACGGCAAGCAGGCAATCCTGGTCTCCTGTCCGGAAGGAAGCGGCAGGAGCAATGGGAAGATTTTTACCTTGCTGGTAAATGAGGACAAGAGCATGAGCCTGTACCACAAGCTTCACGTGGAAGGGAGCGAGCAAGACTTCGTCTACTCCACGCTGACGGAGCTTTGGGATGGAACGGTTGGATTATTGTGGGAAGAAGGTGATCGGACGGCCAAGATCTGGTATGAACGGTATGACGTCTCGGAATTCGCGCCAGGCGCAGCGCTGGAGAACCTGGACGGCTCAAGTGACGCCGAGCAGTTCTCAGTGTCGCTTGAAAAAGGCGAGAGCTATACAAAGACTTATACCGTGGAACAAGCGCCATCAGGAGAACTTGTTCAGGTTGCGCCGAATAAGGACGTTGCCACCGCGAAAGCGGAGCTCAAAGTTAACCGTTCTGTGAAGGCGCCAGTGTATGCTCATAGCGCAAATAATCCCAATGTGGATACTGCATATGCTACTAGTACGGCGGATGCGACGCTCCTGGAATTAACGGATGTGGAATATGTATTTAAGAAGAATAGTGACAAATACCAGATTAAAAATGAAAGCACAGGTAAATTTTTGACGTTTAATGCGGCTACAGGCGGCGGAGATAATTTTCATAGTGAAACAGCAGCAGATGTAACGGTTACCGCCAACGATAACGGAACAATAGTGTTTAAATCTGAATATGCTGATGGTGGTGGCAATGCAGCAACAAGGTATCCGATTTTGTATACCGAAAGCCAGGCCTTTAATGCTCAGAGCAAAACTGGTCAGGGGAAAAGCATATATGATTTTACATTGTGGGAGAAAAGATCAGATGGCGCTGCTGGCGACAGCGGCATTCCAGGCTATCAAAAAGTGACAGCCACGGCGGATAATCTTGATGGAAAGAGCGTTTTGGTTACGGTGGAAAATGGTGGCCATATTTTCCTGCTTTATCCGGAAAACGGTACACATAAGCATACCAAGCTGATTGCCAGCGCGTCGCAAACAGGTGGTGAAACAGCAAGAGGATCTATTCCAGAACCGGTCATTTCTACCAAGAATGACATCGTGGTAACGATTACTGGCGTCAATCAGGGTGCTACCAAGGCGGTTATTGACGGCAAAGAATACCACATACAGGTTACCGATCAGAGAGTGTTTAAGCCGGTTGGAGAGAATATTGAGATACTTTGTGGAGCAGATTATCAAGTGTTGTCTGGCGCTGACAAAGCGGATGTAACAGAAATAAATCTAGAGCCTGCATTATATGATCATGCTGGTGCAAAGGATAGTAGTATAGAAAGTTTTTCTAAAGAGAAGAATGAAACGATTTCTTTTGCTGACGCAGAGTTTACCTTTACTAAAAAAGAGGGGGAGAATGAGTGGGAGGTCAAGAGCGGCGATCTTTATTTGATTCATGAGAAAATAGGACAAGAACCAGGACAGTTATTTAGCCAAACTGCCGGCACGATCTTGTTTACACCGACGACAGACGGTAGATTCAACATTTGCCGTAAATCAGGAGGTAGATATCTTATTTTCCATGCTCCGCTTATGAACTTTAATGCAATGGGTTCGCCACAAGACACGGATAGTTATAAATTCACACTTTGGAAGAAAGACGATGCAGTGACGGACGGCCTTATTCCAGGGTACAAAAAAGTCGAAGCAAGTGAGGAGATTGAAGACGGCGGCGTGTATCTAGTGGGCTACATTTTTGAGGAGAGTCATGCGATTATTCTTTATCCCCGACCTGGGATCAATGTTGGCGAGGCCAGTGAAGCAAATAGCGTCACCAAACTGGTGCGCACTCCCAAGAAGCTTCAAATTATTCCAAACGCTGTTGGAAGCTTCAAGATCGTGGTGGATGGGGAGGAATATAATTATCAATTCGTAGATTCAAATTGTTCGCATTCAGAAGAAAAGAAAATTGTCAAGGGCCATATAGATGCGGAGTGTCAAAAGGAAGGCTACACCGGAGACACCGTTTGCGGCGACTGTGGCGTGATGCTGGAAAAGGGGCAAGCGATCCCGGCGACTGGCCATGACTACGAGACGCCCACGCAGACGCAGGCGCTCATGGAGAGCGAGAATGGAATCTCTCTGTATGTCTGCAAGAACGATAGCTCCCATCAGAAGAAGACCATCGTGTATGCCTCGGCGTACAAGCAGTTGAAGGAATTATTCAGCACGTCTCCAGAAGAGATTTCTGATGCGAAAAAGGAGCTTTACAGCGAGGCGTGCGTCACTGCCTTGAAGAACGCTTACGATGCCGGGAACGCCCTGGCGGCACAAGCTGCGAACTCGCAGACCAACGAGGGGATGTACGGCGCCATCGAGGCGTTCACGACCGCCAAGGCAAGTCTTCACAGCGACAGGGACGCCCTGGAGCAGGGGCTGTCCAACTGCCTGGCCACTGTGAAGCCGACCCATGACGCAGGCAAGCAGGAAGCCCATGCGCAAGCCGACTGGGACGCGTTTGTAGCGGCTTACGAGGCGGCAAGCGGCGCGGACGTCGCAGCGAAGACCTACGCCGAGCTGCAAACGCTCACGGGCAGCCTGAAGGACAGCCACGACAAGCTGTTGTCCGAGGCGGGCAAGGGCAGCCTGCGCAAGCTGTACGACGCCCACAAGGACAAGCAGCAGGGCGAGTACTCCAACAAGACCTGGGGCGTCTTCACCGCGGCATTGGAAGCCGCGAACGGCGTATTGAACAAGGCGGACGCCACGCTTCAGGAGATCAAGGCGGCGGAGCAGGCGCTGAAAGAGGCGGTTGACGGGCTGAAGACCGTGGAGGAGGAAAGCATTCCCGTGCCCGGAGGCATCGCGTATAAGGCCCCGAAGGCGGGCGCTTATCCGAAAGCAGCGGCTGTCACGGCGGACGAGAACGATGTCAAACATGCGTTTGCCATCACGGACTGGACAGAGGAGACGCCGACTCTTGTACGAAATGACGCAAGCGCCGCAGCGGCGGTTGTGAATAAGCAAGGAATCTGGGGATTTAATGACCAGCTGAGATCAAGCAGCCAGAAATACAACGTCAATGGGGCGAAAGCCATGGCGATCACATTGAAGCTCTGGTTAAATACCATTCAAACCAGCTCGCAGGCAGAGATTTTGGCGAAAGGACAGCAGTACTCCCTTCAGCTTAAGAATGGAAAGCTGACATTGTGGATGCTTAATAATAATTATCCAACAGAACAAGTTACATTAGATGCAGAAGCGGACGTCAATAAATGGCTCGACGTCGTGATCGTCATTGATGGAAAGAGCGGAAAGCAGCGCCTTTATGTGGACGGGCGTCCTTCTGAATCGGACGATCACGTGGTGAACTTGACATCGTCGTCAGAGCCGTTCACGATCGGGTGGCGTTCCGGAGGCGACGGAATCCCCTTTACGGAGGACATCGGCTATCTGGCAGATATTAAGTTTTACAATTGTGGAGCGGACGATGTGACGGAAGGGCTTACCCGTGACTATGAAGCAGTCGTGAACTCCCTGCATGCAATGACGCCAAGCGCGATCATCTCGGCAGATCTGTTTGATGCCAAGACGGTGTGGAGCGCCGTGGCGGAGGAAGGTCCCGTTATCATGGAAGGAACTGCCAAGTTTGCAGGCAGCACCGCCTACAAGGCAACAACGACGCTGCAGGCGCACGGCTACTACCTGTTCCCCGTCACGGAGGAATTCCGCAATGCGGTCAAAGAAAACGTGTCCGCAGGCAAGGCGAACGCCGATGTGACGGTTGCCGTCTCCGAAGGCGGGGAGCGCATGACGGTCGAGGTCTCCTATCCGGCAGTGGCGGAAGAAGACAATCTGACGGTGAGCTTTGACGCCAACGCGGGAAGCGACAAGGTGGAGAACATGCCGACAGAAACGAACGTGGACAGAGGGGGGCAGCTCGCGAAGCCTGCCAAGGAGCCGAAGAGGACGGGATACGTCTTCAAAGGCTGGAGCAGCACCCCAAATGGGGCAGACATTGTGGAATGGCCACAGACTATCGAGGCAGACACGACATTCTACGCCGTATGGGAAGAGGAGGCGGTAACGCCAACTTGTACCTGCAGCATCGCCAAGGTGACGATCAGCGGCGGATCACAGATCACGATACCTGCCACGGCGGAAAGCGGAACGCTGAAGCTCAATGCGTCGGCAGACATAGATTCCTCCTGCCAGATGGAGGGACACCCGGGCAGCAATGCGGTGACATACGCCTACGCAGTCAAGGAAGGCGCTGAGAACAACACGGCAGGAGCAAGCGTCGACGCAAGCACGGGGCTTGTGACGGCGACACACGAAGGAACGGCAGTGATTACGGTTACCGCCACGCTCACGAGCGGAACGGAAAGCGGAAAGAGCAAGACGGAAGAAGTCACGATCACCGTGACCAAGGCAGAGGAAGGAACGTGCCTGGTGAGCTTTGACGCCAACGCAGGAAGCGACAAGGTGGACGGAATGCCAGCGAATGCAACCGTGGAAAGTGGAAAGACACTTGCCAAGCCTGTAGAGATGCCAACAAGGACGGGCTATGTCTTCAAAGGCTGGAGCAAGACCGCGGACGGTGCAGCGATTGCCGACGCCGA
>OFFK01001310.1_pt1 | contig 18030 bp, 14 predicted proteins | sample 1521361 | NCBI WGS metagenome assembly OFFK01 (sample SAMEA3504096, study PRJEB24116) | mouse gut metagenome | biome: mouse gut; feature: mouse-associated habitat; material: faeces | place: Denmark | collected 2011
CTTCAACTTCCTTTGAATAAATCATGTGAAATCTCCTTTCAATTATGTAAGTTATTATTCATCACAACAGAAAGCCCGCAGAAGCGCACTTCCTGTTGCATATCAATTTGGAAATTGACATATAATAATCTCTTCCTTCATTTTCTCATACTTACGGGAAAAAATCTAGTATTTTTTGTAAAAAAATATCCTTCTAGAAATATCATTCCCTCTTCCCGACAATCTCCGTGGCCTTTTTGTAGATGCTCCCGGCGGGTATCACGCCTCTGACCATGGATGCGGGATAGATGTTCGTGTTCCGGCCGACGACGGTTCCGGGGTTCAGGACACTGTTGCAGCCCACCTCCACGTTGTCGCCCAGCATGGCCCCCATCTTCTTCAGGCCTGTCTCGACGGAGACGCCCTCTCCCTTCACCACCACCAGGGTCTTGTCGCTCTTCACGTTGGAGGTGATGGAGCCTGCGCCCATATGGGCTTTGAAGCCAAGGATGCTGTCGCCAACGTAATTGTAATGGGGCACCTGGACCTTGTTGAAGAGGATCACGTTCTTCAGTTCCGCGGAATTGCCCACCACGGCCCCCTTCCCCACGATGGCGTTGCCTCTCACGAAAGCGCAGTGGCGGATTTCCGCGTCCTCGTCCACGATCAGCGGCCCGTTCAGGCAGGCTGTCGGGGCCACCTTCGCGCTCTTCGCCACCCAGATGTAATCGCCCCGCTCTTCATAGATGTCCTTTGGAAGGCTCTCGCCCAGGTCGATGATGAAATCGTGGATCTTCGGGAGCGCCTCCCATGGATAGGTCAGTCCTTCCAACAGTCCGGCTGCGATTGTCTCCTTTAAATCATACAATTCCGAAACGGTGATTTCGATGCTCAATTCAAGTCACTCCTCCCTTGCTTTGCTTTTTCGGCTCTCTGTGCCCATGCCTGCGGAGGGCATTTACCTGCCCTTCGTCTGCTGCTTTGTCTGTCTCCTGCCCGCGGACTCGGCGGATTGATAATTCGTGGCAGCCGCCTGGAACTGCGCGAACAGAGCGCCCTGGTTGCGCAGCTGCTTGACATACTCCGTCCTGCGGCCCACGAAGCCGTTGAGCTTGTCCATGTACTCCCCGGAGGTGATATCCCCGTCGGCTACCAGTGTCAGTCCCTTCTCCCAGCTTGCAGTCAGGGCCGGATCCAGCAGCGCCTTGATGGAGCTGCCCACCACATCGTATATCATCTCTCCCATGAGGGTGGGGGTCAGCACCTGCGTCTTCTTGTTCAGGGCCAGGTATTCGATGTTCACCAGCTTCTTCAGGATCTCCGCCCTGGTGGCGCTGGTGCCGATGCCGCTGCCCTTGATCTGGGCCCGCAGCTCCTCGTCCTCGATGAACTGCCCGGCGTTCTCCATGGTGAGGATGATGCTGCCGGAGGTGTAGCGCTTGGGCGGCGAGGTCTCGCCCTCCTTGACTTCATAGGAGTCCACAGCCAGCTTATCGCCCTTTTTCAGGGCGTTCAGAAGCTTTATGAACGCCTCGTCTCCCCTGAGCTCCGTCTCATTGTTCTCCGTGTTCCCGCCGCCTTTGCCGGAGTCCGTTCCGTTCTCTTTCCCTGTGCCGGCTCCATCCGCAGGCTTCTTGGCATTGCCGCTTCCGTCCTCCCCTGCAGGCGAAGCGCCCGCTTCCCTGTCCGCGGTCGCCCCGCCGTTGTCTTTTTTCACCGCAACCTTCAGATACCCTTCCTCAATCAGCACCTTGAAGTTGGCAAAGAACCGCTCTTCCTTCACCCGGATGCAGAGGGCGAATTTCTGATATACGGCAGGCGGGTAAAAGATGCTCAGGAATCTGCGCACGATCACCTCATAGACCTTGGCGGAAAGGGGCGGCAGGCTGTTCAGATTGTTCAGCCCCTGGCCCGTGGGTATGATGGCGTAATGGTCGGTGATCTGCTTGTCGTTCACGTACCTGGTCTTGGCGATTCCCTTGTAGCTTCCGTTGTTCAGGATCTCCGCGGCAAAACCGGCGCCTGGTCCAAATCCCCGCAGGCCTCCTATGTTCTTATGTATCTCCTTTGCCACCGCCGTGGACAGGACTCTGGCATCCGTCCTGGGATAGGTGACCATCTTCTTCTCGTACAGCTCCTGCACGATCCGCAGGGTCTCGTCCGGGCTGATTTTGAACATCTTCGAACAGTCGTTCTGTAGCTCCGCCAGGTTGTAGAGCAGGGGCGGGTTCCTGTTCTCCTTCTTCCGGCTGATGCTCTCCAGCAGGATGTCCCCCACCGGCTCTTCCTCCAGATGGGCGATGAGGCCCTTCGCGTCCTCCTCCTTCTTGAAGCCGTTCTCCTTGTAGAGCTTCGGGGAGGCGTACCAGGCGGAGGGCGGAGGAGCCACACCCTCGCCCCCTACCGCCCGCCACTCGCCCTGGAAGCTTCTGTCCTGTATCTTGAAGGTTCCCAGCACCCGGTAGAACGGCGTCTTGACAAAGTTGCGGATCTCCCGCTCCCTGTTCACCACGATGCCCAGCACACAGGTCATGACGCGGCCCACCGAGATGACGGCCCTGTCGCGTTTCAGGTAATCTTTTACCACATTTCCGTATTTCAACGTCAGGGCCCGGGAGAAGTTGATGCCCATGAGGTAATCCTCCTTGGCCCGCAGGTACGCGGCGGCGCTTAAGTTGTCGTATTCCTTTAAGTCCTTTGCCTCCCGGATGCCCCGCAGAATCTCCTCCTCTGTCTGGGAGTCGATCCAGACCCGCTTCCGCTCCTTGCCCCTGACGCCTGACATCTGCTCCACCAGCCGGTAGATGTACTCCCCCTCCCGCCCGGAGTCCGTGCACACGTAGATCGTGGTCACATCTGGGCGCTTCATGAGGGAGCTCACAATAGTATATTGCTTTTTGGAGCTTTCGATGACCTCATATTTATATTCTTCTGGAAGGAAGGGGATGGTGTCGAAGCTCCATCTCTTTAATTTCTCGTCATAGGCATCCGGATAGCTCATGGTGACCAGATGGCCCACGCACCATGTGATGATCGTGTCCGCCGATTCCAGATAGCCGTCCCTGGATGTGGTATTCACTTTCAGCGCGTTTGCGAATTCCCTGGCCACACTGGGCTTCTCCGCAATAAATAAACTCTTTCCCACTCTGTCTTCCTTACTTCTTCTCAATATATCCGTGGGCCTTCAAAAGCTCCGCACAGAGCACCGCGCCGCCTGCCGCGCCCCTGACGGTGTTGTGCGACAGGCCGACGAATTTATAATCATAGACCGTATCCTCACGGAGCCTTCCCACGCTGACGCCCATGCCCTTCTCGAAGTCCACGTCCAGGGCCACCTGGGGCCTGTTGTCCTCCTCCAGGTACTGGATGAACTGCTTCGGCGCGCTGGGAAGCTGAAGCCTCTGAGGCTCGCCGGAAAACTCCCGCAGCTTCCCGATCAGCTGTTCCTTAGTGGGCTTCTTCGCGAACTTCACGAAGACTGCCGCCGTATGGCCGTTCAGCACGGGGACGCGGATGCACTGGCATGTGATCACAGGCCCCTTTGCGGGCACGATTGCGCCGTCCCGCACCTCACCCCAGATGCGCAGGGGCTCCCTCTCGCTCTTCTCCTCCTCGCCGCCGATGTAGGGAATCACATTCCCCACCATCTCCGGCCAGTCCTGGAAGGTCTTGCCCGCGCCGGAAATCGCCTGGTAAGTGGTGGCCACCACCTCCACCGGCTCGAACTCCTTCCAGGCGGTCAGCACGGGGGCATAGCTCTGGATGGAGCAGTTGGGCTTTACCGCCACGAAGCCGCGCCGGGTGCCGAGGCGCTTCCGCTGGGCCTCGATGACCTCCATGTGCTCCGGATTGATCTCCGGCACCATCATGGGTACGTCAGGGGTCCATCTGTGGGCGCTGTTGTTGGAGACCACGGGGGTCTCCGTCCTGGCATAGTCTTCCTCTATCTTCCTGATCTCGTCCTTGGACATGTCCACGGCGCTGAATACGAAATCCACCTGGGAGGCCACTGCCTCCACCTCGTTGACATTCATGACCACCAGCTTCTTCACGGCTTCCGGCATGGGGGTATCCATCTTCCATCTGCCCTCCACGGCCTCCTCATAGGTCCTGCCCGCGGAGCGGGGGCTCGCCGCTATGGTGGTCACTTCGAACCAGGGGTGGTCCTCCAGCAGGGCGATGAAACGCTGCCCCACCATGCCTGTGCCGCCCAGGATGCCTACTCTCAACTTTTCGCTCATTATCTTCTCCTCCTCTATTTTCGGAAATCTTTCCTCTCTAATCTGTTTTATTCTGTTTTATTCCGCTCTGCCAGCGATTCCTCCGCCAGATAGCTTTTCTGTTTTTCTATGACTGTCCTCATGGCCTCCGGCCCAGGCCCGCCGATGGTCAGGCGCTTTTCCACGCAGGTCTTAAGGGAAATCGCGTCATAGATGTCGGCCTCGAATTTATCGCTGATCCTCTGCAGCTCCTCCAGGGACAATCTGTCGATGGAGCTTCCCTTATCCACACAGTACAGCACCAGCCTGCCGATGATGCCGTGGGCATCCCGGAAGGGCACGCCCTTCCCCACCAGATAGTCCGCAGCGTCCGTGGCGTTGGTGAAGCCGTTCATGGCGCTCTCCGCCATGCGCTCTTTCCGGAACCGCATGGTGCGCAGCATGCCGGTGAACAAGGCCAGGCAGTCCTCCACCGTGTCTATGGCATCGAAGGTCAGCTCCTTGTCCTCCTGCATGTCCTTGTTATAGGCCAGGGGGATGCCCTTCATGGTGGTCAGCAGGGACATCAGCGCCCCGTAGACCCGCCCTGTCTTGCCCCGCACCAGCTCCGCGATGTCGGGATTCTTCTTCTGGGGCATGATGCTGCTGCCGGTGGAATAGGCATCGTCTATCTCCACGAACTGGTATTCGTTGGAATTCCAGATGATGATCTCCTCGCTGAAGCGGCTTAAGTGCATCATCACCGTGGACAGGGCCGCCAGGAATTCTATCAGGTAATCCCTGTCGGACACGGAGTCCATGCTGTTCAGTGTGGGCCCGGCGAATCCCAGCAGGGAGGCCGTGTAATCCCTGTCCAGCGGATATGTAGTGCCCGCCAGGGCCCCTGCCCCCAAGGGACAATAGTTCATCCTCTCATAGATGTCCGCCATGCGCTGCCTGTCCCGCCTGAACATTTCAAAGTATGCGCCGTAGTGGTGGGCCAGCGTGGTGGGCTGGGCCTTCTGGAGATGGGTGAAGCCGGGCATGTAGGTCCCGATATTCTCCTCCATCGCGGCCAGAATCACGGCCAGGAGGTCTTTCAGCAGTCCGTCCACCTCCGCCACATGCTTCCTGGTGTAGAGCCGCATGTCCAAAGCCACCTGGTCGTTGCGGCTCCTGCCGGTATGCAGCTTCTTGCCCGTGTCGCCGATGCGGCGGATCAGCTCCGCCTCCGCGAAGCTGTGGATGTCCTCGCAGCCTTCATCGATTTCAATCGTCCCGGCGTCCACATCCTGCCGGATTCCCGTCAATCCCTCCAGGATCTCGTCCCGCTCCCCTTCCGTCAGTATCCCCTGCTTCGCCAGCATGGTCACATGGGCCATGCTGCCCTCAATGTCCTCATGGAAAAGACGCCTGTCAAAGCCTATGGACGCATTGAAGTCGTAGACCAGCCTGTCTGTCTCCTTTGTAAAGCGCCCGCCCCATAATTGTGCCATATCTTCCTCCCGCTTTTGTCTCATTGAACCGTAAAACCGCATTTTTATACCAAAGACCGCCACAATCTACAAATCTGTGACGTGTAGTATCCATTCTATCACGCATATTTGATTATAGCAAGCCTGGTTTTTTCACAATTCCGGCTGGGGCAATGCGGCCGGGGCAAAACATGCCGCGGATCGGCGCTGTCTTTCAGGATTCCCATGGGGCCTTTCGCCATTTCGGACAGGCAGTCCTAGAACCCCTGCCCGCCGTCCTTCATATGATATAGGAAAAAGGCAAACGGGAATGGCACATATGCAGAATATCCTGGAACTGAAGAACATCGGCTATTCCTACCACAGTCTCCACGGGGAGACGAAAGCGCTGCAGGACATCTCCTTCGGCGTCAGAGAGGGGGAGTTCATCGCCATCGTGGGGCCCAGCGGCTGCGGCAAGTCCACGCTGCTGTCCATCATCGCAGGGCTCCTGTCCCCGGAGGAAGGGACAATCGTGGTGAACAATCCCGACGGCTCCCTGCACTATCCGAAGATAGGCTACATGCTCCAGCGGGACCACCTGTTCGAGTGGCGCACTGTCTACAGGAACGTGACCTTAGGGCTTGAATTGAACCATAAAATGACGCCGGAACGCCTGGAGGCGGTAGACCGGCTCCTGAAGGACTACGGGCTGGACAAATTCAGGGATAAGCGCCCTGACGAGCTGTCCGGCGGCATGAAGCAGAGGGCGGCGCTTATACGGACGCTGGCTCTGGAGCCCCAGCTCCTCCTGCTGGATGAGCCCTTCAGCGCCCTGGACTATCAGACCAGGCTTTTCGTGTCCGCGGACATCTGTAGGCTGATCCGGGCTGCTGGGAAGACCATGGTCATCATCACCCACGACCTGTCGGAAGCCATCAGCCTGGCCGACCGGATCATCGTCCTGTCCGGCCGTCCGGCCGTGGTCAAAAATGAGGTAAGCGTACATCTGACGCTGGCGGACGATTCCCCGCTGGCCGCGAGGAACGCTCCCGAGTTCCAGCAGTATTTCAATATGCTATGGGAGGATCTGACACATGAAAGCTGAACTGACAACGGATTCCGGAAAAAGGAAAAAGGCTTCCCCCGAATTGACCAGGCAGGAGGAGTTCATCCGAAAGCACAGAAGGCACCACCATGAAATCGCTTCCTGGCGCACGCTCATCTTCGTCCTGTTTATCGTCCTGTGGGAGATCAGCGCCAATCAGAAGTGGATCGACAGCTTCTTCTTCTCCAGCCCCAGCCGCGTGGCGCGCTGCTTCGTGGACCAGATCAGGCACAATGCCATGCTCTCCCACATCGGCGTGACGCTGCTGGAGACGGTGCTGAGCTTCCTGCTGGTGATCGCGTTCAGCCTCCTGATGTCCACGCTGCTGTGGCACTCCAGGAAGCTGTCCGAGATACTGGAGCCCTACCTGGTGGTGCTCAACAGCCTACCGAAATCGGCCCTGGCGCCGCTGTTCATCGTCTGGCTGGGCACCGGCACCCGGACCATCATCGTGGCCGGCATGTCCGTGGCGGTTTTCGGCTCCATCATCAGCTTCTACACGGGCTTCCAGCAGGTGGACAATGAGAAGATCACGCTGATCTACACTCTGGGGGGCACAAGGCGGGACGCTTTCCTGAAGGTGGTGCTGCCGGGCTCCGTGCCCATCCTGCTCAGCACCGCCAAGGTGAACATCGGGCTGGCGCTGGTGGGGGTCATCATCGGGGAGTTCCTGGCGGCCAGGCGGGGGCTTGGGTATCTGATCATATACGGCTCCCAGGTGTTCCAGCTGGACATGGTAATCACCAGCATCATCGTGCTGTGCGTCATCGCCCTGGGCTTCTACAAGTCCATCCAAGCCATCGAGCACCAGATTCGGATACGGTTCAAGATGTGACCGTAGACGAAAAAAGGCCATAAGCTGTTGCTTTGGCCTTACATAAAATCATCTGAACGCATCACTGTTGGTCTTTCGCCATCGCTATTTTATCCAACAGCTCCACTATTTCCTCTTTTGTATACTCGCTCTTCTCGCCATTCGCAAATATCAGGCGGAGCTCATACAAGGTAGCCATCTTGGTATCTTGCCTTTCTTTATCCGTCATTAAAAATACCTCCGACCAACATTTTACTTGTAGAAGCTTCTGACGGGACTCGAACCCGTGATCTATTGATTACGAATCAATCGCTCTACCAACTGAGCCACAGAAGCCTGTTCCGCAGAACCGAATATTATTATACAAGCTTTTCCCGTATTTTGCAACTGTTTTTTTGCTTTTTGCAAATTTTATGGTTTTCCGCGCTATTCTATCCTAATTTCCCGTCAACATGCACATCCAACTGGTCATATGCAATCTCGATCCCGCATTCATCCAGCCTCAGCTTGCACTCCTCCGTGACGCGCCACTTGCCCTGCCAGAAATCCTCCTGCCTAAACCAGCACCGCACCCCCAGCACCACGGAGGAGCTGCCCAGCTCGGACACGAAGACCAGCATGTCCCGGTCCTTCAGCACCGCCTCGTCCTCCTCCAGTATCCCCATCAGCACAGCCTTGGCCCTCTTCAGATCGGCATGGTAAGAAATCCCCACCGTCACGTCCATCCGCCGTACCTCCTGCATGGTGATGTTCACCAGGCTGTTGTTGGCCAGGTTGCCGTTGGGCAGGATGACGGTCTGGTTGTCCGGGGTCAGGAGCTTGGTGTAGAAAATCTGGATCTCCGTCACCGTGCCCTCCTGGTTGGAATAGCTCTCCTTGATGTAGTCTCCCACCCGGAAGGGCTTCAGGGCCAGTATCAGCACCCCTCCCGCCAGATTGGACAGGCTGCCCTGGACCGCCAGGCCGATGGCCACGCCGGCGGAGCCCAGCACGGCCACCACGCTGGCCGCGTCCAGCCCGAAGGAGGACGCCAGCCCCATGACCAGCACCACGTACAGGGTGGCCTTGACAAAGGAATCCACGAACTGTATCACCCCCAGCTCTGCGCCCGCCCGCTCCATGGGTTTTTTAACGATTTTTCGTATTAACTTAATTACTTTTACTCCTATCAGAAAAAACAGCGCAGCCAGCAGGATGCGCAGCCCAAGGTTCAGGGCCTTCTCCGGAAGCGTGCCCAGGAATTCCTGAACCGCCCCTTTCCGTATCTGCTCCTCCACGCCCTCCATGATGCTGCCAGTGGCCGCCGCCAATCCATAATGTATCGTCATGAATCCATCATCCTTTCCCATGCCTCTTCCCGGTCTGCCGCTGGACACGGCTGTCCGCTCATGCGTCCTCTTCCGGTTCCTTCCCGCCCGGCGGGGCGGCCTTCTCCTTCGTGCCCCGAATCCGCCCCTGCTTCGCCCGCTGTCTCCCCGTCCCGTCGCCTTCCGGTTCTTTATCCGGCTCCTCCTCGGGGGCACTGATGACTATTTTTCCGTCTTCTATCTCCATGCGCACCTTGTTCCCCGAGACGCCCAGGCTCTCCAGGAATTCCCTGGGAATCTGGACGCGCCCGGCCTTGTCCAGCACGGCGTACTCATCGTGGGCCTCCTCGAACATGCCGATGGAATCCAGCCTGTCCGCATAGCTCTGCTTCACGATCATCTCGCTGCTGGTCTTCCCGTCCCGGATGGCCACCACCCTGCTCACCTTCTTGGACAGCATCCGGTCGTGGGTCACGATGACGATCGTCAGCCCCAGGTTCTTGTTCAGGTCCCGGAACACATCCAGGATATAGTTGCCTGTCTTCGTATCCACGGAACCAGTGGGCTCGTCCGCCAGCAGGATCCTCGGATCGTTGGCCAGGGCGATGGCGATGGCGATACGCTGCTGCTCCCCGCCGGAGAGCTGGTTCAGGCGGCTGTCCTTTTTATGGCCCATGCCCACCATCTCCAGCAGCTCCAGGGCACGCTCCCTGCGCTGCCTCTCATTCTTCCCGCCGGTGAACCGCATGGGCATCTGCACATTCTGGCAGGCGCTGAGGTAGGGAAGCAGGTTCCTTGCATTATTCTGCCACACAAAGCCCACGGTATTCCGTTTATATTCCACCAGTTCCCTTTCATTTAATTTGAACAGGTTCTTGCCGTCCACGGTGAGCTTGCCGGCAGAAGGACGATCCAGGCCTCCCACCATGTTCAGGAAGGTGGACTTGCCGCTGCCGCTGTTGCCGATGATGGCCATCAGCTCCCCGGCGGCGATATTGAGCTCCAGCCCCTGGAGTGCCAGGACTTCCAGATCCTTCGTCTTATAAATCTTCACCAGATTCTCACAGATAATGATATCCTCACCCAACAAACTCACCGTCCTCCAACTGGTAGACCACGTCCCCGATTTCCATCAGCCCCGTATCATGGGTGGTCATGACGATTGTCACGCCCTCCGAAGCCGCCAGCTCCTTGAATATCTTCACCACCTGCAGGCCCGTGTTGGTGTCCAGCTCCGCCGTGGGCTCATCAGCGAACAGGACTTCCGGCCTGTGGGCAATGGCCCTGGCGATGGCCACCCGCTGCTGCTCCCCGCCGGAAAGCTCCTGGGGCAGATGCGCCAGCCTGCTGCCCAGCCCCACCATCTTCAGGCACTCCTCCACCCGTTCCCTGCGGCTGCCCTTGTACTTAGCCAGCCGCAGGGCGAATTCCACGTTCTCATAAGCGGTCATCATAGGCACCAGGGCCACGGACTGGAACACGAAGCCTATCTTCCTGCGCCGCAGAAGCCCCCGCTCCTTCTCGCTCATCTCCACGATGTTGCTGCCCTGGAGGAATACCTCCCCTTCCGAAGGGTAATCCAGGGCGCTCAGGATATTCATCAGTGTGGTCTTCCCCGAGCCCGACCTTCCTTTCAGGATGGCCAGCTGTCCCCTGGCAATCTCCAGGTCCAGCCCATTCAGGGCCCAGAACGTATCGCCTCCCGCCACAGGGAAGCCCTTTCTGATCCCCTTTGCCGAAATAATCTTCTCCATGGAACGCCTCTCTTCCATATGCCAGTCTTCTCCATATGCTAGTCCTCTCCCAGCTTCAGCGCCTGGGATATCTTGATCTTCGAAATCAGCCAGCCCAGAATGAACATGCAGATCAGTATCGCCAGCCCAATTATGGCAAAGAGCCGCACATAGTCGCCCCTGGCGCTCACGATTTCCAGAGGTATCATCTGATCCGCCGAGGTATAGGCTATCTGGATCAGCGGGATGAACAGCCTGGATGTCAGGATGCCCACCAGGATTCCTGCCGCGATGGACACTCCCGTGATGAAGAGCTGTTCATTGACCAGCATGGTCAATATCTCTCCCATGGACATGCCCATGGCGCGGAAGATGCCGAACTGCAGCGTCCTGGACTGTATGGACAGAATCCAGTAGATCAGGAAGCCCGTGATGCAAAGCAGCAGCACGCAGATGAATCCGATGGTCAGGATGCCGTTGGTCCCCTGGAAGATCGGGTCGTTCTTCAGCTCGATCAGCTCCGCCGCGGCATCCTGGAAGAGAGCATATTGTGTTCCGGACTCCTCCGCGTAATCATAGATGAACTGCGACGAATCCTCCGTCTTTATCCAGACCTGGTAAGGGGATACCCCCCAGGAGGACTGCAGCTGGGACAGATGCGCCACGATGAGGAAATTGTCCTTCTCCGTATACAGGCCGTCGCTGCCCTTCACCCTGGTGACAGGTGAATAGCAGGGCCAGTAGTCCACGAATCCGTAGATGATGCCCCTCATGGCGTCGCCGCTTCCGTTGATGTAGGTCAGCACATCCCCCACCTCATAGCCGTACTTCTGCCGGAAATTGGAGGACACCAGAATGGCCCTTGCATTCTGGGAGATGGCGTTCAGATATTCATACCAGTGGACGGATAAGAGCGATTCCTTGAACCAGGCCGTCTCCCCGAATTCCCTGGTATGGATGCCCATGAGCATGGCGTTGCTGACTTTTCCGCCCTCCACGGATACGTTCACCTTTTTATCGATGAACACCTTCGTCAGGCTCTCTATGCCCTCCATGGTCTGGTATTTCCCGAAATCCGGCTCTTCGTAGGTCAGCTCCGCCTGGGTCTGCCCTGCGCCGCCCGGCGCTCCTGCCATGTTGTTCAGCATGGCGCTGTTGTCCTTCCAGACCTCCTGCAGCACCAGGTCGGCCCCGTCTGCATAGCGGATCCGCTCCTCCGCATTGGCATTGATCGTCCGCGCCGCCTGGGCGTTGAAGATTCCCATGGACAGCGTCAGGATCAGGAACACCATCAGGAAGCCCTGATTGCTCTTCGTCCGGATGATCCGCAGGAAAGAGGCATAGAGGGAAGTGGGCCACCACATTTTCCCGATGAGGAATATCAGCCGCACCAGCAGCGGGAAGATCCGAAGGACAAAGAGCCCAACCCCCACCATGAACAGGGAGGAACAGAAGTACAGGAGCGGATCCAGGGAAGCTCCCTCCAGGACCTTCTGGGCCAGATATTCCTTCTGCTCATAATACTGGTACAGGCCGTAGAGGGACACTCCCAGCAAGATCACATCCAGGAAGCCCTTCTGCCACCAGGGGTTCCTGGACTTCCGGTTCTTCCCGCGCTTATGGGCCACAATGTTCACATTGGCGAACCGGATAACCGGCAGCACCATGGTACAGATGCTGAAGGCCGCTGCCGCCCCGGCGGCCATCCATACCTTGGGCCCGATCTCCACAGGCAGGGCCGCCCTTTTCACGAACTCCAGAAAAGAGTTGGACGCTCCCAGGAGCCTGCACATCAGCACGCCCAGCGGAATCCCTCCCGCCAGCCCCAGCACGGAGATGATCAGGCTCTGCAGCAGATACACCAGCACGATCTGTCCTTTGTCCGCGCCCCTGCTCTTGTAGACCGCGATTTCGTTCTGCTCCATCTCCAGCATCTGCCTGGACACCATGAAGATGAAGGCGGCCAGAAGGACGAAAATCGGCATCTGCAGGATCAGTATGGTGGCGTTGAGCTTCTGCGCCTGCAGCACGAAGTTTTCCATGGTGGATTTAAAATAGACGGCATTGCTTTTATAGCCCATCTCCTCGAAGGCCTTCAGATACCGCTCCAGCACGCCGAGGTAGCGCTCCACCTGGTCCCCACGCATGGTAAGGTAATCCAGGGATACGTACCATTCCGCGTTGAAGCCCATGTCCAGCCGTTCCTCATTGGCGAAGAGCTCCCGGAACAGCCCCTCGTCCATCAGGCAGACATCCCGCCAGGCCGTGGGCTCCGCCACCCAGTAGATATCCTGGGGCTCCCTGTTCTCAAAGATTCCCGCTATCCGGATCCGGTAGGGCTCCCCCGACGCGTCCTTCAGCGAAAGATCCAGCACCTCGCCCAGCATGAGGTTCTGATCCACAAAAGTCCTCTCGTTGACCATGACGTCAAAGGTGTTGCCGTCCAGCTCCCCCGCGCACATGTCTCCGTTGACGATGCTTAAGTGCTCCTTCTGATCCGTAAAGGCCGCTATCCTCAAAGTCAGCTCATTTTTCCTGCCGTCCACCGCCACCTCATGGGCGGCTTTCACATTGCCCTTATAGTATTGGGTCACCATGAAGACTGCAGGCACGTCCAGCTCCGCCGTCAATTCCTCCACCATCCGGGCCGCCTGGCCGATTTTCTCGAAATCGGCTTCCTTTCGGCCCCCTGCGGCGGCATAGGCACCCCGCACGATCATCAGGCCGGGATAGGCGCTATGCTCCACATAATAGTTGCTCAGGCTCCTGGTCAGAGTCCTCTGTAGAACCGCCTGGGAGTACATGGGGCTGGCCGCGGCGATGGCTATCATCAGCAGATTGCCCACCAGAAGGCTTATGACCATCCATTTCTTGCTCTCAATCTTGCGGAAGACAAAATTCAACATTGTGCCGCCCCCTAATCCGCTATCACGGTCTGCCCCTCATGAAGACCGTCCAGAATCCATACCTTCTCCCTGTTGTTCAGGCCGGGGGCCACATACCGCTTCTGCACCATGTCATCCTCCAGCACATAGACATAGCTCTTCCCGTTTTCGGAATCCACGGCCCTCCAATCCACCAGGAGCACATCCTGCAGCTCCTCCACATTGAACTGGTACTGCAGGTTCCCCTCCAGCGCCTCCACCGGAATATCGCCGTAGAGCTCCACCAAAGCCATGCCCTGGGGCACCGATGAGGGCAGAATCGAGGGCGCCGCCACGACCCTGCCCTCATAGGTTTTCCTGTCGTTGCGCTTTCCCGCCTCCACGGTGACCTCCGCATTGTAGCGCAGCCTGCCGCTGGCATCATCGGCCACAAGATAGAAGCTCTCCGTGGAATGCATGGAGACCACAACAATGTCTTCTCTTGCCGGATCCCCCGGGTTATAGGTGGCGATGGCGTCAATCACACCGTCAAAAGGAGCGAACAATGTATCATCGGCAATCTCCTGGTCAATCTCCTCCAGGCTCTCCCGCAGTCGGGCAATCTCCCGCTCCGACTGGTAGACGAACTGCTCATATTCCGTCTCCGCTTTTCCCACCCGCAGCCGGGCGATGTTCAGCTCGCGCCCGTTCAGCTCCTGCAGCTTCTTTTTGGCCTCCTCTATGGCCGTCAGGCGCTCCCGCTTCCCCAGCTCCGCATCTTCGATCGCTCTGGCAAGGGACAGCGCCAGCGCCTCCCTGTCCGCCCTGCTCACATCGATATCGAAGGTGGCCAGGCTGTCGCCCTGTTTCACCTCCTGCCCTTTCCTCACCAGAATCTCCCGGAACCGGGCGTTGTCCTCCTCCCACCGAAGCTCGGCGGTAACCGGATAGTACATGCGCATGGATCCGCCCACGGTCTTTATATACGCTCCGCTCTCCGCCTGCACGGTCTCGTAATTCGCCTGTTCCGGGGCCAGGAGATCCCCGTCGTAAACAGGCTCCTCCTGTGCGCTTTCGCCGCATCCGCCGAGGACGGCGGCCGCCAGAAGCAGCAGCGCAGGCCCAAACGCTCTAATCCTGGACATAGACCATATCTCCTTCCTCAAGTCCCTCCAGGATCTCCGCTTTCGTATCCGTGGTCAGACCTGCTTTCACATCACACCGCACCCGGGCGCCGTCCACCTGCCTGTAGACATATTGCCCGCTCCCATCCCTGTACAGCGCATTTATGGGAATGGTCAGCACATCCTCCCTGTAGAGCTGATAGACCATGATCACGGCGAACTGGCCCGCGCAGAGCGCCGTATCCTCGGTCTCAAGGGAAAACCGCGCTTTCATCTCCTCACCTGCCAGGGCCATCTTCACCAGTTCGCTGTTCTCATAGGGAATGTAGCTGATCTCATATTCTTTCTCCATGATCTTCGCGCAGACCCTGTCCGCGCTGTTTACGGCTGATTCCGAGACATACTCCGCAGTCAGGCCCAGGCGGCTGTCGTCCGCCATGTAGATTACAGGGGTATAGCCAAGCACCGCATCCCCTTTTTTCCCATCGCTGACATAGACGATTCTTCCGCTGAAAGGGGCCGTAATCTCATTTTTCCCCACTTTATCCTGAAGCGCCCGCAGGGCCTCCTGCTTTTTCTGCAGTTCCAGGCCCCGCAGCTGCCTTGCCTCCTCCAGCTCCAGTTCCAGCTTACGAATCTCCAGCTCCTTGACTCCGCCCGTATATCCGAAGGTTCCGGCCTCATGCAGCATCTCCAGCTCCTCCCGGGCAATCTCGATGTCCGCGGCGGCCTGTCTGTCGCTGAACTCCCCCATTGTGACCAGGTCGTCTATCTCATCCTCCAGGCTCTCTATCTGTTCCGCGATATGCTCCTCGCTCAAAACGGCGAGGACGTCCCCCTCCTGCACCATGTCGCCCATCATGACATTGATTGCTTCCAGATAGCCGTCCACGGTAAAGGAAAGTCCCTCCGTATAGGGAACCACCTCACCGTTATAGGCAGACAGTTGATAGATATCCCCTGTCCGGGCCGTGGCTATGTCCATCTTTACATCCACCGGTTCCAGGAGTTCTGGCGCCTCCATGGAAGAATCCTTCTCTGTTCCGCATCCGGCCAGCCCTACGGAGAGGAGCAGTGCCGTCAGCAGTGCCGCTTTTCTCTTCATCCCACATTCTTCCTAACGAATAGATTCGTTTTCATGCCGCCTCCGTTTCCGTGCGGGGCCGGTTTAGTACCCCGATACATGAATCCCTAGCAATCAGTGCTCGGGGATTCGTGTACCGGCGCACTAGTTTACGATGACGCTGTCGCCCTCCGCAAGCCCGCTGACGACTTCTATGCAGTCATCGCTCTCCAGGCCTGTGACGACTTCCCGCAGAACCTTCAGTCCGTTCTCGTCCAGCATATAGACGAATTTGGCTCCCTCCGCCGCCTTTATGGCCTCCTTGTTCACGTACAGCACGTCCTCCCTCTGGTCCAGCGTGACCTGAACGGTTCCGGACTCCCCGTTTTCCAGGGTGGGATCGGGCTGAAGAAGCTGCAGATAGGCCATGGGCTCATCCCCCTCCTGCTGCGGCAGCCCAAGCTCCGACGGCTCCACTGCCCGGACGGGGAATTCTTTTTTTCCGCAGAGGACCGTGGTCTGGGTGCCCACCGGAAAATACCGCGCGTCCTCCCCCTTTACGGTGAACACCACCGTGTCCAGGTCGGCAAGGATGACGAAGACCTTTCCCTTCACGGAGCGGTCGCCCTCTTTCGTCTTCTGAAGATATGTGACCGTTCCGCCTATGTCCGCGTAAATCCGCCGCTCCTGCAGCTCTTCCCTCAGCTCCTGCAACCGTAAGCCCGCGATGTAGATGGCGTCGTCCGCCTCCTGCAGCTTCCTTGCGTCGGCTTCCACAGCGGCATCCCTCTGCTTTTCCAGCTCTATCTGCTGCAGCAGGATTGCGTTTGCCTGGTCTATATACGCTGCCTTCTCTTCCTCTGTCTGGTCATTTTTCGACCATGCCATCCGGTCCTTTATCTGATATTCCATATCCGCTATGAGAGCATCCTTCCTCTCCCTCTCCAGCCTCTGGTATTCCGGCAGATAGGAGCGGCTGACCTGCAGCGCCCGCAGCGCGTATTCCCCGTCGGAAATCTGCCGGGGCAGGTCTCCCTGTTCCAACTGCGCCAGCAGGGTCCCTTTCTCCACCTGCTGTCCCTCGCTGACATACACCTTGTCTATGTACAGGCCTCCCAGGGAGAAGCTGTATTTCTCCTGTCTGGCTGATGCGTAGGTGCATTTGACCCGTTTGGTCAAAACCATATCGCCCCGCATGACCGTGGTCTGCTGGTACTCCTCCGCCTCATAGGAGCGAATCACAGGAGCGGCAGGAAGCTCTTCCTCCTCCGGCATGATTCCGCAGGATGCAAGCGGCAGGCCTACGGCCAGCAATACCCCAAACAGCTTCCACGGGAGGCGTTCCTCCCGCGGAGAGCTATTCCTCCATCCCATCGCCCATTCCTCCTATCTATCCGGCGACAGCCTTCTTTTTCCCGGCGCTCTTCTTCTCCGCTATGCCCTTCTTCCCTGCGGCGCTCTTCTTTTCCGCAGTCCTCTTCTTTTCTGCGGTGCTCTTATTCTCTGCGGCGCTCTTCTTCTCTGCGGTGTTCTTATTCTCTGCGGCGCTCTTCTTCTCTGCGGCGCTCTTATTTTCCGCAGTGCTCTTCTTTTCCGCAGCACTCTTCTTTTCTGTGGTGCTCTTCTTTTCCGCGGCCACCCTCTTATCCGCGCTGTCCCCGGTGTGGGATGCAGTCTTTTTCTTCGGTGATGCCTTATCCGCCCTGTCCGCTTTCTCCTTCGCCAGCTCCTGGGCCGTAAAGGGGATATACTTCAGGATGCTCAGGGACAGGGGCGCTGTCTTCACCGTGATGGAATAAGGCCTGTCGTCCCACTCCGTCTCCTTCGACCGCTTCACCCTGCCATTCACTATCCCTGAGCCGCCGTATTTCTCGCTGTCGGAATTGAATATCTCCTTGTACTTCCCATGGAAGGGCACGCCGATGGTGAGCTCCTTCTCGATTCCCGAGAAATTGGCCGCGACCACCAGGATTTCGTCCTTCTTAGCGCCCCTGCGCAGGTAGGTCAGGAAGCACTCCTCCCAGGAGATATGGTTCACCCACTCGAAGCCCTCCGGCGCATCGTCCAGCGCGTGCAGCTCGGGGCTGGTGCGGTAGAGATGGTTCAGATCCTTTACCAGCTCCGAAATCCCCTGGTGCTCCGGCACCTCGGCAAGCTCCCATTCCACAGACCTGGCCTCGTTCCACTCATCGAATTCGGCCAGATCCTGCCCCATGAACAGCAGCTTCTTGCCCGGATGCGTCATCATATAAGCATAGGTAAGGCGGAGGTTGGCGAATTTCTGCTCCCGGTCCCCGGGCATCTTCCCAATCAGGGAGGCCTTGCCGTGCACCACCTCATCGTGGGAGAACACCAGCATGAACTTCTCGCTGTAGGCATAGACCA
>OFFK01001313.1_pt1 | contig 17982 bp, 17 predicted proteins | sample 1521361 | NCBI WGS metagenome assembly OFFK01 (sample SAMEA3504096, study PRJEB24116) | mouse gut metagenome | biome: mouse gut; feature: mouse-associated habitat; material: faeces | place: Denmark | collected 2011
AAGCCCGGAAATACAAGGAAAACGGCTATAAACTCGCATCAGTTATTTGTAGACACTTCCTTAGGAATTGTCGGAAAATAACCGCTACAATTTGTTTAGGTAAAAGCCCGGAAATACAATAAAAATTGCTGCAAACTTGTAGCGGTTATTTGTAGACACTTCCTTACGCCGCCGATGGAATGCGGAACGTTTCGCGAGCAGAAAGACATCGCCGGAAGAATGCATGAACGGCAGCAGCGCAGAAGGATGACTAAACGGCAATGACGCAGAAAGATGACCGAACGGCAGCAGTGGGCCAGGAAGGGAGGACTCATGATCAGGACGGCTCAGATTGAACGGAAGACAAAGGAGACGGATATCTCCATTTCATTGAACCTGGACGGCACAGGGTTGTCCGAAATCTCCACGGGGATCGGTTTCTTCGACCATATGCTGGAGGGCTTTTCCAGGCACGGCTTTTTTGACCTGAAATGCCGTGTGGAGGGCGATCTGCATGTGGACGGGCACCATACCGTGGAGGACACCGGCATCGTGCTGGGGCAGGCCATCGCCAAAGCGGCGGGGGACAAGAAGGGCATCCGCAGATACGGCGCCTTTATTCTGCCCATGGACGATGTGCTGATGCTGTGCGCCGTGGATCTCTGCGGCAGACCCTACCTGAATTTCGACTGTCAGTTCCAGGCGCAGCAGGTGGGCGGCCTGGACACGGAGCTGGTGCGGGAGTTCTTCTATGCCGTCTCCTACAGCGCGGGAATGAATCTGCACCTCAAACAGATGGCCGGCAGCAATACCCATCATTTGATAGAAGCCATATTCAAGGCTTTCGCCAAAGCCCTGGATCAGGCCGTGGAAGCGGAACCGCGCCTGAGGGATGTGCTGAGCACCAAGGGGAGCCTGTAGCTGCCCGGCCCGACAGCTCCTAAGGAAACACAAAGGAACATAAGTATGAATGCAAACAAATGAGGTCAATACTATGCTTGTAAAAAAATTCGTGCCCTGTATCTATCTATATAACGGACATGCGGTCAGGCGTCTGGCGGATACCTCCGTGGTGGAGACGGATCCCCTGCGCCTGGTGCATCTGTACAATGAGAACAACGCGGACGCCCTGATTGTCTTCGATATGTCCCAGGGGGACGAGGCCCATGAAAAGGCCCTGGACACCATAAAGGAAATCTGTGCCGCCGCCGAGATGGACGTCATCGGTGCAGGCAATGTGAAGCGCATGGAGGACGTGAAGAAGCTGCTCTATGCCGGATGCAGACGGGCTGTCCTGGACTATACGCTGGAAGGCAATGCGGACATCACGGAGGAGGTCTCTCTGAAGTTCGGCAAGGACAAAATCCTCGTCTCCTATGAGCATGCGGCGGAGCTTGCCCCCCGTCAGGAGCTGCTGGAGAAATATGTGTCCGGGCTCATCCTGATGAACCCTCATCAGATCAGGGAGACCCAGCAGATCACCCGGCTGCCTTTCCTCGTCCAGGTGAACCAGATCGCGCTGAACAAGCTGATGGAGATATTTGCCTACGAGAATGTCTGCGGCGTCACCGGCAATACGATCAACGACAATTACCGCGATATTCTGACTTTAAAAAATCTATGCAAGGAGAATGGAATCTTGGTGGAGACATTGGAAGCTGCTTTACAGTGGGAAGACCTCCAGAAGAATCCGGAAGGCCTGGTGCCTGTCATCGCACAGGATTACCGCACCGGCGAAGTACTGATGATGGCCTATATGAACGAGGAAGCCTATGAACAGACCATCCGCACCGGCAGGATGACGTATTTCAGCCGCAGCCGGGGAGAACTCTGGCTTAAGGGTGAGACCAGCGGCCATTACCAGTATGTGAAGAGCCTGACCGCGGACTGCGACAAGGACACCCTCCTGGCGAAGATCTCCCAGGTGGGGTCCGCCTGCCATACCGGGGCCAGAAGCTGCTTCTTCAACGAAATCCTGAAAAAAGAGTACGAGGAAGAGACCAATCCGCTGCAGGTCTTTGAAGAAGTCTTCGGCGTCATACAGGACAGGAAGATCCATCCCAAGGAGGGATCCTACACCAACTACCTGTTCGACAAAGGAATCGACAAGATTCTGAAGAAGCTGGGAGAGGAAGCCACGGAAATCGTCATCGCCGCCAAGAACCCGGGTGCAAATGAAATCAAGTACGAAATCAGCGATTTCCTCTACCATATGATGGTGCTCATGGCGGAGAAGAACATCAGCTGGGAGGAAATCACCACGGAGCTGGCGAACCGCTAGGGAACCGTTGCGTTGAGTCCTGTGCGCCAGCGCTCAGGCTTCCCCCGCCCCTCTGTCCAGAATCCTGTTCAGACGTGTGAACAGCATGGTGGCGGTCACGGCAGCTGCCAGGATGTCGCTGACCGGCTCCGCTATGAACACGCCGAACACCCGGTCGGAGAAGACATGGGGCAGAATGAAAATCAGAGGGATCAAAAGCACCAGCTTCCTCAGGCACGCCATCAACAGGCTGATTTTCGCCTGTCCCAATGCCATGAAGGTCTGCTGACAGGAAATCTGCACGCCGGTGGAGAAGATGCCCGCCATGTAGATCCGCATAGACCAGACGGTATAATCCACCAGAGAGGAATCGCTGCTGAAAATGCCCGCGAACACCTGGGGAACCAACATCATCAGAAGGAACATAAGGGTGGAATAGCCTGCGCATGCCAGGAACTGGCAGCGGAAGGCCTGTTTCACCCGTTCTTTTTTGCCCGCGCCGAAATTATAGCTCATGATGGGCTGTCCGCCCTGGCAGATTCCCTGTAGCGGCAAGGTCACGAGTTGGCTGCAGGAGGAGATGATCGTCATGGCTCCAACCGCCACATCTCCGCCGAAGCGGGAGAGACTGCTGTTGAAACTGATGTTCAGGATGCTTTCGGTGCTGAGCATCACGAAGGTGGAAATCCCCAGTCCAAGACAGGGCAGAATGGTTGCGGCTTCCAGCTTCATGTTGGCGGGCTCCAGCCGCAGCAGAGTCTTCCGGCCCCTCAGGAAGCAGAGCACCCACACCGCGCTGACAGCCTGGCTGATCACAGTGGCCACAGCGGCTCCCTGTACACCCATGCGGAATCCGAAGATCAGGATGGGATCCAGGATGATGTTGCAGACCGCGCCCACCACTGTGGTAATCATGCTGAACTTGGCAAAGCCCTGGGTGGTTATGAACGGGTTCAGCCCCATCACGATCATCACGAAGACCGTGCCCAGGATATAGATCCGCGCATAGGACAGGGCATAGGGCAGCGTCACATCGCTGGCGCCGAACAGTCTCAGCAGCTGGGGCGCGAAGAGGTAAAAAAGAACGGTAAGCGCCGCCGCGAAAAGCATCAGCACGGAAAAGCAGTTCCCCAGAATCTTTCCGGCGCTCTCGTTGTCTTTCTTTCCCATGGCGATAGCGGCCCTGGGAGCACCGCCGGAGCCCGCCAGCATGGCAAAGGCGTTGATCATCATCAGGATAGGCAGAAATAGCCCCACCCCTGTCAGCGCGGATGCCCCGGCGTCCGGAATATGGCCGATATAGATTCGATCCACGATATTGTACAGCATATTGATCAGCTGGGCTATCACCGCCGGAACCGCCAGGTTCAGCATCAATCGCGGTATGCTGCCGCTCCCCATGTCCTGTTTCCTGTTTTCGCCTGCCATATGGGTACCTCCTGTGACCTTCTGTGCCGGCCTGCGTCTGCCGGCTGTCTGACCTTCTGCGATTGCTTCTATTGCTTCATTCTTAAAACATTCCTAAAGAATTGTACCAGAATTCCGGGACGTCTGCAACTTTAAACTTTTTAAAAAATGTATGCATAAAAATGTTAATTACCCATTGACATAGTAGTTTAATAGGTGTATCATATCGACTATGGATCCAGGGAATAGAATTCAAGATGCCGGAGCCCTGTTGATGCAGATTGCTCGGTCAGAGGTAAGGCATCTGAAAATAAAAGATAAAAAAGGAGAGTGCCATGAGCAAGTATAAATTCGAAACCCTTCAGTTACACGTAGGACAGGAGCAGCCCGACCCGGCCACGGATGCCCGGGCGGTGCCCATCTACCAGACCACTTCCTATGTCTTCCGGGATTCCGCCCACGCGGCGGCCCGCTTCAATCTGTCGGATGCCGGGAATATCTACGGCCGCCTGACCAATTCCACCCAGGACGTGCTGGAGAAGAGACTGGCGGCCCTGGAAGGCGGTGTGGCGGCTCTGGCCCTGGCTTCCGGCGCGGCGGCCATTACATATGCCATCCTGGCCCTGGCCCAGGACGGCGGCCATATTGTATCCCAGAAGACGATCTACGGGGGCAGCTACAACCTGCTGGCCCATACTTTGCCCCATTACGGCATCACGGCCACCTTCGTGGATGCCCATGACCTGAAAGAGCTGGAAGGCGCCATCCGGCCCGACACGAAAGCCGTCTATCTGGAGACCCTGGGCAATCCCAACAGCGACATCCCCGACATCGATGCCATCGCCGAAATCGCCCACGCCCACGGTCTGCCCCTTGTCATCGACAATACCTTCGGCACCCCGTACCTGGTCCGCCCCATCGAGCACGGCGCGGACATTGTAGTCCACTCCGCCACCAAGTTCATCGGCGGCCACGGAACCACCCTGGGCGGCATCATCGTGGATTCCGGAAAGTTCGACTGGAAGGCCAGCGGGAAATATCCCGCCATCGCGGACGCGAACCCCAGCTACCACGGCGTCTCTTTCGTAGACGCGGCGGGGCCTGCGGCTTTCGTGACCTATATCAGGGCCATCCTTCTGCGGGACACAGGAGCCGCCATCTCCCCCTTCAACGCGTTTCTGCTTCTGCAGGGCGTGGAGACCCTTTCCTTACGCCTGGAGCGCCATGCGGAGAACACGAAGAAAGTGGTGGAATACCTTGCGGGACACCCCCAGGTAGAGCATGTGAACCACCCTTCGCTGCCTGACCACCCGGACAACGCCCTCTACCAGAAATATTTCCCCAACGGCGGCGCGTCCATCTTCACCTTTGAAATCAAGGGCGGCCAGGAGGAAGCCCATAAATTTATTGACCACCTGGAAATCTTCTCCCTGTTGGCCAACGTGGCGGACGTGAAGAGCCTGGTGATCCACCCGGCCACCACCACCCATTCCCAGCTGACTGCCCAGGAGCTGGAAGACCAGGGCATCAAGCCAAACACCATCCGCCTCTCCATCGGCACAGAGCATATCGATGACATCCTGGCAGATCTGGAGAAAGGCTTTGCTGCCGTAAAATAGATATGGAGCGAACCCTCCCGAAAGAAGCCACAGCTTGGCCGCGCGCCTTGCTGCGGCTTTTTTCCTGTCCCGGACCATCTCGGCCACACTTTGACAGCACGATGTAAATCAGGGTTGTATAGGGCATTTCCAGTATGATATAATGGTCTTATTCCAAGAGCCATATAATGATATCAACAGTTCTCAGAACGGAATGGAGGTATTATGCAAAATATAACCGAACAGCAGATTCAGGCCATGGCGCCCAATGCAGCGGCGGCGTCCAACGGCAAGAAAATCTCCGCAAAGGGCGGTTTTGTCCGCCTGGAACGCTCCGCGGATGACACCTTTTATCTCGGCGAATGCACCGGCAGCGGAAAGAGCAACTACATAACCACAGTGGATTTCATCGAGCCTGGCGCTCCCGTGTGCCGCTGCTCCTGTCCCAGCCGCCAGTTCCCCTGTAAGCACGGATTGGCCCTTCTGTATGAAATCGCGGCGGGCAAGGCCTTCGGCACCTGTGAGATTCCCGAGGATATTCTGAAGAAGCGGGCGAGAAAGGCGGGGAAAAAGGAGGATGCGGAAGGCGGGGAAAAGGCTCCTCTGACGGAGGAAGAGGCGGCGAAGAAGAAAGCCGCGTCGGAAAAATCCGCAAAAGCCGCCCGGGCGAAGAAACTCAAGAAACAGCTGGAAGGTCTGGACCTGGCGGATAAGCTGGTGAAGGACTTGGTGAAGGCGGGGCTCGGCACCATGGGCGGCACGGCGCTGAAGACCTACGAGCAGCTCTCCAAACAGCTGGGCGATTACTACCTGCCCGGGCCCCAGCGGCTCCTGAACGGACTGATCCTGGAAATCGCCGCCTTCCAGAAGGACGGGGACGAGAAGCATTACGACAGCGCCATCTCTGTCCTGGAAAAATTCTGGACGCTGGTGAAGAAATCAAAGCTGTATCTGGCGGATAAGCTGGAGAAAGGGGCGGAAGCGCCGGATGACAACGAGCTCTACGAAGAGCTGGGCGGGATATGGAAGCTGACGGAGCTGGAGGCGCTGGGGAAGACCCTTTCCAACGCGGATCTGATGCAGCTTTCTTTCTGGTGCGTCTATGACGGAGCCCGCAGGGAATATATCGATGCCGGGGCATGGGCAGACCTGACGGACGGAACCATATACATGACCATGAACTACCGTCCGGTCAAAGCGCTGAAATACGTAAAGGAAGAAGATTCCGTCTTCGGAGTAGCCCATGTGGATTCCGCGGCATGCTACCCGGGGCAGGGGAACCTTCGCGTGCGGTGGAACGGCGCTCAGTTCCGGGACGTATCCGAGGAGGATCTGGCCGCTCTGCGCCGGATGGCGGTGTCCTCCCTGGCCGCGGAGACAAAGAGCGTGAAGAATACCCTGAAGAACGCCATCGCGGATCCGTTTTTCATCCGCCTGGTGGCCTTTTCGGAAATCGGCAGGAACGGCGACTCCTATGTGCTGAAGAATGCCGCGGGAGAGACGATCATGCTGGGGGACGCGCCGGGAATCGAGCCGTCGGTGGAGCGGATTTCCCTGCTGCCGGGGAACGGCCTTCTGAGAGACCAGGTGCTCCTGGGGGCCTTCTATTATGACGGGCCCCAGCGCAGGCTGAAGCTACAGCCGCTGAGCATCGTGACGGAACATAACGTGGTGCGGTTGTTGTATTGAGCGGGTATCCGGGGGGCGTCCCACAGGCAACCTGGGATTCCATAAGCCTGGACATCTCCGAGAATATGCGAAATTTCGTGGTGATATCTCCTGGAAAACGTGAAACTGAAATGAAGAGAGGTAGGAAACATGGATATTACACCGATTTATGAATTGCGTGACCGCCTGCGCACAGCGATGATTGCCGGAACCAATCTGCTGGCGGAGGATTTCAGGTTGAAGAGGGCAGTGGAAGCGATGGCTCCCCTGGAGAAGGCTGCCCCGGTTTTTGCGAAAGTGGGAGAATTGTGCCGCAGCCTGATTGCCACGGGAGGCGGGGGGACGGATGGCAAGGAGGGCATTCTGCTGGATGCCATCACCCTGGTGGACGCAGTCTGCTGCACCCAGGGGGCAGTGGGCGTGGCCGGGGAGATGGTGCCGGTTTTTGCGGAGGGCTTCCCGGGGGACGCGGAAGGCGGAGCAGAGACGGCTGCCGCGGCAAGGCAGGGCCGGATTCTGTCCGATGTGCCCTATTCCGCTTTGAAGCCATTGCAGGAGGCGCTGACCACCTCGGGCAGCGGGCATTATTCCTTCGTGCATGAATGCCATCAGAACCGTCCGGCGCTTTTTCAGGATTACCGTGTCCGGGCTGCGATGGTGCGGGCCCTGGGCGCGTCCTACGGAGAGCTGGCCGATGATGTGCGGGACTGGCTGCTGGAGGACGGGGCGGATGTGGTGCCGCTGCTGATGCGGGACTTCGACCCTAAGGGAAAGAAAGAAATGGTACGTCGGCTGCAGATCATCGACCATTGGATGGGCGGGGCGGCCAATGATTTTTATCTAAAGCAGCTGGAGCTGGCGGAAGGGGAGCTGCGGCAGAACCTGATCCTGGCGCTGCGCCACAGCCCGGAGAACATAGAGCGGCTGGACGATATGCGGAAGACTGAGAAGGGCAATGCCAAAAAGGCAGTCTACCACGCCCTTGCCTGTAACGATACGGAAACCGTTCAGGCGATTTTCGAGGAGATGTTCCGGAAAAAGCCCCTGGACGTGATGTATTATCTGCAGATGAGCCAGGCACCCTGGGCGGCGCGTCTGGCGGCGCGGGGCGCCCAGGAACAGCTGCTGGCAGTGCTGGAGGGAAAGTCAGGGAAAGAAACCGGCGCAGACGAAAAGGACGCGAAAGAAGAGAAGGGCAGCAAGAAAAGCAAAAAAGTGCTTGAGGAAGAGGCAAAGGCCCTGGAGACCAAGTGCATCGCTGCCACGGAGTACGCCCTCTTCGGGAAGAACGGCCCGGAGGTATGCCGTGCGATCCAGGACATCGCAAATCACGCCGGAAAGTATGGCAGCCCGCTCCATATGTGCGTTCTGTGGACGGTCTGTGCTTCCATGATCCGCAGTCCGGAGACGGATCTGCTGGCCCTGGCCGATGCCCTCTATGAAGGCCCGGACGGGCGCAAGCAGTATTTCCCGGCGGCGTTCCTGGCGAAGCTCATTGCCGGGGACGGCACGGACTGGATCCCCTGGCTGGAGGAACAGCTTTTCGGCGGGCAATCGATTCCCTACCACTTCCTGGCGGAGACGCTGGATTATCTTGTGCTGGAGGAAGCGACAGGAGACTTTTTCCTGAAGACCTCCCTGTTCAACGAAGTGGAGGGGCGGGAGCATATCTACCGCCTTCCGATTCAGCTTGGGATAAAAGAGCGGTTCCTGGAGCTTTTGCTGCGCTGCAATGATTCCGAAATCGACGGGAAGCTGGCGAAGCTCTTCGACCCCGGGGACAAAGAGGTCTGTGAGACGCTGGAAGCCTATTTCTTCAAAAGGGCCCTTACCCGAACGGAGAGGGACGTCTACCTGTACGCCCTGAAACGCTGCGGCTGTACCCGCTGTGAGGGGCTTTTGGTGCACTTTGCCCAGGCTAGACCGAAGGTGTCCATGTGGGAGCTGGAGTATTATATCCGGGAAATGCCGGGAAGCCTGGAGGCGAAGCTGGCGGAAGCATCCCTGATCCCGGAGCTGGTGAACAGCGGCAAGATCAAGGTACAGAACTGGAACGAGGCAAGCTATCTGCGCTGGCTGCAGAACGGGCTGTAAGGGGCGCGTGGAGGTTGACGGCGTAATCATACATAATCATACTTTTCATGAAAAGGAAGAGGGACGAGGTATATATTATGAATCAGGAAATATTGAGATTACCGGCAGAACAACTGTTTCAAAAGGAGATTGACGCGCTGATTGCGGCGGAGAAAGACCCGGTCCCCACGGGCTGGAAAATGTCCCCCCGCTCCGTGCGCACCTATATCTGCGGCGGGAAGGTAGGGCGCACCTCCATCACGCCGAAGTACATCGGCCATGAACGCCTGGTGGAAATCGCCATTGCCACCCTTGTCACTGACCGGGCGCTGCTGCTGATCGGCGAGCCGGGCACGGCCAAGAGCTGGCTGTCCGAACATCTCTGCGCGGCAATCAACGGCGACTCCACTAAAGTGATTCAGGGCACCGCGGGCACCACCGAGGAGCAGCTGCGCTACTCGTGGAATTACGCTATGCTGCTGGCCCAGGGGCCCTCTGAAGCCGCCATGCTGAAGAGCCCTGTCTTCACCGCCATGGAGACCGGTTCGATTGCCCGCCTGGAGGAAATCTCCCGCTGCGCTTCCGAAGTCCAGGACGCACTGATTTCCATCCTGTCGGAAAAGCGGATTTCCGTTCCGGAGCTGAATACGGAAATCGCGGCGAAGAAGGGCTTCTCGGTGATTGCCACGGCGAACACCAGGGACAAAGGGGTCAACGAGATGAGCGCGGCGTTGAAGCGGCGTTTCAATATCGTGGTGCTGCCGGCTCCGGCGGATCTGGAGTCCGAGATGGAGATTGTGCGCACGAGAGTGGCGCAGCTTTCGGCGGGCCTGGATCTGAATTCCGCGCTGCCGGAGGAGGAGACCGTGGAGAAAGTATGTACGATTTTCCGTGAACTCAGATGCGGTGAGACCTGCGACCGCAGCCAGAAGGTAAAAGGGACCAGCGGCGTGCTCTCCACGGCGGAGGCAATCTCGCTTTTGTGCAACAGCATGGCGTTGGCGGGAAGCTTCGGCAACGGCCAGATCAGCCAGGCGGACCTGGCCGCCGCGCTCCAGGGGGCGATCATCAAGGACGAGGACAAGGACGCCGTGGCCTGGAAGGAATATCTGGAGCATGTGATGAAAAAGCGCGGTTCCAAGTGGAGCGGGCTGTACAAGGCGTGCAGTGAATTGCTGTGAAGCCGAAAACCGGACAGGAAGGCCGCTTCCGAAATCCGGGGCGGCGGATTGAGAGGAGACTATGAATCTGGATCATCCACATATATTCGGCGTCCGGCATCTCTCCCCGGCCGGAGCCTGGCATCTGAAACAATTTCTCTCGGAAAAGAATCCCCGGCTGGTGCTGGTGGAGGGGCCCTGCGATTTTGACGACACGCTGCAGTGGTTTTCCAATCCCGAGGTAACGCCGCCCATAGCGGTGCTGGCCTACACCAAGGAGGCGCCGGTGCGGACGATTCTGTACCCCTTCGCGGAGTATTCCCCGGAATACCAGGCGGTTCTCTGGGCCCATGAGCACGGGAAGGAATGCCGTTTCATGGATCTGCCGTCGGAGGTGTTCCTGGCTCTGCCGGAGCACGCGCCGGGCGGGAAGGCCGCGGATAACGGGGAGGAGGAGCGCATGAACGTCTACGCGCTTCTGGACCGTCAGGCAGGGGAGGACGGGCATGAGACCTTCTGGGAGCGCACCATGGAGCATACCGGCGACACGCAGGCGTATCACAGCGGCGCGCGGATTTTCGGAAGCGAACTGCGGGCGCTGGAGGAGGACAGCGATGAGGACCGCCCGGAAATCCTGGTCAGGGAGGCGTTCATGCGCCGGAAAATCCAGGAGGCTGTGGCAGAGGGATTCTCGCCGGAAGATATTGTTGTAGTTACCGGTTCCTACCATGTGGCCGGGCTTCTGGACGAGCAGGCCGCCATGACGGACAAGGAGCTGGCTTCCCTGCCGCGCCTGGAAGCCAGCCACACGCTGATGCCGTACTCCTATTACCGCCTTTCCACCCGGGCGGGCTACGGGGCGGGCAACAAGGCCCCGGCTTATTATGCGCTTTTATGGGAGGGAATCGGAAAAGCCGACCTTTCCTATCCAGCCCGCAGCTATTTGAGCCGTATCGCTGGCTTTCAGAGGGAGCATGGCAATCCCGTCTCCTCCGCACAGGTCATAGAAGCGGTGCAGCTGTCGGCGGCGCTGGCAAAGCTCCGGGGCGGCAGCGGGATTCCGGCTCTGCGGGATCTCCGGGACGCGGCAGTGACCTGTCTGGGCGGCGGCAGCTTTTCCGAAATCACCCTGGCCATGGCGGATACGGAGATCGGCACATTGATTGGCTCCTTGCCGGACGGCGTGAGCCGCACCAGCATCCAGGAGGACTTTTATCGGAAATTGAAGGAGCTGAAGCTGGAGAAATACCGCGACATCACCCAGCAGGAGCTTGCGCTGGACCTGCGGGAGAACCGAAATGTGTCCACAAAGGCCGCGGCGTTCCTTGATCTGCACCGCTCCTTTTTCCTGCATCGTCTCCGCGTCCTGGGGGTCAGCTTCGCGAAACAGGAGACGGTAAAACAGGACAACGCCACCTGGGCGGAGCACTGGAGTCTGCGGTGGACGCCGGAAGCGGAAATCGAGCTGGTGGAAGCGGCATTACGGGGGGACACGGTGGCCCAGGCGGCATCCTTTTCCATGAAGGAACGGGTGGAACAGGCCCCGAACATGGGCCAGGCGGCACAGGTCATCGAGGACGCCTTCTCCTGCGGGATGGCCCAGGCAGCAGTCTATGCCACCGCCGCGCTGCAGGCCATGGCCGTGGACGCGGCGTCGGTGATTGAGCTGGCAGCAGTGTCCCGGAGCCTTTCGGTGATTCTGCAGTACGGAGATATCCGACAGCTTGACTCGGAGCCGTTAAAGCCGATTTTACAACAGGTCTTCTTCCGCGCCTGTCTGATTCTGCCCGGCGAATGCGTCTGCGACGACGAAGCGGCAAAGGCCATGGCAGAAGCAATCGAACAGCTGAACAGCGCCGCCCTGGCGCATGATTTCCTGGACGCGGAAGCCTGGAACGGCGCGCTGCGGGAAGTGGCGGAGCGGGACGATCTGAACACGAAGCTTTCCGGTTATGCCATGGCGATCCGTCTGGAGCGGGGGCTTGCGGACGGGGAGGCTTTGCGCCTGGAAGTGCAGCGCAGGCTTTCACGGGGCGTTCCGGCCCAGCTGGGGGCGGGGTGGTTCGAGGGGCTTGCCATGAAGAACCGCTATGCGCTGATTGCGCGGCTGTCCCTCTGGGAGAGCCTGGACGAATACCTGAACGGGCTTGACGATGAGGAATTCAAGCGGGCGCTTATTTTTCTGCGCCGGGCCTTTGCGGATTTCACCTCCATGGAGAAGGATGCCATCGCGGAAAACCTGGGCGAGATATGGGGCCTGAACAGACAGGATGTCAGCGAAGCGCTGAATGCCCAGCTGAACCAGGTGGAAGAGAAGGAACTGGCGGAGAGCCTGGGGGACTTCGATTTTGATTTTTGACAGAAAATTACGAGAGGTATGTTTTTCAAGACGGAGGTTTTACATGGAAAAATCAATGACCAGATGGCGGCTGATTCTCGGCCAGGAGAGCCAGGACCGCTTTTCCAGGATGGGCGGCAGCGAGCCCCAGGGGGAGTTCGACTTGATGGACCAGGCTCTTGCGGCCATCTACAACCTGAATTCGCCGGGCAGCTTCGGCTCCCAGGGTGCGGGCGCCGGTGCCGGGAGAGGGCCCTCGAACCCCCAGATCACGAAATGGCTGGGGGACGTGAGGAGCCTGTTCGACAAGGATCTGGTGAAAATCATACAGGGTGACGCCATGACGCGCTGCGGTCTTAAGCAGCTTATTTTCGAACCGGAGCTTTTGGAGAATCTGGAGCCGGACGTGAATCTCGCTTCAACAATCCTGCTTCTCAAGGATCAGATTCCGAAGCGCTCCAAGGAAAGCGTGCGGGTTTTCATCCGGAAAATCGTGGAGGAGATCAACAAGCTGCTGGAACAGGACATCCGCCGGGCGGTGACGGCTGCCGTCAACAAGCGCAGGCATTCCCCGATTCCCTCGGCAATGGCTCTTGACTACAAGACGACCATTTCCAGGAACCTGAAACATTACAATCAGGAGCTGAAGACCATTGTGCCGGAACATTTCTATTTCTTTGACCGCACCAGTACCACCGCGGCCAACAAATGGAACGTGATATTGGACATTGACCAGAGCGGTTCCATGGGGGAGTCTGTAATCTATTCCTCCATCATCAGCTGCATCCTGGCCAGCATGTCCAGCATCTCCACGCGGATTGTGGCCTTCGATACGAATATCGTGGACCTGACGGAGAAAAGCGACGATCCTGTGGATCTGCTCTTCGGCTTCCAGCTTGGCGGCGGCACGAATATCGACCAGTCTGTGGCTTATTGTGAACAATTTATCGAAAATCCGAAGAAGGCCCTCTTCTTCCTGATCACCGACCTGGAGGAGGGCGGCAACCGGGCCGCGCTGCTGCGCAGGCTGGGGGATATGAAGGAAGCGGGGGTGACAGTGGTCTGCCTGCTGGCCCTGGCGGAGAGCGGCAAGCCTTATTATGACGCGCAGATGGCCCAAAAGGTTGCCAGCCTGAAAATCCCCTGCTTCGCCTGCAGTCCTCAGATGCTGCCGCAGCTGTTGGAGCGGGCGCTGAAAGGGCAGGATTTAGAGCAGTTCGTGAAGGAGTTCGAGAAAAAGAAGTAGGCGAGACCGTCCATGTCCGGGTGGTGGGATTTGATGAAAGCAGGGAGCGGCACTTCGATTACGGGACGCGCAGAGATCCTGGAGGCAGAAGAGAAATCTTATTTAGGGGAGGAATAAAAATCGTTCCTTCCAAAAACAAAGCATAAAGGAGAAGGTTTTCTATGACAGAAAAAGTTTTGTACCCGTATTTCAAGAGCATCATCGACATGGATCAATGCGCAGTGGTGGTCTGCAACCTGGTCCACGAAATCATTTATATGAACCCGGCGGCTGCCGAAAGGTACGCCAAATGGGGCGGAGAGGCGCTCCTGGGCAGAAGCCTGCTGGACTGCCACAGCCCCGGATCCGGAGAGATGATCCAAAAGGTGGTGGACTGGTTCCGGTCCGATTCCTCCAACAATATCATCTACACCTCCCGCAACGACAAGGAGAACAAGGATGTCTATATGGTAGCCCTGCGGGACGAGGAAGGCAGCCTGATCGGCTATTATGAAAAGCACGAATACCGGAACCAGGAGACGAAATCGTTCTACGATTTCAGCTGACTTAACCCTTATAGAACAAGGAGGACATGCGCATGAGATTTCAAGATAGGCAGCCAGGGATATTCTGCCTAAACGAAGGATGGAAATTTACAAACGAGCCTTTTACCGTTTTCCTTGAGCGGAAAAAACACAATGAGACCTATGCCTTTGCTAAGGCGGGCGGGGAGGACCCGCGGCGTCCGGTTTCGATGATTCGGGATGGGAGACAGTACAGCTTCCCCACGACTGGGTGACTCAAAAGCCCTTCGATGAGAACGAGTCCCCGAACCATGGCTACAAGGAAAGGGGGATGGGCTGGTACCGTCTCCGGTTCTTGTTGGACGAAACGGACAGAGACCAACAGATCCTGCTGGAATTTGAAGGCGTGACGGCGGAAGCAAAATTTACGTAAACGGAACCCTGATGAAATGTCATAACTATACTTACAACAGCTTCATCATCGACATGACAGACATCGCTAACTTCGGGACAGTGCCCAACACCATTGCAGTCTTCATCGATGCCCGTTCCTGGGAGGGCTGGTGGTACGAGGGCGCGGGCATCTACCGGAGTGTATGGCTCTACAAAAAGTCAGCCGTCCATATGAACATCAAGCTGAAGGGAACATGCAACCATCATGACCAGGCCGGTGCTGGGGGCATAAAGAACGGCACTATTCTGGGTGTAGGGAATGGGAACCCGAATTCCCGGGAAGAGGATGTGGCCGAAAACAGACAGCTGTTCCATGGCCGTGCGCAGCTGATTGTCAGGAATACCGGGGTGGAGACGGTGGAAATCGCAGTATCATGCGGCATAGCAGATATGGTGCATGTATCGATTCCGGTATGCGAGACTGCGGATTCCGTTCCTTATATTCTGCCAGTGCAGAATCAGATACTGGACGGATGGAAGTTATATCATAAGCTGTTTGACGAGATGCCAGATGCGAATCTACAGGCAGATGTCAACGATATGAACAGCTTCGAACCCATCTCCTTCCAGGGCACGCCACAGCCACTGTTTGAAGGGCATCCCCACAGCTACGGCATGTACCAGGTGACGTTTTTGCTGCCTGCGCAGCAGAGAAAACGGGAGATTTCCTTCCCCCATGTGATGGGCGCTGCCTGGGTTTACCTGAACGGAAAGTTGGTGCACGACAGTTCCAGGGATATGGAAACAAGATTTGTGATTCCTCTGCCCGAGAATCTCTCTGGAACTCAGGAAATGACCGTGATTCTGCAGAATAAGGGCGAAAATCTTTCCGGATGCGGAATCATTGAGCCTGTAAGACTAAACGTGAAGTAGGAATGAGGATTTGGGGGATGTTCAAAATACGTGATCCACACATGAAAAATTCTGAGATGATGTATAGAATCAGGACGTAATTGGTTGTTATACTGCAGACCGCCAGGATTTACAGTGATGCCTCTGGGAAAATACCTGGCTGGCGGTCTGCAGTCGGGTTGTACTGCAAATTCAACCGGTGCGCAGTATATATTATGAAACGAATAGTAGAGATTCTTGTTATTCAGATTAGGAGCAGAATGATATGAGAATTGAAAATACAAAAATGCTGGCTCATTTCGATGCATTGGATAAAGTGGAATATTATAATACATGTACGGACATTTCGCTTGCAGGTAATGACTATAAAGTAATGGAGATTGTCTTTTTTGCGAGCCATTCCGATGGGCCTTTTTCAGAGTATATACAGGTCAAAAAATATGACGATAGCTTCCTGCTCCTCGTCGTGAATACCGAGGACGCGGGTCTCATCACAGAGTGCCTTGCGTATGTGAGCGAGATAAAAGATGCCTTTGACGAGATTGAAATACGGACTCCGTTTCCCTCTGTGTTAAATCACGAAGACCTGAACCGGCAGTTTTCCATGGATATCCCCACATATTCTGCGAGTCCTGTGTATTATATCCATTCACCTTCAGAACTGCAGGAGAGAAAGCACAATCCCAGGGTATGTGTCTCAAGAATGTGCGAGACGGACAAAATCGAAATCGCGCAGGATATTAAGGATGGCAAATTAGATCCGGAATCCATGTCGGAGGATGCGTTCCGGCAGATGACATGCTTTCGTGATGTAATCTGTTATATCCTGCGCGTGGACGGGAATATTGCGGGATATCTTCGCGCTGAATGCGGCTATGCCAACATATACGATATCGGGTGGCTGTATGTGGAAGAGCGGTACAGAGGAAACGGCTATGCCACGGATCTGGCATCATGGTTTTCCCATGATATCTTCAACAGCGGCGGGATTCCTCATTATGGATTTGCCATTTCAAAAGAATCTGCCCGCGTGGCAGAAAAATGCGGGTACCAATGCGACCGCACACAGCAGATCTGCCGAACGCTGACAGCAAAATAAGAGTTTAAATCAGGCACCCTTTCCCGATGACGCGGGGAAGAGTGCCTGGCGCAAAAGGCATCCATGGTGACTGCCTGCGGCAGAAGAGGAGGGCATAGATGCCATATGATGGGGCATCCGCGGCGGAACAAAAATATATCGTGGACAAGCTTCCCTATCCGGATTAGTTTCTGCGGTTCCCAATGCAGTAAAGCAAAAAAGCGACAGAATTGCACAGGAAGCCTGACGACAGCAATCCCCCGTTCCCGCCCTGCTGAAAAAAGCACAGCGCAAAGCTGATAAGCCCCAATGCCGCGAATATGATTCCGATAATAGACAGAGTCCTTTTTTTGCGCATATTCAAACATCTCCATTCTTTTTTACACCCCGGGCCAGATAGCGGCCCAGAAGGAAAACACCGGTCAGCATTTCCCCAATGGATAGCCCCAGCATTTCGACCACCTGTTCATTGTCATAGGTGTGTATGCTTTTCTCGTCTTCCTCGCCGCTCATCAGCTCAGCCAGGGTAGTGCCCAGTTCTCCGCACAATAGTTCAATGACGGAATAGTCGGGCATGCATTTCCCTGCATTCTTATATAAAAGAGATGTACGTCCATTACCGTGGGGTAGCCACAAAATACATTAACCGTTACAACGCATTATTCTCGATTGCATTCCGGTGTGCAAACAGCCTGGCAGACTCTCTGTTCCATTCTCTGTGTAACATTGGAAACGGCTGCTTTTGGCATGGTGTATACGATATTCACAACTACAACTTAGTAGTGCTGTGAAGCAATACCAACATATTTATTGACTAACACCAAATCATTTAAAAGAAATACAATTGCTGCCTAAGAGCGTTTGGATCGTATATGATTACCTCAAGATCTTTCCTGTGACTAGCATTTCCCATGCTGCAAAGCAGTTGGGTAGTTCGTTCAATTCAATATCAATGGCTGTGCACATATTGAGTGAGAATGGTATCGTCATTCAAAAAAACGATAATGTGAGGAATCGTATTTGGGAGTATGCTTCTCTTGCATCTCTTTTTATACAAGAATAATGTTCATTTTTAGGAAATATTCGATAAGATTAAGTTATCGACTGTTTATTCCTGAACTTTAGGCATCTATAAATATCTAATATTTGGAGGGTATAATGACGCAATCAAATATCATCATGTACACTACAGAAGATGGAGTCACAAAAATAGAAGTTACATTTGACCATGACACGGTTTGGCTCTCCATAGATCAGATGGCCGAATTATTTCAACGAGATAAAAGTGTAATCGGAAAACATATAAGAAATATTTTTAAAGAAGGAGAATTGGCAAAAGAAGCAGTTTGGGCAAAATTTGCCTACAC